>Ga0209172_10000891_pt1 | contig 73564 bp, 65 predicted proteins | sample LarsenN4metaG_FD_184113 | JGI IMG/M metagenome (GOLD analysis project Ga0209172, IMG submission 184113) | Hot spring sediment bacterial and archeal communities from British Columbia, Canada, to study Microbial Dark Matter (Phase II) - Larsen... ... | reverse complement strand
ACGTCACGGCGATGTGGATGGCAAAGTAGGTGGAACCCCAGATCAGGTACAGGGCAAGGAAGGCGGCGAGCAGTTTCAGCTGGTGCGAAGTCAGGTTCATGGCGGTCTACCGGTTGGGCTGCCAACGATGCCCTTCGCATCGCTGCGGCACAAGGGGCAAATACCGAAAAGGCTGTTCTCGCCGCGACATGACCTTGATTCATAACGATATTGTCATAATAAGCAACAAGCTGTTGCAACTATGCCAAGCAAACAAGCGGCAAGGTTGACGCAGGACAAGCGCTTGCCCGCTGGCCACTTGCCACGAGCGGTGGCGCCGTATAGTGGCGCCGACCCATTTTGCAAGAGGCGCACCATGAGCCCATCCTCCCGCCTATCCGGTGGACGAGAAATCCAGCTGGCCCCCGACGATCTGATCATCACCAAGACCGATCCTTCCGGCCACATCAGCTACGCCAACCGCACCTTCATGCGCATCGCCGGCTACGCCGAGCACGAGCTGCTGGGCAAGCCGCACAACCTGATCCGCCACCCCGACATGCCGCGCGGCGTGTACCGCCTGCTGTGGCAGACGCTGCAGGCGGGGCAGGAATTCTTCGGCCTGGTGAAAAACTACACCGCACAGGGCGACTACTACTGGGTGTTCGCCAACATCACTCCCGACTACACCGCGCAGCGCACGCTGGCCGGCTACTACTCGGTACGGCGCCAGCCGACGCGCGCCGGCATCGCCGCGGTCAGCCCGCTGTACCAGCAGATGTGCGCAATCGAGGCGCAGGCCGGCAAGGCGGCGGCGCCGGACGCGTCGATGCAGTGGCTGCTGGCGCAACTGGCCGCCAAACAAGTCAGCTACCAGCAGTTCGTGCTGGCGCTGGAACAAGCGGGAGCCGCGACATGAAACAACGCCGCAAATGGCCGCCACTGCTGCGCACGCAGATGGGCTACTGGCTGCTCACCTCCAACCTGCTGACCCTGGCCTACGTGGCCGGCAGCTTCTTCCTCGACGATACGCTGCGCCTGGCGCTGGGCGCGCTGCTGGTCGTCGGCGGCAGCGCGCTGGCGCTGTACCTGTGGCTCAGCAGCGGCCGCATCTTCCGCCTGCTGGACACCCTGCACCTGCAGCTGGGCCTCGCCTGCAAGGGCGAGCTGCACCACCGCGCCACCGACACCCGCAACCTGGGCGAGGTCGGGCTGGTGGCGTGGGAGCTGAACGACTTCCTCGACCAGATCGAAACCTACTTCAAGGAGGTCAACACCTGCTTTGCCCGCGTCAGCGCCGGCGACTACAGCCGCCGCCCGCTGAGCAAGGGCCTGCCCGGGGTGCTGGCCAGCTCACTGCAGGCGATGGACACCGCCATCCAGGCGATGCAGGACAACGACAGCTTCGTGCGTCACAACCGGCTGTCGTCGCAGCTGGCGGCACTGAGCAACCCGCACCTGCGCAGCAACCTCGCCAGCAGCCAGCAGGATCTCGGCGCCATCAGCGCGGCGATGGCCGACGTTGGCCGCATCACCCGCGACACCGCCAGCGGCGCGCGCGACAGCCTGCACAGCGCCGAGCAGCTGTCCACCCAGCTGGACACCATCGTCGGCAGCGTCGGCAGCATGAACGAGGCCAGCAGCGCGCTGGCCGGCGAATGGCAGGGCATCGAAAGCTCACTGGCGGCGATCTCCGACATCGCCGACCAGACCAACCTGCTGGCGCTGAACGCGGCGATCGAGGCGGCGCGCGCCGGCGAGTCCGGGCGCGGCTTTGCCGTGGTCGCCGACGAGGTGCGCAAGCTGGCCGAACGCAGCAAGGACACCGCCAACCGCGTGCAGCACATCCTCGCCACCCTCTCCAGCCGCATCGGCCACATGCAAACGCGCGCCGGCGAGGCCGGCAGTGTCGCCGGCCACGTCAAGGAATCGGTGGAGTCGTTCCGCCAGCGCTTCGCCAGCCTCGCCGGCCAGTCCGACCAGGTGCTGGCCCAAGTGCTCAGCGTGCGCAACAAGTCGCACCTGTCGCTGCAGAAGATCGGCCACGTGATGTACAAGCAGCAGGCCTACAACGCGCTGGAGGAAGGCAAGCCGCTGGGCGAGCACCACGACGGCCTCGATCTGGGCGCGCTGGACAGCGGCACGCAGCAGGCCGAACTGCAGCGGCTGGCAGAGCAGATCCGCCGCCACGGCAGCAGCGCCATCAGCGCCGCGGCCACCGGCGGCGCGCTGGAGGAGGCGCGCATCGTCGCCGACATGCGCGAGCTGGAGCGGCACAGCGACACGCTGCTGGCGCTGTTCGACCGCCTCGCCGACAGCGCCCCCGCCACCGACAGCACCGCGGCCAGCGGGCGCTAAGCGGCGCGCCTCACCGGGCAAGCCCGCGCGCGACAAGGCGAACACGGCCAAGCAAGCCGCGCGGGCAAGTCGTGTAGGCGTGCTGAACAGCGCACGCCCGTGCGCAGCAGATACTCGGCGGCTGCGGCCAACGTTGGCCGCAGCGTCACAGCCCGCCACGGGTCAGCTTGGCCGGGTCCAGCAGCCGCGCCAGTTCGTCGCGGTCGAGACCGGTGTTTTCGGCGGCGACATCGATGATGGCGCGGCCCTCGCGGTAGGCCTGCTTGGCGATCTCGGCGGCGCGGGCGTAGCCGATCACCGGATTCAGCGCGGTGACCAGGATCGGGTTGCGCGCCAGCGCCTGCTGCAGCCGCGCCTCGTTGACGCTGAAACCGGCGATGGCCTTGTCCGCCAGCAGCCGCGACACATTGGCCAGCAGCGCGATGCTGCTCAGCAGGTTGCTTGCGATCAGTGGCAGCATCACGTTGAGCTCGAAATTGCCGGACTGCCCCGCCACCGCGATCGCCGCATCCAGCCCGATCACCTGCGCCGCCACCATGCAGGTCGCCTCCGGTATCACCGGGTTGACCTTGCCCGGCATGATCGACGAGCCCGGCTGCAGCGCCTCCAGCTCGATCTCGCCCAGCCCGGCCAGCGGCCCGGAATTCATCCAGCGCAGGTCGTTGGCGATCTTCATCAGCGATACCGCCGTGGTGCGCAGCTGGCCGGACAGCGCCACCGCGGTGTCCTGCGCCCCCATCGCCGCGAAATAGTCCGGCGCCGGCACGAACGCCAGCCCGGTCAGCGCTTGCAGCTCCTGGCAGAAACGGGCGGCGAACTGCGGGTCGGCGTTGATGCCGGTGCCGACCGCGGTGCCGCCCTGCGCCAGCTGCAGCAGGCTGGGCCGCAGCTGCTGCAGGTGGCCAACGTTGGCCGCAATCTGCTGCGCCCAACCGTTCAGGCTCTGGCCGAGCCGTACCGGCATCGCGTCCATCAGGTGGGTACGGCCGGTCTTGATGTGGTGATCGACCTGCTGCGCCTTGGCCTGCGTGGTCTGTTGCAGGTGCTGCAAGGCCGGCAGCAGCTGCTCGCGCAGCGCCAGCGCCGCCGCGATGTGGATGGCGCTGGGGATGGTGTCGTTGCTGCTCTGCGCGCAGTTGACGTGGTCGTTGGCGCTTACCGCGCTGCCCAGCGCGCGGCTGGCGAGGGTGGCGATCACCTCGTTGGCGTTCATGTTGCTGCTGGTGCCGGAGCCGGTCTGGTACACGTCCAGCGGAAAGTGCGTCATCAGCGCCGCGTCGTCCAGCAGCTGGCGACAGGCGGCGGCGATGGCGTCGCCCTGCGCCGCCGTCAGCTGCCCCAGCGCGACATTGGCGCGCGCCGCCGCCAGCTTGGCCAGCAGCAGCGCGCGAATGAAGCCTTCCGGCAGGCGCTGGCCGCTGACCGGAAAATTCTGCACCGCGCGCTGGGTCTGCGCGCCGTAGAGGGCGTCGGCCGGCACCGCCAGCTCGCCCATGCTGTCCCGTTCCATCCGTACTGCGCTCATCATCGTTCTCCTGCCGGTTGCCTGCGGCCGCCTGCCGCTTGCTTCACTGTAGACCCTGCGCGCCGCCGCGCTGCCCAGGCTGTGAGGGCATGAAAAAAGCCGACGCGGGGCGTCGGCTTCGGCTCGGGGCGGGCGGGTGTGACACCGCGGCCCGTGCGCTCAGGGCATGCCGTTCCTGCCGTGCAGCAGGTAGCCCGGCCGCTGGCTCAGCCGCTCGTAATAGGCCGCCACCGCCGGCAGCGGCGGATGCGCGAGCGGGGTGGCAAACCAGCGGTGCACCGACAGCCCGATGGCGATGTCGGCGAGTGAAAACGCGTCGCCGCTGACGTAGGCCCCGGTACTGTCCAGCTGCCGCTCGAGGATGGCCATATGCCGCGACCACGTGCTGCACGCCTGCGCCAGCGCGGCGCTATCCTGGTGTTGCGGCGAGTGCCGGACCAGGGACATGAAGGCATAGCTCCACGCGTTGTTGAGATCCGTGGCCTGCCAGTCCAGCCATTGGTCCACCCTGGCCCTGGCCTGCGCTGGCGTCGGATAGAACGACTCGCCGCCGTAGCGGGACGCCAGGTAGCGGATGATGGTATTGGATTCCCACAGCACGAAATCACCGTCCCTGATCACCGGCACCATGGCGTTGGGATTCAGCGCCATGAATTCAGGACTGTGCGTCGAGCGGAAGCCGGCGCCCCAGTCCTCGCGCTCGAATGCGATGTCCAGCTCGGCGCAGGTCCAGAGGACCTTGCGCACATTGATCGACGATGCCCTACCGAGTATCTGCAGCATTGCGTGTCCTTGACGTTGGTGACCGGGCGCCGGCTGGCGCCGGCCGTACGGCTTGTTGCGGGGGAAAATCAGCGCCAGCCGGGCCAGGCGCCACCGCACGGCACGGCGGCAGGCAGCACGCCGCGTCAGCGTGCGGCCAACCTTTGCAGGATATTGGAAAACTCTTCCATGAAGGAATCGAAACGGCCGGCGAGGCGGTCGACATCGGCGGCGAAGCGGTTGTAGGCCACCACCGCCGGGATCGCCGCGAACAGGCCGATGGCGGTGGCGATCAGCGCCTCGGCGATGCCCGGTGCCACCGTGGCCAGCGTGGCCTGGCCGGCGTTACCCAGCCCGATGAAGGCGTGCATGATGCCCCACACGGTGCCGAACAGGCCGATGTAGGGGCTGACCGAGCCGACAGTGGCGAGGAAACTGTTGTGGTGGTCCAGCGCGTCCAGCTCGCGCTGCGCGGCGGCGCGCATCGCGCGGCGGGCACCGTCCAGCTGCTCGGAATTGTCGACGCCGCCCTGGCGCCGCAGCTTGATGAACTCGGCAAAACCGGCCTGGAACAGCTTCTCCACCCCGGCGGAGCGATGATGCTGGCGGGTGTCCTCGTACAGGCGGTTGAGGTCGATGCCGCTCCAGAACTGTTGCTCGAAGTCCTGGGTGGCGAGGCGGGCGCGGCGCAATACCGCCAGCTTGTTGAAGATGATGCCCCACGACAGCAGGGACAGCACCACCAGCCCCGCCATCACCAGCTGCACCGGCAGGCTGGCGTGGAGGATAAGACCAATGACCGAAAGTTCTTGCACGATGGCTCCTGGGTTGGCGGTCAGCGCAGTACGCGACCGGTATCGAGATCGATGATGGTGGAAGGCTTGCGCCGCTTGCCGATGCGGCCCTGCAGCGTCAGCACCCGTACGCCGAAGGCCTGGCGGCAGCCGCGCGCCGTCTTCAGCGAGCGCTGGCCGGCGCGGTTGGCCGAGGTCGACACGATGGCGTGGCCCAGCGCCTGGCACAGCGCCGCCGCCTCGCCGTGGGCGGTGATGCGCACCGCGATCTTGTCGTGGCGACCGCGCAGCAGCGCCGGCACCCGCGGCGCTGCCGGCAGCAAAAAGGTGTACGGCCCCGGCCAGTAGCGGTTGACGACGGCCAGCTGCGCCGGCGTCAGCGGCCGGATCAGCGGCCGCAGCTGCTCAAGGTTGGCCGCAATCACGATCAGGCCCTTGTGGTTGGGGCGCGCCTTGATCGCCAGCAGGCGACGGATGGCGCGCACGTCGAACGGATCGCAGCCCAGCCCGAAACAGGATTCGGTGGCGTAGGCGATCACGCCACCCTGCTGCAGGTGGCCGCGCGCGGCATGCTGTTGCCCGTGGCGGGGCAGACGGGGAAAAGGACGGTTCACGTAATGGCAGGTCGCAAGGTGATGACCGGACAGACCGCACATGGCGCGGCGGGTTCCATTCAGTCGTTCAGGTATCGGGCGTTGATTCTAGCCACTGTGCCGTCTTTGTGCATCCCTCGCAGGTGCTCGTTGAGCAGCCGCACCGTGCCGTCCGCCATCATCTGGTTGCAGGCGAGGTAGAGAAAGACGGTATTGAAAGTCAGCAGCGGGCGCAGCCCGGTGGCCTTTTCGCGCGCAATCAGCGCGGCGCCGAGGTGCTTGCCGGTCGCCCACAGGTCGATGCGGCCGGCCTGCAGCTTGCGCAGGTTCTGCAGATCATTACTCGCCAGATCCACCTCGAAGCCGCGGGCGATCAGATACTGCGCCTCGGCATCACCGGTATAGCCGCCCAGCCGGTAGCGCCGCGCCGCCTCCAGATTGCTCAGCTCCTGCGGCCCGTCGTCGCGCCCGTACAGCACCCACTGATTTTCCACCACCGGGCCGATCCACTTCAGCTGGTACTCGCGCTGCTCGGTGCGGGCGGTGGAGTACACGCAGGTGTTCGGCTCCAGCACCGCGCTGTTGTAGGCGCGCACCCACGGCAGCAGCTCGATGCGGTAGCCGATGCCGGCACGGCGCATGATTTCGCGCACGACATCGCTGGACAGGCCGCCGATCCGGCCGTCCACCAGCTGCATACTGAACGGCGGAAAGTCTTCGGTCAGCAGCCGCAACTGCAACGGCTCGGCGGCGTGCAGGGGCAACGCCAGGCAACACAGCAGGCCAACGCGACGCAGGAAGTTCATGGCACGCCCTTTCTTGCCAACGCTTACTGCAGTGTAGACCGCGCGCGCGGCCCGCTACCGCCCGCTTTGCCGCGGTAGCCGCCATGAAAAACGGCACCCGAAGGTGCCGTTGCCTGCCTGCCGTCACGCCTTACTTGGCGCGGTTCAGCGCACGGTTGCCGATGTCGCGGCGCAGCTGCTTGCCGGCGAACTGGATCTGGTCTGCGACCGCGTACGCCTTCTGCTGCGCCACGCGCACGCTGTCGCCCAGGCCGACCACGCACAGTACGCGGCCACCGCTGGTGACCAGCTGGCCGGCGTCGTTGACGCTGCTGCCGGCGTGGAAGGTGAAGGTGTCGTCGGTGGCGGCCGGGATGGCGCTGATCACGTCACCCTTGCGTGGCGCGTCCGGGTAGCCGGCGGCAGCCAGCACCACGCCCATCGCCACGCGGCGGTCCCACTCCGCTTCCACCTTGTCGAGGGTGCCGTTGATGCCGGCCTCCAGCAACACGGTGAAGTCGGACTTCAGGCGCGCCATGATCGGCTGCGTTTCCGGATCGCCGAAGCGGCAGTTGAACTCGATGGTGTACGGGTTGCCCTGCTTGTCGATCATCAACCCGGCGTACAGGAAGCCGGTATAGCTGTGACCGTCGGCCTTCATGCCGCGCACCGTCGGCAGGATGATGTCGCGCATCGCGCGGTGGTGCACTTCCGGCGTCACCACCGGTGCCGGGCTGTAGGCGCCCATGCCGCCGGTGTTGGGGCCCATGTCGCCGTCGAGCAGGCGCTTGTGGTCCTGGCTGGTGGCCATCGCCAGCACGTTGTCGCCGTCGACCATCACGATGAAGCTGGCTTCCTCGCCTTCGAGGAAGTCCTCGATCACCACGCGCGAGCCGGCGTCACCCATCTTGTTGCCCAGCAGCATGTCGTCGATCGCGGCGTGCGCCTCGTCCAGCGTCATCGCCACCACCACGCCCTTGCCGGCGGCCAGGCCGTCGGCCTTGATCACGATCGGCGCACCCTTGCGGGCAACGTAGTCGTGGGCGGCAGCGGCATCGCTGAAGGTTTCGTAGCCGGCGGTCGGAATGCCGTGGCGCTGCATGAAGGCCTTGGCGAAGTCCTTGGAGCTTTCCAGCTGCGCGCAGTACTGCGTCGGGCCGAAGATCTTCAGGCCGGCGGCGCGGAAGGCGTCGACTACGCCGGCGGCCAGCGGCGCTTCCGGGCCGACCACGGTCAGCTCGATCTGCTCGTGCTTTACAAACTCGATCAGCTCGGGAATGGCCGTGATGGCGACATTGCTCAGGTGCGGATCGAGCGCGGTACCGGCGTTACCCGGCGCCACGAATACCTTGGACACGCGCGGCGATTGCGCCACACGCCAGGCCAGCGCGTGTTCGCGGCCGCCGGCACCGATAACGAGTACTTTCATGACTCAGCTTCCTTGAGGTCGGGTCTGCCACGGTTGGCCGCAGGCTGCGGCCAACCTTTGCAACGATTGAAGATTAGTGGCGGAAGTGACGCACGCCGGTCAGCACCATGGCGATGCCGTGCTCGTCGGCGGCGGCGAACACCTCGTCGTCACGCATCGAGCCGCCCGGCTGGATGATGGCCTTGATGCCCTGCTCGGCGATCACGTCGATGCCGTCGCGGAACGGGAAGAAGGCGTCCGACGAGGCCACGGCACCGATCAGGCTGAGGCCGGCATCCTGCGCCTTGCGCGCGGCGATGCGGGTGGAGTCGACACGGCTCATCTGGCCGGCGCCGATACCGGCGGTCTGGCCATTCTTGCAGAACACAATGGCGTTGGACTTCACGTACTTGGCGACGCGCCAGGCGAACAGCAGGTCAGCCATTTCCTGTTCGGTCGGCGCACGCTTGGTCACCACGCGCAGTTCGTCCAGGCCGACGTTGCGGATGTCCGGGGTCTGCACCAGCACGCCGCCGCCGACGCGCTTCAGCTCGTAGCGGTTGGCACCGGCTTCCAGCGGAATCTCCAGCACGCGCACGTTTTTCTTGGCGGCGATGATGGCTTTCGCTTCGTCGGTGAACGCCGGCGCCATCAGCACTTCCAGGAACTGGCCGGTCACCGCTTCAACGGTCTCGGCATCGACCGGACGGTTGAAGGCGATGATGCCGCCGAAGGCGCTGGTGGTGTCGGTGGCGAACGCCAGCTTGTAGGCAGTCAGCGTATCGGCGGCGATGGCCACGCCGCACGGGTTGGCGTGCTTGACGATCACGCAGGCCGGCGCGTCGAAGGTCTTCACCGCTTCCCACGCCGCATCGGCGTCGGCGATGTTGTTGTAGGACAGTTCCTTGCCCTGCAGCTGGCGGTAGCCGGCGATGGTGCCGGCGGCCGGATCGAGGTCGCGGTAGAAGGCGGCAGCCTGGTGCGGGTTCTCGCCGTAGCGCATGTCCTGCACCTTGATGAACTGCGCGTTGAGGCGGTTCGGGAACGCCACGCGTTCCGGCACGCCGCTGTCGACGCCTTCGACCAGGCTGGTCAGGTAGTTGGAGATCGCACCGTCGTAGGCGGCGGTGTGGGTGAATGCCTTCTTCGACAGGTTGAGACGGGTCAGCTTGGACAGCTTGCCGCCATTGGCCGTCATTTCTGCGGCCAACGTTTCGTAGTCAGCGGCATCGGTGACGATGGCCACGTGCTGCCAGTTTTTCGCAGCGGAGCGCACCATGGTCGGGCCGCCGATGTCGATGTTCTCGATCGCGTCTTCCAGCGGGCAGTCCGGGTTGGCGATGGTGGCTTCGAACGGGTAGAGGTTCACGCACACCAGATCGATGTTGCCGATGCCGTGTTCCTGCATGGTGGCGACGTGCTCCGGCAGGTCGCGACGGCCGAGGATGCCGCCGTGCACTTTCGGGTGCAGGGTCTTGACCCGGCCGTCCAGCATTTCCGGGAAGCCGGTGTAATCCGATACGTCGATCACCGGCACGCCGGCGTCACGCAACAGTTTGGAAGTCCCGCCGGTGGACAGGATTTCAACGCCAAAGCCTGCCAGCGCCTGGGCAAATGCCAGTACGCCGGTTTTGTCAGAAACGCTGATCAGCGCACGTTCGATCTTGGTCATGGTTTTCTACCGCCTTCAAAGTAAAACGTGGCAACGGGCACGCCCGCGGCCAACTCAAATCTTGCTGTATACCGGCTGGCGCCACGCGCCGGCCGGTGCTGGTGATCCCGTCCCCCGCCCCTGCGCTGCAGGGGAGTTCGCTATCCAAAGAAAAGCCATCCGCGACGGCGGATGGCTTCGGTTTCAAATCAGGTCGTACGATTTCATCTTCTTGCGCAGGGTGTTGCGGTTGAGGCCGAGCAGCTCGGCCGCGCGCGTCTGGTTGCCCTGGGTGTGGTTGAGCACCACCTCCAGCAGCGGTTTTTCCACCCGCGCCAGCACCATGTCATAGATGGCGGCCGGCATCTCGCCGTCCAGGTCGCGGAAGTACTGCTCCATCGCCAGCCTGACGCAATGGGAAATATCGTCGTTATTGTTGTTCATGGTTTGCCGCTTCGTATTGTTGCTTAATCGCCCGCACACGCTGTCGCGTCCTCATCCTCGTGCGGTCCGGTGGACACGTACTCCAGCCGCTCGGAACTGGCCGCCAGCGTTGCGAAATACTGTGCCACTGCCTGGCGCTGCGTGCTGGTCGATTCCAGCGCGTACATCGCCTGACGGAATTCGTTGCTGCCACGCAGGCCGCGGGTGTACCAGGCGATGTGCTTGCGCGCGATGCGGCAGCCGGAATATTCGCCGTAAAAACGGTACAGCTCGTCGAGGTGGCCCTGCATGATGTCGTCGATCTCGCTGATGCGCGGCGGCAGCAGCGTCTCGCCGGTATCCAGAAAATGCTGGATCTCGCGGAAAATCCACGGCCGCCCCTGTGCGGCGCGGCCGATCATGATCGCGTCGGCGCCGGTCGCATCCAGCACCTGCTTCGCCTTGTGCGGGCTGTCGATGTCGCCGTTGGCGATCACCGGGATAGCCACCGCCTGCTTCACCGCGGCGATGGTGTCGTACTCGGCGGCACCGCGGTACATGTCCTCGCGGGTGCGCCCGTGCAGCGCCAGCGCGGCGATGCCGGCCTCCTCGGCCATCTTCGCCACCTGCAGCGCGGTCTTCACCTCGCTGCTCCAGCCGGTGCGGGTCTTCAGCGTCACCGGCACGTCCACCGCGCGCACCACCGCGTCGAGGATGCGGCCAACGTTGTCGAGGTCGCGCAGCAGCGCGGAGCCGGCGGCGACATTGCACACCTTCTTCGCCGGGCAGCCCATGTTGATGTCGATGATCTGCGCCCCGCGCGCCACGTTCAGCTGTGCCGCCTCGGCCAGCATCGCCGCGTCGCCGCCGGCGATCTGCACCACGATGGGCTCGACTTCGCCGCTATGGTCGGCGCGCAGCAGGGTTTTCTTGGTGGTCCACAACGCCTTGTTGGCGGTGATCATCTCCGACACCGCCATGCCGGCGCCCAGTCTCTTGCACAGCATGCGGAACGGCCGGTCGGTGACACCCGCCATGGGGGCAACGATCAGCTGGTTCTTGAGCGTGTAAGGGCCGATTTGCATTGCAAAAGAAAGACATGGAGGGCGAAAGGGCGGCCATTGTACTGCCTTTTGCGCAGGCGGTAAAAACCTTTTTGCTTATTTTTTAAGCTAAAACAACGCCGGCTGCTGCGTGGCCCTGGCCGCTGGCGGCCGCCTGCATGACAAGTGAAAAACGGGGGGATCTTGCGGAAGGGATGGGGGTGGGAAGTCGGTCGATAAGCCGGGTTTTGTCGTTGGACAGTCATTCCTCTAGTCTTGCCGTTACCGACAAGCTCAAGCAACCTACCCGGGTACAGCGCGGGCCACGCCAATGTACCCCTATTTGGTCTTGCTCCGGATGGGGTTTAGCCTGCCGTCCGTATCGCTACGTCCGCGGTGCGCTCTTACCGCACCTTTTCACCCTTGCCTGTGCCGCTGTCAGCGGGCTGGCGAACCAGCACTAACGCAAAACGTACGCTGCATGCAGCGCGTATTCTGCCCTGAACAGTACGATGCGCACCCTTGCGGGTGACACATCCGGCCATCGGCGGTTCAGCTCTCTGTTCCACTTTCCGTCGCCTCACGACGCCTGGCCGTTAGCCAGCATCCTGCCCTTTGGAGCCCGGACTTTCCTCCCCGTGCAAGCACGCGGCGACTGCCTGGCCGACTTCCCGGCGCGGATTGTAGCGCAAAGCGCCGCCCGGCACTGACAATTATCAATCCGCCGCCGCGAGCGGCTCCCTATACTGTTCCTCCCCCCCACCACCCCCGCCACCCGCTTCCATGACAGATCACCACAAACTTGCGCGATTACAACTAAGCGGCATGCTGGGGCTGGTGCTGATGGTGGTGCTGCTGCTGGCCAGCTACTTTTTCTACCAGCAGTGGCGCGACTACCGCGACGGCAGCTCGGTGGTGGCGGAAGAGGCGCGGCTGCGCGGCCAGACCTTCCTCAAGGCCTACGGCGACCACGCCAGCAACTCGCTGGAGACGCTGTACTCGCAGACGCAGGACATCCTGCGCCTGCGCCTGCGCGAGCAGGTCGACCAGGCCTATGTGCTGGCCGACAGCCTGTACCGCCGCCACCACGGCCGCTTGAGCGACGCGGCGCTGCAACGCGAGATCGTGGAGAGCCTGCGCCCGCTGCGCTACTTCGGCGGCCGCGGCTACTACTTCATCGATACCCTCGACGGCGACTGCGTGCTGCTGCCGACCAGCCCGCAGCGCGAAGGCCGCAACCTGCTCGACAACCAGGACGACCAGGGCGCCTACATCATGCGCAAGCTGCTGCTGTCGGTGGACAACCACGCCGGCAGCGGCTATGCCAGCTATCGCTGGTATCGCCCCGGCGAGACGTTCATGTCGGAAAAAATCGCCTACTCGCGCCGCTTCGAGCCGTTCGGCTGGCTGATCGGCGGCGGCGAGTACGTGCTGAACGTGGAAGAAGACCTGCAGCAGCAGGCGCTGCAGACGCTGGCGCAGATGCCGGTCGGCGAGCGCGGCTTCTTCGCCGTCATTGACCAGCACGGCCACCTGCGCCAGCTGCCGGGCCAGCGCGGCTTCACCCTGCCCGCCGCGCTGCAGCAGCAGCTGGCGGCCACGCCGTCGCAGTATTTCGTCAGCTTCAGCCATCCCGCCGCCGGCGGCAGCCAGCGCTACAGCGCCTACGTGGCGCTGGTGCCGTCGTGGCAGTGGCGGGTGGTCAGCATCATCCCCGAGCGCGAGCTAACGCTGTCCGGCGCCGCGCAGGCGCAGGCGCTGGGCGAGAAGACGCGCAACCGAGTGCTGACCACGCTGCTGATCCTGACGCTGGCGGTGTGCCTGGCGTGGCTGTTCTCGGTGCACTTCAGCCGCTGGCTCGGGGCGCTGATCGCGCAGTACCAACAGCGGCTGCAGGCGTCGCAGCGGCAGGTGGAGGACAAGGCGCGCGAGATCGAGCTGACGCGCTACATGAGCGACAGCGCCGCCGACGCCATCGTGCTGCTCAACGCGCAGGGCCGCGTGGTGTACCACAACGAGGCGGCCAAGCGCTGCTTCTGCGACGGCAACGAGCACCGCATGCCGGAGCTGTTCGAGGAGCGCTTCAGCGGCGGCCAGCACCACTACGTGCGCAGCGTGCGCTGCTGCAGCGGCGAGGTGACGCTGGAGATCAGCCTCACCGGCCTCAGCTACCAGGGCGAGTACTACCGCTGCGCCACCGCGCGCGACATCAGCGCCCGTGTCAGCCACGAGCGGCAGCAAAGGTTGGCCGCAACGGTGTTCGAGGCCAGCTCGGAGGCGATCCTGATCACCGACGCCGACAGCCGCATCATCGCCGTCAACCGCGCCTTCAGCGACATCACCGGCTACAGCGAGGCCCAGGCGCTGGGCAACACCCCGGCGCTGCTCAACTCCGGCCGCCACGACGCCGCCTTCTACCGCGACATGTGGAACCACCTGCACGCGCGCGGCTACTGGAGCGGCGAGATCTGGAACCGGCGCCAGAACGGCGAAATCTACCCGGAGTGGCTGACCATCAACCAGGTGCGCAACGGCGACGGCAGCATCAGCCACTACGTGGCGCTGTTCTCCGACATCAGCGAGCGCAAGGCCACCGAGGCGCGGGTGCAGCACCTCGCCGAGTACGACTTCCTCACCAACCTGCCCAACCGCCTGCTGCTGCACGACCGCCTGCAGCAGTCGCTGCACCTGGCCGAGCGCAAGCAGCACGCGGTGGCGGTGCTGTTCATGGATCTCGACCGCTTCAAGAACGTCAACGACACCCTCGGCCACGACGCCGGCGACGAGCTGTTGCGCCAGGTCGCCAGCCGCACCCAGCACATGCTGCGCGAGATGGACACCGTTGGCCGCACCGGCGGCGACGAGTTCGTCATCATCCTGCCGGAGCTGTCCGGCAGCGCGCAGGCCGGCATGGTCGCCGAGCGCGTGCTGCAGGTGCTGGAAGCGCCGTTCACCCTGCGTGGCCACACGCTGGTGATCAGCGCCAGCATCGGCATCGCGGTGTCGCCGGCCGACGGCAGCAGCCCGGAAGTGCTGCTCAAGAATGCCGACATGGCGATGTACCAGGCCAAGGCCAGCGGCCGCAACGCGTTCCGCTTCTTCACCGCCAGCATGACCGCCGAGGTCAGCGAGCGGCTGCTGCTGGAAAACCAGCTGCGACTGGCGATGGCGCAGCAGCAGTTCTATCTCGAGCTGCAGCCGAAGTACCACATCGCCAGCCGCCGTCTCAACGGCTTCGAGGCGCTGCTGCGCTGGCGCCAAGCGGACGGCAGCCTGGTGTCGCCGGCGCGCTTCATCCCGGTGGCCGAGGATTCCGGCGTGATCACCGAGCTGGGACTGTGGGTGCTGGAACAGGCCTGCCGCACCGCGACGGAGTGGGTGCGCCACGGCCGGCAGCTGACCATCGCCGTCAACGTCTCGGCGCGGCAGCTGACCCACGGCGACTTCTGCGCCGAGGTGGCGCGGGTGCTGCGCGACAGCGGCCTGCCGCCGGCGCTGCTGGAGCTGGAAGTGACCGAGGGCACGCTGATCGACTACAGCGGCCCGGTGCGGCAGCAGCTGGCCGGCATCAAGGCGCTGGGGGTGCGGCTGGCGGTGGACGATTTCGGCACCGGCTACTCCAGCCTCGCCTACCTGAAGAACTTCGCGCCGGACACGGTGAAGATCGACCGCTCCTTCGTCAGCGAGCTGCAGCACAACCGCGACAACGCCGCCATCGTCTCCGCCATCATCACCCTGGCGCGCAACCTGGACATGGAGTCGCTGGCCGAAGGGGTGGAGACCGAGGCCGAGCTGGCGGCACTGCAGGCGCTGGGCTGCGACACGGTGCAGGGCTTCCTCACCGGCCGGCCGCTGGCGGTCAACGACGCGCTGGCGCTGTGCCGGCTGCAGGCACCGGCCGACGCGGTCTGACGCCTCGGAACCGGTTCAAGGTGTCGCGCGCACGCGAGACCAGAACGGCTCAGGCAGCGGCGTTTCGCTGGCGACGAAGCCGCAGGCCGCAGCCGTTTTAACGCCGCGTCGCGCCATCGCGCTCCGTTGCCGCCGGCACTGCACCGCGGCTCAGTCGAAGCGGCGGGTGTAGCGTAGCTCCGACGACGCGTCGCGGCCAGCGCGGCCAATCAGCGACAGCGTGCGCGACAGCTGGTAGCTGACCTTCAGCGCCTGCTCGGCGCTACGCAACCCGTACTCGTAGCCGACATACAGCTCGCGCGTCAGCTGCTTGCCCAGCGTCACCACCTGCTCCGCCGGGCTGACCACGCCGGCGCTGCTGGTGCTTTCCGCCCGCGACTGCACGCCGATGTCGTCGAACAGCCCGACCTGGTCGTTGATCAGGCCGGCGAGCAGGCCGCCGGCGGCGGCACCGGCACCACCGGTGTTGTCGCCAACCGCGGCGGCACGGCCCAGCACCAGCCACGACAGCTTGTCCTTTTCCGACATCGCCTCGTCCGCCACCAGCTTCACCGTCGGCGTCAACAGCGCGCCGCGCACCTCGACCCCGGCGCCGACCGGCGAGAAGCGGCGCGTGGTGCGCAGGTCCAGCGCCGGGTTGTCCAGCGGCCCGCTGAAGGTGATCAGGCCGCGGGTGATGTCCAGGTCCTGGCCGTAGGCCTTGAAACGGCCCTTGTCGACGCGGATCTGGCCGCGCGCCTGCAGCGTGCCGCCCTGCTCTGCCAGCAGCCGCACCTCGCCGCCCAGCCACGCCTCCAGCCCGTTGCCGCCGAAACGCAGCTTGTCGCCAAGCGCGATGCGCAGATCCAGCGCCAGCGGCCAGCGGTTGCCGGCGTCGTCAACCACCTCGCGCCCCACCACCACCACGTCGTCGGACAGCCGCGGCCCGCCCAGTTTCGGGATGTCGATGCGGCCCTCGTCGACGCTGAGGTTGCCGCTCAGCGTCACCACCCGCTGCCGCACCTCGACGCGACTGCGCCCGGACAGCAGCAGGCGCCGCCCCGGCCGCTCCAGCGCGGCGAAGCGCTTGAAGTCGAGCAGCAGCAGCACGTCCGGCGTCTGCTGGAACAGGTCGATGCGGCCGCTGCCGGTCAGCTCGCCCTGCTTGCCGAAGCGCAGGCTGTCGATCAGCAGCTGCTGCCCGGCCAGCCGCGCCTGCAGCTGGCCCTGCTCCAGGCGGATGCCGTTGCGGCGCTCGATAAAGCGCAGGTCGTGGCCCAGCAGCGGCCCGTCCAGCGTCGGCGACGACAGCGTGCCGCCCAGCTGCAGCGTGGCGTCGAGGCTGCCGGACAATTCCATGCCCGCCTTCAGCCACGGCTGCGCCAGCGCCAGCGATGGCACCTGCAGCCGCACGCTGCCGGTCAGCGCCGCATTGGCGACACTGCCGCCGTTGCCCCACAGCACGCTGCCGTCGGCGGCGAGCTTGCCGAAACGGCTGTCCAGCGCCAGCGCCAGCGGCCCGCGTTCGCCGAGGCCGACACTCAGCGTCGCCCGGCTCAGCCCCAGCGCCTGCTCGCCGGCCGGCGCCGGCAGCCAGACATCGCCCTGCGTGCGCTGCAGCTGCACGTTGCCTTGCGGCCAACCTTGCGCGCCGCGCACTTGCCAGCCGGCGTCGAACACCAGCGTCTGCCGCAGCGACGGGCTGAACCACGGCGCCAGTGCCGACAAGGCCAGCCCCTGCACCCGGCCCTCGCTGCGCCAGCCGCCGCCGCGCTGCCAGCTGCTCTCGCCCAGTTGCCACTGCGCGCCCAGCGCCTGCCAGCGGCTGGCCGCCAGCGCAACGTTGGCCGCCCCCGCGCGCAGCGCCACCGGCTGCTGCAGGCGCAGCGGCAGCCAGCCGCTGCCCTCCAGCTGCTGCAGCGTACCGCGCCAGTTGCTGCTGCCGCGCTCGAAACCACCGCTCAGCTGCACTTGCAGCTGCTGTTCATGCTGTTGCAGGCGACCGTCGGCGCTCAGCTGCAGCCGGTGCGCGAGGCGGCTACCGTCGGCCTGCAGGCTCAGCCGCGCCAGCTGCCTGTCACCCAGCGTCAGCGTGCGGCCGTCGAGGCGGATACGGAACGGGCTGTCGTCGGCGATGCCGCTCTCGCCCTGCAGGCTGAGGCTGGCCACCGCCAGCGCCCCCGGCAGACGCAGGTTGCTGGCCTGCAGGTCGGCGCGCACCTGTGGCCGTGCCGGCACCCCGCCCAGATCCAGCTCGCCGCGCACCCGCCCGGAGAACGCCGGGCCGAGCAGGCCCAGCTGCGGCGCATCGAGCAGCATCTGCAGCCGGTCGCCTGGTTTGCCGTAGCTGCCATTCAGTCGCAGGCTGTTGCCGCCCAGTTGCAGCTGACCCTGCAGCGTGCGTAGCCGCTGCGCCTGCCAGCTGGCCTGCAGCCGGCCGGACAAGGGCGCGCCGGACAGCGTGCCCGGCGTCAGCTGCAACTGCAGCTCGCCCTGCGGCGCCTGTGCCAGCCGTACCCTGGCGCTGAAATTGCCGTTGATATTGCCTACCGGCAGCTGCGGCGAGATCGCCGCCGGGTTCAGCGCCTGCAGCTTGCCGCGCGCGTCCAGCTGCGGCACGTCGCCCAACGCCAGCGTGCCGTCCAGCAGCAGCCGGCCGGCACCGGTGCCCAGCTGCAGCTGCTGCAATTGCCACTGCTGCGGCGCCGGCAGCGCCAGTGTGCCGCGCAAGGACAGCTTGCCGCTGGCCAGCGCCAGTGCCAGCCGCGGCGCGCGCGGGCTGCCGGACACGCGGATGTCGCCGCCGATGCGGTGTGATGGCAGGCTGGCCAGCAGCGCCTGGCTGTGGATGCCGTCCAGCCGCAACGCCAGTGCCAGCGCGCTGGCGCTGACGCGGCCGTTGAGGGTGGCGCGGCCCTCGGCCAGCTCCGCCACCAGATTGTTCAGCAGCAGGGTGTCGTCTCGGATCTGGAACGGGCCGTACAGCAGCGACAGCGGGAGCCGCTGCGCGCTGAGCGCGCCGGGCTGGTAGTTGATCAGCGACACGCCGCCGTCGAGCACGCCGCCCGCCCCCGGCGCCAGCTGCAGCGCGAGACCCAGCCGTGCCTGCGGCCAACCCGGCTGCAAGGCCTGAGGGTTGATGCCGCCGACGCGCACGTCCAGCTGCTGCAGGCGCTGCAAGGCCTGCGGCGCGAACGGCCGCAGCCGTGCGCTCAGCTGGGCCGACAGGCCCAGCGCGCTGACGGTGCCGCTGACACGCGGCGCCAGCAGCGACTGCTGCAGTGTCAGCACGCCGCGGCTGGCGACGCCTTCCAGCTGGCCGTCGTATTCCAGCCGCCCGCCGAGCGCGAACGGGGCGCTGCTGCCCAGCGCCACGCTGGCGTACATCCGCCCCCAGCGGCTGTCCAGCCGGCGCAACACCAGCGCGTGCTGCTGTTGCTGGTAGTAGTAGCCGGCGTCGAGCGCGTTCAGCAGCGGCGGCGCGTCGCCCAGCTGCAGCGCGTCCAGGCGCAGACTGTCGATGGCGACGTCCAGCGGCAGGCGCAGGTGGGCCGGCAGCTGCGGCGGGCTGCCGTCGGACGGCTTGCTGCTGTGATAGCGCAGCACGCCGAGGTGCAATTGTTCGATCTGCAACTGGCGCTGCCACAGCCGCTGCGGCGACCACGCCAGCTGCAGCCGGCTCAGCGCCAGCTGCTGTTGCGGCGTCTGCCAGCGGAGGTCTTCCAGCACGAAGCCGCGCCACAGCGTGCCGTGGCTGCGGCCAACCTTGAGCTGGCCGCCACTGGCGCGCTCCAGCAGCGGCCACAGGCTGGCGAAGCCGGCCGGCGTGGCGGTGAACCACGCCAGCGCGCCACCGACACCGAGCAACAGCAGCAGGCTCAGCAACAGCAGCCAGCGCAGCCACCGCATGCGGCGACGCGGCGCAGGTGGTTCAGGGTTCTCTGGCGCCGCCGCCGATGGCAGGGACGGAGGCCGCAGGGATGACGACGGCAGCAGGTCTTCGGTGTGCGCCATCAGAAGGCCAGCCCCAGGTTGAGGTTCCAGCGCCAGCGCTGGTCGCGCGCGCCATAGGCGATGTCGAAGGCCAGCGGCGCCAGCGGACTGAGCCAGCGCACGCCGACCCCCTGCGCCCGCGCTAGGCGCCAGCTCTGCCAGCTGTCAGCGGCGTCACCGCCGTCGACGAACGCCGCCAGCCGCCACGCCGGCGTCAGCGGGTACTGGTATTCCAGCGTCGCGGTCGCCAGCACGCGGCCGCCGGTGATCGCGCCGCTGTCGGGGCTGACGATGCCGAGGCTCTGGTAGTCGTAGCCGCGCACGCTGCCGACGCCGCCGGCCTTGAACAGGCGCGACGCCGGCACCTGCAGCGCGTCGTCGGCCCACACCTGGCCCAGCTCCAGCCGCGTCAGCCAGGTGCCGCGCATGAAGGACGGGCTCCAGTACAGCGCGCCGCGGCCGTAGGCGCGCAGGAAACGGGTGTCCGCCGCCAGCCCGGCGCCGGACAGGTGGCCCTCCAGCAGATAGCCGGAACCGGGGCGCAGCGGGTTGTCCACCGCGCGCTGCGCCCAGCCGTAGGACAGGATCAGCGCCTTGTTGTCGCGGGTGGCCTCGCCCTCGATCTTCTCGCGTTCGATCAGGTATTCCACGCCGAAGCGGGCCTCGATCTCGCCGCGCTGGCGCACGCGGAACAGGCCAAGCTCGGTGGCGTCGGTGATGGTCAGGTTCTGCTCGGCGTGGCGCTGCTGCAGGTTGAGGCTGTGCGCGTAGCCGTCGCTGCCGCGCGCAAAACCGAGGCCGAGATCCAGCTGCTGCCGCGATTTTTTCCAGTCGTAGGCCACCGAGCCGGTGTAGCCGCGGCGCAGCAGGTTGTAGTGTTCGTAACCCAGGCGGGTGCCGGCGCCGTCGCCGGTGCTGTAGTTGAGGCCGACCTCCAGCTTCTGCCGCTGCTGCTCGCTCAGGGTGATGCCCAGCGGCACCGTGTCGTCGTGCAGCTGTTCCCACAGCGGCGCCACCACCACGCCGGTGAAGTGCGGGTCGTTCTCCAGCGCCGCCTGCAACGCCACCAGCGACGGCTGCGAGTACGGCGCGCCGGGCGCGAAATCGGCCATGCTGCTGACAATGCTCGCCGGATAGCGCTGCAGGCCGTCGATGCGGAAGTCGCCAAAGCGGATCAGCGGCCCGCTGTCCACCGTCAGCGTCACCCGCGCCTGCCGGCTGGCCGGGTCGATGCGCACCTGCGCGGCGGTGAGCCTGGCCTGCGGGAAGCGGTCGAGCAGGAAGGGGCGCAGCGCCGCCTTCTTGCTGCTGTCCCAGTCGTCCTGGCGGAACACCGCGCCCTCCGGTAGCGCCCAGTCTTCCATCACCTTGGAAAGAAAGCGGCTGTAGTCCGCCTGCTGCCGCACCGGCCCCTGCAGCGTGACATCGACCGCGCTGACGATCACCGGCGCGCCGGCGCTGACCTGCACCCGCACCGTGTTGCCGTCGCGGCTGACCTGCACCTCGCTGCCGAAATAGCCCTCGGTCTCCAGCAGCGCGCGCGCCTCGGCCGGGGTGCCGGCCACGATGCTGTCCAGGTCCTGCGCCGTCAGCGCCTCATCCTGCTGCAGCGTGTACAGGTCGAGGTTGCCGCGCAGCAGCGCGTCCAGTTCCGACGGCGCCGCCAGCTCGACGCGGTAATCCAGCGCGTGGGCAGTCAGGGGCAGGCAGGCAAGTAACAACAGGACGCGATACATGGGCGGATAGTCAGCAGGTGGGCGGACAAGCGCCCATGGTAGTGCAGTTGCCGCGCAATGAAAAATGACATTCACACGAGCGGCGCCGTAGATCAGACCGCCGCCGGCGCGCGCCGTTCCCGCCGCGGCCACTGGCACGCATACTGTGCGGCCAACCATCAACGGAGCCACTCATGGCACAGCACCTCTCCCGCGTCGCACTGCTGGTGCGCGACTACGATACCGCCATCGCCTGGTATGTCGACAAGCTCGGTTTTGAACTGCTGGAAGACCAGCCGCAGGGACACAAGCGCTGGGTCGTGGTCAGCCCGCGCGGCGCCGGTCACTGCGCACTGGTACTGGCGCAGCCCTCGACAGCGGAGCAGGCGACATTCATCGGCCACCAGGCCGGCGGCCGCGTATGGCTGTTTCTGGAAAGCGACGACTTCTGGCGCGACTATCACGCGATGCAGGCGCGCGGTGTGCACTTCTGTGAGTCCCCTCGCGAGGAAGCCTACGGCACGGTAGTGGTGTTCGAGGATCTCTACGGCAACCGCTGGGACCTGCTGCAGCTGAAATCCGTCTAGGCGCGCTGCGGCCGCGCGCGGATCACCAGCGCGATGCCGCCGAGTATCGCCAGCGCCGCCAGCAGCAGGCGCCAGCCCGGCTGCTCGGCCAGCAGCAGCCAGCCGGCCAGCGCCGTCAGCAGCGGCACGCTCAGCTGCACCGTGGCCGCGCTGCTGGCGCTCAACCCGCGCAGCGCGCGATACCAGATGGCGTAGCCGATGCCCGACGCCAGCGCCCCGGACGCCACCGCGTACCCCACCCCGGCCACCGGCGGCGACAGCGGTGGCGCCTGCCACAGCCACAACAGCAGCGCCAAGGGCAGCGCACGCAGGAAGTTGCCGGCGGTCACCGCGGTGGCATCGCCGGCGCCGCGCCCGAGCAGCGAATACGCGCCCCACGCCACGCCGGCCAGCAGCATCAGCACCATGCCGCCCAGCGGCGGTGCCGACGCCCCCGGCAACAGCAGCAGCAACAGTCCGCCCAGCGCCGCGGCAAAGCCCAGCCACTGGCGGGCGGCCAGCCGTTCGCCCTGCCACCAGCCGCAGGCGATCATGGTCGCCTGCACCGCGCCGAACAGGCACAGCGCGCCGCTGGCCGCCGGCAGGCTGAGATAGGCAAACGAGAACGCGGCGGCGTAGACGAACAGCGCCACCGCGCCGCGCCAGCTGCCGGCCGCCGGCCACTGCCGCGTTTGCCACACCACCAGCGCCGCCAGCATCAGCGCGCCGGACAGCAGGCGGATCGCGGTGAAACTGGCGGCGTCGATGCCGGTACTGCTCAGCGCCAGCCGGCACAACAGCGAATTGCCGGCAAAGGCCAGCATCGCCAGCCAGGTCAGCCACAGGGTCTGTGCGCGTGTGGTCACGGCGGCTCCTTTAATAGGGATCGGGCAAGAGATCGGGATTGGTCACTGGCGAGCGCCGCCAGCAGTGGGTGCTGCCTACCATAGCCGTTTTTTGCGGCGTCGGCGCGTGCACGGGCCAGAGCCACGGCGGCAGGCAGGTAGCACGGATACCATGATAACTGCTTATCTTGTACCCCTATGCGGCAGCGGTTAAGGTCGTGACTCCATCTTGCAGAGCATCCGACATGAGCAGCCATCAGCAGGCCACCCGGCAACAGTTCGACCCGCAGGCGCAAGCCTACCTCACCAGCGCGGTGCACGCCGCCGGCCCCGACCTCGCCGCCGCGCAGCAGCTGGTCGCCGCCCACCTGCCGCGCCACGGTCGCGGCCTGGATGTCGGCTGTGGCGCCGGCCACCTCAGCTTCGCGCTGGCACCGCTGCTGGGCGAAGTGGTGGCGCTGGACCCGGCACCGGCGATGCTGGCCACCGTCGCCGCGGCGGCCACCGCCAACGGTCACGGCAATATCGCCACGCAACAGGGCGACGCCGCCGCGCTGCCGTTTGCCGACGCCAGCTTCGATCTGGTCGCCAGCCGCTACAGCGCCCACCACTGGCTGAACCTCGCCACCGGGGTACAGGAAATGTGCCGCGTGCTGCGCCCCGGCGGCTACCTGCTGCTGATCGACGTGGAAACCGACGCCGACGCGCTGGTGGACACCCATCTGCAATGCTGGGAACTGCTGCGCGACCGCTCCCACATCCGCGACCGTTCCGACACGGAATGGCGCCAGCTGCTGGCCGACGCCGGCATCACCCTGCAACAGCACGAGCGCTGGCCGCTGCGGCTGGAGTTCGGCAGCTGGGTCAGCCGCATGCGCACGCCGCCGGAAAAAGTCGCCATGCTGCGCCAGCTGCAGCAGGAAGCGCCGCAGGAAGTCGCCGCCGCGCTGCAGCTGGAAGCCGACGGCAGCTTCACCACCCGCACCGGGCTGTGGTGGGGCCAGCGCGCCGGCTGAACGGGCAAGACCCGCGCCTGCCGCGTGACGCACACAACGGCTGCCAAGGTTGGCCGCAAGTCGCTTACCGCCTGCGGCCAACCTTGCGGCCTGATCTGCGGCAGGCAGCCTGGCCAACGTCAGCCCAGCGCGTCAAGCGGCTGGCCGCACCGACCGGCAATGGACAGGCAGCAGGCGCCAAGCCTTGAAAGTGGCCACGCCGCACCGATATGGCCAGCAGAGACCCCTGGAGCCCGCCATGAACACCCCCACCGCCCTGCACCTGGCCTGCCCGCACTGCCACGCGCTCAACCGGGTCCCCGCCAGCCGCCTCGCCGACGGCCCCAACTGCGGCCAGTGCCACCAGCCGCTGCTGACCGGCCAGCCGCTGGAACTGACCGTCGATCACGCCGAGCGCCACATCTCGCGCAACGACATCCCGGTGGTGGTCGACTTCTGGGCGCCGTGGTGCGGCCCCTGCCAGATGATGGGCCCCGCCTTCGCCCAGGCCGCCGCGGCGCTGCCGCAGGTGCGCTTCGCCAAGATCAACACCCAGAACGAAACCACCCTCGGCCAGCGCTTCGCCATCCGCAGCATCCCGACCCTGATCCTGTTCGTCGGCGGCCGTGAAATCCAGCGCCAGGCCGGCGCGATGGACAGCGCCAGCATCCAGCGCTGGATTGCCGCCGGCCTGCAGAAGGCAGGGCGGTAACAGGAGGTAGGTCAGGTTGGCGCAGCGTAAGCCGACACCGCTTGCGGCCAACCCTGTCGGCCATGACAACAGGTAGCCCGGATAAGCGATAGCGCATCCGGGGATGATTGCTACAGCGTATCGGCGTTTCGGATACAGGCGTCAGCCTGCGCCAGCAACGCCTGCCGCGTCGCCGCATCCATCTTGCGCCAGCTGGCGTAGGGCATGGCCAGCCGCGGGTTGGCCGCCAGCGTCGCCTCGTGCCGTGCCAGAAAGTGCCAGTACAGGCTGTTGAACGGGCAGGCTTGCGGCCCGGTTTTCTGCTTGACCGTGTAGCGGCAGTGCGTGCAGTGGTCGCCCATGCGCGCCAGATAGGCGCCGCCGGACACATAGGGCTTGCTGGCCATGAAGCCGCCATCGGCCCACTGGCTCATGCCGCGCGTATTCGGCTGCTCCACCCACTCGAAGGCATCGATGTAGATGCCCAGATACCAGGCGTCCACTTCGTCCGGATCACAGCCCAGCAGCAGGGCGATGTTGCCGGTCACCATCAGGCGCTGGATGTGGTGGGCGTAGGCGTGCTGCAGGCTGCCGCGCACCGCCTGCGCCACACAGGCCATGCCGGTGTCGCCATCCCAGAACCAGCGCGGCAACGGCCGGCTGTGCTGCAAGGCATTCACGCTGCCGAAATCCGGCCGCGCCCAGTACACGCCGCGCACGTATTCACGCCAGCCCAGGATCTGGCGGATGAAACCCTCGACGCTGGCCAGCGGCAGCGTCGGGTCGCTGCGCCAGGCGGCCTCGGCGGCGTGCACCACCTCGTGCGGCGACAGCATCTTGGTATTCAGCGCAAAACTCAGCCCACTGTGAAACAGCCAGGCCTCGTCGTGCACCAGCGCGTCCTGATAGCGGCCAAAGTGTCGCAGCCGCTGCCGGATGAAATCGGCCAGCCAGGCGCGCGCCTCGCGCCGGGTCAGCGGCCAGCGTAGTGCGTCAGCCTGCGGCGCCCCCAGCGTCTGCACGCCGGCATCAAGGATTTCCTGCCACAGCGCGCGCAAGTCGTGGCCGGCAAACGGCCACGGCGCCAGCGGCGCCTCGCCGCGATACGGCTCGCGGTTGGCCGCATCGTAGTTCCACTGCCCGCCCTCGGGCTTGCCGGCGCTGTCCAGCAACACCCTGTGGCGCTGGCGCATGTGGCGGTAGAAGGTCTCCATGCGCCAGCCCTTGCTACCGAACAGCGCCGCTGCCTCGTCACGCGAGGTGTAGAAATGCTCGCTGTCCACCACGCTGAGCGGCAGGCCCAGCTGCTGTGGCAGTGCCGCCAGTAGCGCATCGACGCGGCGCTCGTCGGCCAGCTGGCAGGCGAGGCTGTCGGCGGCGTAATGCGCAGCCAGCCAGCCCAGGTTGGCCGCAAACTCGTGACGGTTGGCCGCATCGCCGATGCGCAAATAGTGCACGCGATGGCCGGCGGCCTGCAGCGCGGCAGCAAAGCGGCGCATGGCGGCAAACAGCGCCAGCACCTTCTGCGCGTGGTGGCGGACGTAACCGGTTTCGCTGCGGATTTCCATCATCACGTACACCACATCGTCGCGGCGTTCGCGGTACCAGCTGTGGCCAGCGTTGAGCTGGTCCCCCAGAATCAGGCGCAGTTGCATGCAGTCTCCCAGACAAACGGCCCGCCAGCATGGCGAGCCGTTGCATGATGCCATCAGGCCAGGTCGCAGCGCGACGGTGTGCCAATAACACAAGCTTGGCCGCACAGCCATCACGGCTTGCGGCCAACCTTGGCGCGGTAATCGGCTTTGATTTTTTTGCCACGGAAGAACACGGAAAACACGGACAAAGGCAAAGACGGCGGGCGATTAACCGTGAAAGACTCGAAAGTAAAAGCGCCGGAATGAGCCAAGGTTGGCCGCAAGCCATTCCACCGCCAGCCCAAATCGAACCGACGCGCCCCACCCCCGTTGGCGCAGGCCGTACCAGCGGCCGCCAGCCCGGAAACAAGCCGTCCGCTTTTGAGCGCAGCGTATGGGCGGCGCCGGGCTGGCAGCCGCTGGTTCGGGAATTCCTGCGCCGTCGGGTCGCCTTTTCTTTGGTGACTTTCTTTTGGCGAAGCAAAAGAAAGTCACCCGCCCATTCCTTCGCGACGCTGCGCTTGCTTCGCTCAGTCAGCGCGGAAAGCGGCAGATAAAAAACATCCGCGCAGCGGATACCTCAGATAAAAACAAGGTTAGAGCGGATTGGTAAGTGCTAAAAAGCAAAACGCCCCTATGTGGGGCGTATTTTTTGCTGGTACGTATCGACCAGGTGGGGCTCTGATCCCCAGCGGGAGGGTAATGGCCAGACGGTGTTTCAACTTGTCATGAAAACTAGCGTAGTAATGACGCCCACTTACGTCGTTAGTACACATCTCTAATCGCTCAATGAGCGACGAGGTTCTCGCCAAAAGCAGAGTGGGATCAAATTTTGCAATGCTGGCATGCACTACGTGAATGTCAGGTAGTGCTCTGCCTGCGATGACAGACATGGCGTATTCCAAATAGGATCTACGCATCTCTTCTTCCAGGCTTATGGGCAGCGTTTCTTTTGCAAATAGTTGATCAGTCATTGTTCCATGTTGGCTCTTGGTTTCACTCTCATGACAGTCTTAGCTGATACGTCCGGGCTTTCTGCTAGTTCGGTTGTGGGTTGCGCCTTGTGCGCACCCCGATTTGAAGATTGATCAGGCGTTAACAGCGAATGATCGGGTCATCTGATACGGCTTGGTTCTCGTTGAATAGTTGATATCTTCATCGGGTGATCAGGTTTTATCGGTATTTTTCATACTTTTCCTCTCTGCTATCCAGCTTTTGACTGTTTGTGATTGCTGCCACCAGTACCGTGCACACCGGCAGCCGTGGTATGCGATACGTAGATAGTCTTGCTCGCTAATGGCCTCCCACAGGTGATAAAAAACGATCGGATTTTTAGCCATCGCCAGAATCAGCGATAGCAGCGGTACTACAAAATACTTTTGGTACATCACGTCCCTCGGTAAGGAGGGGTGACGCATCAATCTTCAAACTAGACAACTCAGCCGACTAGCAATATGCATGTATGGCTCTTGTTTTTTATTTCAATGGCTTAGATAAATTTTTACTCTGCCAGAGTGCAGGTTACATATCACAAAGGGCGATGCACCATCACAAGCAGCAATGAAAAAAGGCAAGCCCTAATCAGGCTTGCCCTTTCTCGTCTCCTGCTGCCAACGTTGGTCGTATTCACATGCTTACTTCTTGTGCTGCAGCGGCAGCTAGCGTGGTCGGTGCCACCAGCGGTGCTGGGTCAGGTACCAAAACCACCACGTCTTGATCTCCACATAGGCCACACTCAGCTTCGACAAAAATGCGGCCAACAAAATAACCAAGCCACCCGTGGTATTCAACCTGCCGTGCAGAACGTGGCTGACGATAAGGCCTAGTAAACCCAGAATGATGCTCGCCACGCATACGACAAGGATTTCGCAATAGATCAAGGCTTTAGGGTCATAGCCACCCTTCGGATAATGCGACAGCTGCATCCCGGCAAGAAAAAGTACCGCAAAGATGGTGACGAAAATCATTGCGCCATACGATGGAGAATCGCCGAGGCTAAACAGAAACATAAAAAACGCCCATGCCAGTAGGACCACACCACGGCTGAACAAGGACCCGACACTCATCCTTCCCTCCTTAATCTGCGCTATCTGTCGGACGAACGACTCGCCCACAAGTGCTGACCAGCAAGCATTTTAATGTATTGGCATAAACAACAGCCATAACAAAAGGGCAAGCCCTCATCAGGCTTGCCCTTTCTCGTCTCCTGCGGCCAACCTTGGCCGCAAGTAACACGCTTACTTCTTGCGTTGCGGCGGCAGGTCGGTGCAGCTGCCGTGTGCCACTTCGGCGGCCATGCCGATGCTCTCGCCCAGCGTCGGGTGAGCGTGGATGGTCTTGCCGATGTCGGTGGCGTCGCAGCCCATTTCGATGGCCAGGCAGATTTCACCCAGCATGTCGCCGGCGTGGGTGCCCACGATGGCGCCGCCGATCACCTGATGGGTGTTGGCGTCGAAAATCAGCTTGGTGAAGCCTTCGTCGCGACCGTTGGCGATGGCGCGGCCGGAGGCGGCCCACGGGAACACTGCTTTTTCGATCTTGATGCCGTCACGCTTGGCCGACTCTTCGGTCACGCCGACCCAGGCCACTTCCGGATCGGTGTAGGCCACGCCCGGAATCACGCGGGCGTCGAAGTAGGCCTTCTGCCCGGCGCAGTTTTCCGCCGCCACGTGCGCCTCGTGCACCGCCTTGTGCGCCAGCATCGGCTGGCCGACGATGTCGCCGATGGCGTAGATGTGCGGCACGTTGGTGCGCTGCTGCTTGTCCACTTCGATGAAGCCGCGGTCGCTGACAGCCACACCGGCGTTTTCCGCGCCGATCAGCTTGCCGTTTGGCGCGCGGCCGGCGGCGACCAGTACCAGATCGTAGCGTTGCGGCTCGGCCGGGGCCTTGGCGCCTTCAAACGTCACGTAGATGCCGTCTTCGCGGGCGTCCACGGCCACGGTCTTGGTGCCGGTCATGATGTTGTCGAAGCGATGGGCGTTGTACTTCTCCCATACCTTGACCAGATCACGGTCCGGGCCCTGCATCAGGCCGTCCATCATTTCCACCACGTCCAGGCGCGCGCCCAGCGTGGAGTACACGGTGCCCATTTCCAGACCGATGATGCCGCCGCCGATCACCAGCATCTTGTTCGGCACGGCTTTCAATTCCAGCGCGCCAGTGGAATCGACGATGCGCGGATCTTGCGGGATGAACGGCAGGTTCACCACGCGGCTACCGGCGGCGATGATGGCGTTCTTGAACTTGATGGTCTGCTTGGCGCCGGTCTTGTCCTGACCTGTTCCGTCGGTGGTTTCCACCTGCAGGTGGTACGGGTCGAGGAACTGGCCGACGCCGCGTACCACTTGTACCTTGCGTGCCTTGGCCATGCCGGCCAGACCACCGGTCAGCTTGCCGATGACCTTTTCCTTGTAGCCACGCAGCATGTCGATGTCGATTTCCGGCGCGGCAAACTTGATGCCGTTGGCGGCCAGGTGTTTCACCTCGTCGATCACCGCGGCGTTGTGCAGCAGCGCCTTGGACGGGATGCAGCCCACGTTCAGGCACACGCCGCCCAGGGTGGCGTAGCGCTCGACCAGCACCACTTTCAGGCCCAGGTCGGCGGCGCGGAAGGCGGCGGAGTAGCCGCCGGGGCCGGCGCCCAGTACCAGCACGTCGCACTCGATGTCGGCGGTGCCGCTGTGCGTTGCCGCAGCAGGGGCGGCAACCGGAGCAGCGACTTGCGGGGCAACCGCTGCCGGAGCAGCAGCAGGGGCCGCAGCCGGCGCAGGGTTGGCCGCAGCGGCCGCACCGGCGGCGTCGATGACCACGATCACGTCGCCTTCGGAGATCTTGCCGCCGACGGCGGTGCGCAGTTCTTTCACTACACCCGCGTGTTCGGCTGGCACTTCCATGGTGGCCTTGTCAGTTTCCAGCGTGATCAGGCTGTCGTCCTTGGCAACGGTGTCGCCGACTTTCACGAACACCTCGATCACGTCCACATTGCTGTGGCCGCCGATGTCCGGCACTTTCAGTTCAATCAGATTGCTCATGGTTCACATCCATGTGGTGGCGGCGCGCAGGGCACGCCGCCGGTATTCGGCACGATGGCTTGCTGGCAGCCCAAGCCTGACCGTGGCCAGGCCTCGGGCTGCGACCATTACAGGATCAGGCGGCGCACGTCGGACAGCAGCTTGCCCAGGTACACGGTGAAGCGGGCCGCAGCGGCGCCGTCGATCACGCGGTGGTCGAAGGACAGGCTCAGCGGGCACATCAGGCGCGGCGCGAATTCCTTGCCGTTCCATACCGGCTTGATCTGCGACTTGCACACGCCGAGGATGGCCACTTCCGGTGCGTTGACGATAGGCGTGAAGCCGGTGCCGCCGATACCACCCAGACTGGAGATGGTGAAGGTGGCGCCCTGCATGTCGGTCGGCTTGAGCTTGCCGTCACGCGCCAGCGCGGACAGGTCGGTCAGTTCCTTGGCGATCTGCTTGATGCCCTTCTGGTCGACGTTCTTGATCACCGGTACCACCAGGCCGTTCGGCGTGTCGGCGGCAAAGCCGATGTGGTAGTACTGCTTCAGCACCAGGTTGTCGCCGTCCAGCGAGCTGTTGAAGTTCGGGAACGCCTTCAGTGCTTCGGCGGCGGCCTTGATGATGAAGGCCAGCGGGCTGATCTTGAGGCCGGACTTTTCCCATTCCTTGCCGATGGTCTTGCGGAAGTCTTCCAGCTCGGTGATGTCGCAGTCGTCGTTGAACGTGACGTGCGGGATCATCACCCAGTTGCGGGCCAGGTTGGCACCGGACAGCTTCTGGATGCGGGTCAGCGGCTTGGTTTCGATCGGGCCGAACTTGGCGAAATCGACCTTCGGCCACGGCAGCAGGTCCAGACCACCACCATTGCCTGCCGGTGCGGCAGCCGGGGCCAGCGCCGCCGGGTTCTGCATGATGGCTTTCACGAAGCCCTTCACGTCGTCCTCGACGATACGGCCCTTGCGGCCGGAGCCTGTCACCTTGGACAGGTCGACGCCCAGTTCGCGCGCCAGCTTGCGTACCGACGGGCCGGCGTGCGACTTGGCGAAGCCGGCTTCGTTGAAGGCGGCGGCGACGGCAACGGCAACCGCAGTCGGGGCCGGCGCAGCAACCGGTGCCGGGGCGGCGGCAGCAACAGGCGCAGCTGGGGCTGGTGCGGCAACCGGTGCCGCGGCGGCTGGCGCGGCGGCAGCGCCGGCACCCTCGACCACCACGATCAGGTCGCCTTCGCTGGCCTTGTCGCCTACTTTCACTTTCACTTCCACCACGCGGCCGGCGGCGGTGGCCGGCACTTCCATGGTCGCCTTGTCGGTTTCCAGGGTGATCAGGCTGTCGTCGACCTTGATCTCGTCGCCGACCTTGACCGATACCTCGATCACGTCGACGCCGTTGTGGCCGCCAATGTCGGGGATGCGGATCTCGCTGCGGCCAACGTTGGCAGCCGGGGCTGGAACTGGGGCCGGTGCCGGCGCGGCAGCTGGCGCAGCAGCGGGTGCCGGGGCAGCGACCGGCGCGGGCGCAGCCGCGACCGGGGCGGCTACCGCAGCAGCCGGGGCCGGCGCGGCGGCGCTGGCGCCGACTTCGATGATGGCGATCACGTCGCCTTCGGAAATCTTGCCGCCGAGTACGGCGCGCACTTCCTTCACCACACCGGCGGCTTCGGCCGGTACTTCCATGGTGGCTTTGTCGGTTTCCAGCGTGATCAGGCTGTCGTCGATGGCGACGGTCTGGCCCGGCTGGATGAAGACTTCGATGACGTCTACGTTGTTGTGCCCACCGATATCGGGCACTTTCAGTTCGATCAGATTGCTCATGGCTCTATCCACATCGTAGGGCGGCGGCCCGCGTGACGGGCAAGGCGTGGCGCCTTGCCGGCTGCGGGCTCCGCCAACATTCGGCTTGGTATCCCGGCTGCCGTCTGGCGGCGGCCGGATCGCGCTGCTGCAGGAGCGGCGAAAGCCACGCGGGTGACTTTCGCCGGTATCAGGGTTGGCCGCAACGGCCGCGCCTTATACCTTCCAGCTAGGCAGCTTGGCGACGTTGATACCGTACTTGGTGATGGCTTCCTGGACGCGGGCGGCGTCGATCTTGCCGTCGCGTGCCAGTGCCGACAGTGCGGCCACGGCGACGTAGCGGCGATCCACTTCGAAGAACTCGCGCAGCTTGGCGCGGCTGTCGGAGCGGCCGTAACCGTCGGTCCCCAGCACCACGTAACGGCCAGGCACGTATTCACGGATCTGGTCGGCGTAGTTGCGGATGTAGTCGGTCGCGGCGATCACCGGGCCGGAACGGCCGGCCAGCTGCTGCTCGACGTAGGACAGGCGCTGCTCGCCCACCGGGTGCAGCAGGTTGTGGCGGGACGCTTCCATGCCGTCGCGGCGCAGCTGGTTGAAGGAGGTCACGCTCCAGATGTCGGAGGCGATGCCGAAGTCGTTGCGCAGCAGGTCGGCGGCGGCAATCACTTCGCGCAGGATGGTGCCGGAGCCCATCAGCTGGACTTTCACCGCGGCGTCGCCGCCGTCCTTGAACAGGTACATGCCCTTCAGGATGCCGTCTTCGGCGCCCTGCGGCATCGCCGGGTGGGTGTAGTTCTCGTTCATCAGGGTGATGTAATAGAACACGTCCTGCTGTTCCACGTACATGCGCTTCAGACCGTCCTGCAGGATCACAGCCAGTTCGTAGGCGAAGGTCGGATCATAGCTGATGCAGTTCGGGATCAGGCCGGCCTGGATGTGGCTGTGACCGTCTTCGTGCTGCAGGCCCTCACCGTTCAGCGTGGTACGACCGGCGGTGCCGCCGAGCATGAAGCCGCGGGCGCGCATGTCGCCGGCTGCCCAGGCCAGGTCGCCGATACGCTGGAAGCCGAACATCGAGTAGTAGATGTAGAACGGAATCATCGGGATGCCGTGGTTGGCGTAGCTGGTCGCTGCCGCAATCCACGAGGACATCGCGCCCGGCTCGTTGATGCCTTCCTGCAGCATCTGGCCGTCCTTGGATTCCTTGTAAAACATCAGCTGGTCGGCGTCCTGCGGCACGTAGTTCTGACCCTGGGTGGACCAGATGCCGTACTGGCGGAACATGCCTTCCATACCGAAGGTACGCGATTCGTCCGGCACGATCGGCACGATCTGTTTGCCGATGTTCTTGTCTTTCAGCAGGATGCCCAGCTGGCGCACGAAGGCCATGGTGGTGGAGAACTCGCGCTCGCCGGAATCATTGAACTGGCTGTCGAACACGTGCAGGCCAGGGATGGCCAGCGGGGTCTTCACCGGTTTGCGGGCCGGCAGGTAGCCGCCCAGTGCGGCGCGGCGTTCGCGCATGTACTGCATTTCCGGGCTGTCTTCGGCCGGCTTGTAGTACGGCACGCTTTCCAGATCGGCGTCGGATACCGGGATGCCGAAGCGGTCGCGGAACTTGCGCAGGTTGTCCAGCGCCATTTTCTTGGCCTGGTGGGCCACGTTCTGCGCCTCGCCGGAAGAACCCATGCCGTAACCCTTGATGGTCTTGGCCAGGATCACGGTCGGACGGCCGTTGGCGTTGTGGGTGGCTTCGTGATAGGCGGCGTACACCTTGTGCGGGTCGTGGCCGCCACGGTTCAGTGCCCAGATCTCGTCGTCGGACATGTTGGCCACCATCTCGCGCAGCTCCGGGTACTTGCCGAAGAAGTGTTCGCGAACGTAGGCGCCGTCCTTGGACTTGAAGGTCTGGTAGTCACCGTCGACGCACTCGTCCATGCGCTTTTTCAGCAGGCCCTTGGTGTCCATCGCCAGCAGCGGGTCCCAGCGCGAGCCCCATACCACTTTCAGCACGTTCCAGCCGGAACCGCGGAAGTCGCCTTCCAGTTCCTGGATGATCTTGCCGTTACCACGTACCGGGCCGTCCAGACGCTGCAGGTTGCAGTTGATCACGAACACCAGGTTGTCGAGGCCTTCGCGGGCCGCCAGCGCGATCGCGCCCAGCGATTCCGGCTCGTCCATCTCGCCGTCGCCGCAGAAGCACCACACCTTGCGACCCGGCGTCTTGGCCAGGCCACGGCTTTCCAGGTACTTCAGGAAACGCGCCTGGTAGATCGCCATCAACGGGCCCAGGCCCATCGACACGGTCGGGAACTGCCAGAAGTCTTCCATCAGCCACGGGTGCGGATAGGAGGACAGGCCGCCGCCGTCCACTTCCTGACGGAAGCTGTCCAGCTGTTCTTCATTGAGACGGCCTTCGAGGTAGGCACGCGCGTACACGCCAGGGGAGATGTGGCCCTGGAAGTACACCAGATCGCCTTCCTGCTCGTCGTTGTGGGCGCGCCAGAAGTGGTTGAAGCCGACGTCGTAGAGGGTGGCGGAGGACTGGAAGGAGGCAATGTGGCCACCCAGTTCCAGGTCTTTCTTGCCGGCGCGCAGCACCAGTGCCATCGCGTTCCAGCGGTTGATGGAGCGGATGCGGTGCTCCATCTCGTGATTGCCGGGAGACTTTTGCTCTTTGCCCACCGGGATAGTATTCAGGTATGCAGTCGTCGCCTCGAACGGCAGGTGTGCGCCACGGCGACGGGTACGTTCGACCATTTTCTCCAGCAGGAAGTGGGCACGCTCGGCGCCGTCACTATCCAGTACAGACTCCAGCGCATCGGTCCATTCGTGCGTTTCAACCGGATCGATATCGTCAGGGTAGATTGCTGCCATCTCACATCCTCACTTTTTATTTTCAGTTCACTACCCGGTTGGGCAGCGTCTGCTGTCATGACATTGGGTGCCTTGGTAAAGGCTTTACAGAACTGCGTCGGATTATAATCGAACAATTCCGCAAATAAAATTTGCGAAAGTGAAAAGTTTCTTACATAGCGCAGAGTGTAAATCCTGCCGATTTCCACGCGAAGTGGGCAATTGGGGATATCACTCAAAATCGGCTTTTTCGGCAGCGATATTGCACTGCAATATGTTGTTTTTTTGCGATTATTCGCGGAACGACGGCAGGCGGGGCAGAAAGCGCCGGCAGCACGCTGCGGAGCGTGGCCGGACGCGGGGCAGGCGTCAGCGCGGCTTGGCCGGATGCTGGCTGTCGATTTCGCGCAAACGCGCCTCGACGGTGGAGCGCAGGTAGAAGTCGTCGCCGCCGGCGCGGCTGGCGAGCTGGTACTGGATGCGCGCCGATTCAAACTCCTGTTCGATATAGAACGCGTGGCCGAGCGCGGCGTGGTAGCGCAGTGCGTCACCCTCACCGTAGCTGCGCGCCGCCAGCCGCCACAGCGCGGCGTTGTCGGGGGCGCGCTTCAGCGCCAGCTCGATCTGCTGCCGCGCCTCGGCACTGCGCCGTGCCTGCAGCAGGGTATCGATGCGCGCCAGCCACAGTGCGTCGTTGGACGGGAATTGCTGCAGCGCCTGCTGATAGCGCGCCAGCGCACCGTCAAGGTTGGCCGCAGCGCGCTGGATGTCGCCGTCCAGCAGCAGCAGCGCCGGATGCGGCGGCAGTTGCCGCTGCGCGCTGGCCAGCGCCTGCTGCGCCTCGTCGTAGCGGCCCAGCTGCAGCAGCGCGCGCGCGAGGCCGTAATAGGTGGCGCCCGGCTGCAGGAAGCGGCCGGCGGCCAGCGCGGTGCGGAAGTGGCGCTCGGCCTCGGCGGCGCCGAGGGTGGCCAGGCGCAGCTTCTCGCGCATCAGCAGGAAATCGCTGCTGTCGGCGCGCATGCGCAGCGGATAGCCCTGCGCGCGGTTCTGCGCCTCGCTGACGCGCTCGCCGGTCAGCGGGTGGGTGCGCAGGAAGCCGAAGGCATTGTTGTCGTTGTGGCGGTGGGTCTGCTGCAGGCGGTCGAAAAAGCCGGCCATGCTGCGCGCGTCGAAACCGGCGGCGGTCAGGTACTGCATGCCGATGCGGTCGGCCTCGCGTTCGAAATCGCGCGAATAGGCCAGCTGGCGGCTGGCGGCGAGCCCGACGCCGGCGTTGACCATGCCGGCGCTGACGTCGCCGTTGGAGGCATTGGACGCCAGCACCCCGGCCAGGATCGCCGCCAGCATCAGCAGGTGGCGGTTGCCCTCGCCCTCCTGCATCCGCGCCAGATGGCGCTGGCTGACGTGGGCGATCTCGTGCGCCAGCACCGAGGCCAGTTCGCCCTCGCTCTGCGTCGCCAGCAGCAGGCCGCTGTGCACGCCGATGACGCCGCCGGGCAGCGCGAAGGCGTTGATGCTGCGGTCGTTGACGGCGAAGAAGGCGAAGCGCATTCCCGGCAGCTGCGCGCCGGCGGCCAGACGCCCGCCGAGGTCGGCGAGGTAGGCGTTGACCTCGGCGTCGTCGATCACGTCGCCGTCGCCGCGCAGCGAACGCAGGATGTCGCGGCCGATGCGGTTTTCCTCCGCCTGCGGCAAGGCGGACTCGGCCACCGTGCCGAGGCTGGGCAGGTCGTTGTGGGCGGACAGCGGTGGCGCGGCCAGGGCGGCGAGCAGGCTGGCGACGAGCAGGGCACGGCGGGAGTGTCGTTTCATGCCGCTATGATAGCCAGCGGCGGCCGGAAGTTGCACGCGGCGCATGGTTTTCAGATCTGGTAGTCGCTGCCGGGGCACAACTGCTGGATGGCGATGTGGGTGGACAGGTGCAGGCGGCCGTCAAAGCGCGCCGCCAGTCCGGCGCGCTTGCACACGTCCAGCACCGGGCCCTTGACCTCGGCCAGGTGCAGGCGGATGCCGCGCTCGGCGAGGCCCTCGTCCAGCCGCTCCAGCATCGCCAGCGCGGTCATGTCGAGGCGGTTCACCGCACTCATCACCAGCAGCAGGCTGTGGCTGTCCGGGCTGGCGGCGGCCAGTTGCTGGATGGCATTGCCGACGTGGCGGGCATTGCCGAAGAACAGGCTTTCGTCGACGCGCAGCAGCAGCACGCCGGGCAGCGGCTCGGTGTGGTAGCGCAGCACGTTGCGGAAGTGTTCGGTGCCGGGCACCCGTCCCAGCACCGCGATGTGCGGCCGGCTGCTGCGCATCAGCCATACCGACAGCGAGATCACCACCCCGGCGACGATGCCGGCATCGACGCCCAGCGCCAGCACCAGCAGGAAGGTGACGGCAAACGCCACCGCGTCGGCGCGTTCGGTGCGCCACGCCGCACGCAGCGCGGAAAAATCGATCATCACCGCCACCGAGGCGATGATGGTGGCGGCCAGCACCGCCAGCGGCAGCTTGGCCAGCAGCGCGGTGGCGGTGCTCAGCAGCAGCACCATCAGCGCGGCGGTGATCAGCGACGCCAGCTGGGTATTGGCGCCGGCGTCGGCATTGACCACCGAGCGGGTCAGGCCGCCGGTAACCGGAAAGCCGCCGCTAAGGCCGGCGCCGAGATTGCACAGCCCCAGCGCCAGCAGCTCGCGGTCGGGGTCGATGCTCTCGCGCCGCGGCGCGGCCAGCATCTGCGCCACCGACAGGCTCTGCACGTAGTTGATCAGCGCGATGAAGAAGGAAGGCATCACCAGCGGCGCGAGGCCCAGCGACGGCAGGGCCGCCAGCCGCAGCGCCGGCAGCCCGCCCGGCACCACGCCGACCACCGGCAGTTGCGCCTGCCAGCCGGCCAGCGTCACCGCCAGCAGGCCGCCGAGCACCACCAGCATCGGCGCGGTGCGCGACAACGTGCGCGCCACGCCGGATGCCAGCCCCAGCGCGTGCAGCAGGCTGGCCAGATAGCGCCGCGCCAGCACCAGCAGCAGCAGCGCCGCCAGCCCCAGCAGCAAGGCCAGCGGATTGAGCGCCGCGACATGGGCGAGGAAGGCCTGCGCGATGTCCGGCAGGCTGGCGCCGCCGGCGCGGAAGCCGGCCAGCGGCGCCAGCTGCGACAGCACGATCAACAGTGCCGAGGCGGCGGTGAAGCCGGCCAGCACCGGCTGCGACAGCGCATCTGCAAGAAAACCGAGACGCAGCAGGCCAAACAGGAACAGCATGGCGCCGGACAGCAGCGCCAGCCAGATGGCCGCCAGCAGGTAGTCGTCGCTGCCGGCTGCGGCCAACCTTGACAGCGTCGCCGCCACCAGCAGCGAGGTCACCGCCATCGGCCCCACCGACTGCGCGTGGCTGCCGCCACTGAACGCGTACAGCAGCAGCGGCAGCAGGCTGGCGTAGAGGCCGGCTTCCGGCGGCAGGCCGGCCACCAGCGCATAGGCCAGCCCCTGCGGCACCAGCAGCAGGGTGACGATCACCCCGGCGCTGACATCGCCTGGCAGGTCGGCACGGCGGTAGTGGCGCAGCCAGCGCGGCAGCCAGTTCATCGCGACAGCGCTTTGTCCAGCGGCCGGAACAACAGCATGCCCGCCACCATCGCCAGCACGAACAACAGCCCCGGCCATTGCAGGCTGCCCAGCAGCACCAGCCCCGGGCCGGGACAGATGCCGGCGATGCCCCAACCGATGCCGAACAGCACGCTGCCCAGCACCAGCCGCGGCGTGATGCCGCTCTTGCCCGGCAAGTGGATGGGCGCGCCCGACCATGACGGCAGCTGGCGATGGCTGCGCGACTCGGCGAGGCGGAACAGCGGCAGGCCGACGGCGATGGCGCCGCCCATCACCAGCGCCAGCGATGGATCCCACTGCCCGGCGAGATCGAGAAAGCCGATCACCTTTTGCGGATTGCTCATCCCCGACAGCAGCAGGCCGACGCCGAACAGCAGGCCGATGGCGAACGCCTGTCCCGCTTGTGCATGGTGTTTCATCTTGTTCTCCTCACACCAGCAGGTGGCGCAGCAGGTAGACCGCGGCAAAGCCGGCGGCCATGAACGACAGCGTCGCCACCAGCGAGCGCGGCGACAGCCGCGACAGGCCGCAGACGCCGTGGCCGCTGGTGCAGCCGGAGGCAAAGCGGGTGCCGATGCCGACCAGCAGCCCGGCCAGCAGCAGCTGCGGGGTATCGACCATCATCTTGACCGCCGGCAGCTCGCCGCGCAGCAGCAGGTACAGCGCCGGCGCCAGCAGCAGGCCGCCGACAAAGGCGACGCGCACGGCGCGGTCCGGCGCGCCATCCACCAGCCCGCCCAGCAGGCCGCTGATGCCGGCAATGCGTCCCAGCCCCAGCGCCATCCACGCCGCGGCCAACCCGATCAGCACGCCGCCGGCCAGTGCCGCCAGCAGCGCCGCCGGATCCCAGATGATGTTCATGGTGTGACTCCTCGATCAGGGTGACGGCGGTTTCGGCCCCGCGTCATCGGCACAAAACAGGCTGTGCAGCGTGCCGAGGATGGCCATCGCCTCCTGGCTGGCTACACTGTAGTAGATCCACTTGCCCTCGCGCCGCGTGTTGACCAGCGCCTCGTTGCGCAGCACGCCCAGCTGCTGCGACAGCGTCGGCTGGCGGATACCGGTCAGCCGTTCCAGCTCGGACACGCTCTTCTCGCCGTCCACCAGCTGGCACAGCAGCAGCAGCCGGTCTTCGTTGGCCAGGCTTTTCAGCAGGCTGGTGGCGCGTGACGCGTTGTCATGCAAGATACTCAGATCCATGGTGGGTATTTCCTCCTGTCTGTCTTGTTATTTTATCGCAGCGCGTTTTTATTATATTTACAAATATAATGTTACGCAATATATTGACTGCACTACCTGTCCTGCCACGAGGAGTCACGATGAATCCCCAAGTCCACGCCAGTTTTGATCCCGTTACCTGGACCATCAGCTATGTGGTGTACGACCAGCGCGGCGGCCATGCGGCGATCATCGACCCGGTGCTGGACTACGATCCCAAGTCCGGACGCACCGCCACCACCGCCGCCGACCGGCTGCTGGCCTTCGTACGCGAGCAGCAGCTGACGCTGGACTGGATCATCGAAACCCACGCCCACGCCGACCACCTGTCCGCCGCCACCTACCTGAAACAGCAGCAGGGCGGCCGCATCGCCATCGGCCAGCAGATCGACGGCGTGCAGCGCGTGTTCAAGGGCATTTTCAATCTCGAAACCGGCTTCGCCACCGACGGTCGGCAATTTGACCACCTTTTTGCCGATGGCGACACCTTTGCCATCGGCCAGTTGCAGGCGCAGGCCATCGCGGTGCCCGGCCACACCCCGGCCGACATGGCCTATCACATCGGCGACGCGATCTTTGTCGGCGATACCCTGTTCCTGCCCGATGTCGGCACCGCGCGCTGCGACTTCCCCGGCGGCAATGCCGCGGCACTATACCGCTCCATCCGCCGGCTGTTGTCGTTTCCTGACCACACCCGGCTGTTCATGTGTCACGACTACCCGCCGGATGGCCGCGCGCCACAGTGGCAGTGCACGGTGGCCGAGCAGCGCGCGCACAACATCCACGTCCACGACGGCATCAGCGAGGCCGACTTCGTGCAGCTGCGCGAGGCGCGCGACGCGACGCTGGCGATGCCGGTGCTGATCCTGCCGGCGATCCAGGTCAATATCCGCGCCGGCCAGCTGCCGCCGGCCGAGGACAATGGCACCGCCTACTTAAAGATTCCGCTGAACCTGCTGTAAACTGCAGCCATCGTGATGACATCGGGCGCGCGGCGACCCGTATACCCATGGACCCCTATCCCTTACCCCCGGCACCGGCGCGACTGGTGCACGAGCGCGGCGTGCCGGCCTTCGGCATGTACCGGGGCACCGTCGAACAACTGTCGTGGCAGGCGCTGAAGGCGCCACTGGCCAAGCAATTGACGCGCCAGCTACACCACAAGCGCTGGCAATACGCCGCCATCGGCCACGCCGACTTCTTCATCGGCGTGGCGGTGGTCGATACCGGCTGGTGCGGCAGCGCTTTTGCCTACCTGTTCGACCGCCGTCGCCGCGAGCTGGTCGCCAGCTTCAGCAGCAACGGCCTGCCACTGGTGTCCACCCGCATCGAGAACCGCAGCTTTGGCGACGCCACCTTCCGCCAGGGCAAGAACTGCATCGCCTTCCGCCGCGCCGACAACCGCCTGGAGCTGACCGTCAACACCCCGGCGCTGCAGCTGGCGGCACACATCGCGCTGCCGGCGCCGCACAGCGTGATGGCCGCCATCGCCCCCGCCAACTGGCTGGCGCACGCCACCCACAAGAGCAGCGCGCTGCCGATCAGCGGCTTTGCCGACTGCGGCGGCCGGCAGCTGGTGCTGGATGACGCCATCGCCAGCCTCGACGCCTCCAACGGCCTGCTGGCGCGCGACACTGCGTGGCGCTGGGCCAGCGCCCACGACCACCGCATCGGCTTCAACCTGCAGCAGGGCTATATGGGCGACGCCGAAAACGCGGTATGGCTGGACGGCGTGCCGCATCGCGTCGGCGCCGCCCGTTTCGACTTCGACGCCGCGCAGCCGCTGGCCGCGTGGCAGATCCGCACCGACGACGGCGCGGTGGCGCTGACCTTCACCCCGGAAGGCGCGCGCCAGCACGACCAGGACCTGCTGATTGCCGCCAGCCGCTACCTGCAGCCGATCGGCTGTTTCAGCGGCCGCATCATCCACCCGCACACCGGCGTCGCGCACGAGGTGTCGCAGCTGCTCGGCATCACCGAAGACCACCACTCGCGCTGGTAGCCCCCGCCTGCGGCCAACGTTGGCCGCAGGCGGCGAACGCTGCGCCGTGCCGCCTGTCTCATAACGCAGGGAGCAGCCGTCTACCGGCTGCGGCCGCGGCCGTCCCGCTGCGGCGCCTTGCCTGGAGTGCGGCCAACCATGTTCGACAAGATCCTGATCGCCAACCGTGGCGAAATCGCGCTGCGCGTGCTGCGCGCCTGTCACGAGCTGGGCATCAAGACGGTGGTGGTGCACTCCGAGGCCGACCGCGACACCAAGTACGTGAAACTGTCCGACGAATCGGTGTGCATCGGCCCGCCGCCGGCGGCGCACAGCTACCTGCACATCCCGGCCATCATCGCCGCCGCCGAGGTCACCCGCGCGCAGGCGATCCACCCCGGCTACGGCTTCCTGTCGGAAAACGCCCACTTCTCGCAGTGCGTGGAGGAGTCCGGCTTCGTGTTCATCGGCCCGCGCGCCGACACCATCCGCCTGATGGGCGACAAGGTGTCGGCCAAGCAGGCGATGATCGCCGCCGGCGTGCCGTGCGTGCCCGGCTCCGACGGCGCGCTGCCGGACAACGACAAGGCGGTGCTGAAGATCGCCGCCAAGATCGGCTACCCGCTGCTGATCAAGGCTGCCGCCGGCGGGGGCGGCCGCGGCATGCGCGTGGTGCCGCACGCCGGCGAGCTGCTGGCGGCGATCCAGACCACACAGCGCGAGGCCGAGGCCGCCTTCGGCAACGGCAGCGTGTACCTGGAACAATACCTGCCGGCGCCGCGCCATATCGAGATCCAGATCCTGGCCGACGAGCACGGCAATGTCGTGCATCTGGGCGAACGCGACTGTTCGCTGCAACGCCGCCACCAGAAGGTGATCGAGGAGGCGCCCGCCCCCGGCATCAGCGCCGCCCAGCGCAAGAAAATCGGCGAGGCCTGCGCCGACGCCTGCCGTCGCATCGGCTACCGCGGCGCCGGCACCTTCGAATTCCTGTACCAGGACGGCAAGTTCTACTTCATCGAGATGAACACCCGGGTGCAGGTCGAGCACCCGGTGACCGAGATGATCACCGGCATCGACATCGTGCAGGAGCAGATCCGCGTCGCCGCCGGCCTGCCGCTGCGCTTCAGGCAACAGGACATCCACTTCCGCGGCCACGCCATGGAGTGCCGCCTCAACGCCGAGCACGCGTTCAGCTTCCGGCCGTCGCCGGGATGCATTGAGCACTACCACCCCGCCGGCGGCCCCGGCATCCGCATCGACTCGCACATCTACCAGGGCTATCAGGTGCCGCCGCACTATGATTCGATGATCGGCAAGCTGATCGCCTACGGCGACGACCGCGCACAGGCGATGGCGCGGATGCGCGGGGCGCTGCGCGAGCTGGCGATCAGCGGCATCGACACCAATCTCCCGCTGCACCAGCTGCTGCTCAGCGACCCCGGCGTCATCGCCGGCAGCACCAGCATCCACTATCTGGAACAATGGCTGGCCGCGCACCAACAATCGGCACAAGGATAAAAACGATGCCCGACTCCACGCTGCAACTGCGCCCGGCGCACCCCGACGATGCCGCCGACCTCGCCCGTCTCAGCGGCGAGCTGGGCTATCCCGCCAGCGCGGCACAACTGCGACAGCGGCTGGCCATACTGCTGGCGGCACCGCAACAGCACTTCGTCTGCATCGCGCAATGGCAGGGGGAAACCTGTGGCTGGATTCACGGCTTCGTGCGGCCGTTGCTGGAGTCCGACCCCTGCGTCGAGCTGGGCGGGCTGGTCGTGGCGGCGGCACAACGCGGCCACGGTATCGGCAGCGCGCTGCTGGCGGCATGCGAGCAGTGGGCGAAAATGCAGGGCATCCACCAGCTCGGCTTGCGCAGCGCCGAGCACCGCCAGGATGCGCACCGTTTTTACCGGCAGCACGGTTATGTCCATGTCAAAACCTCGCTCACGCTGCGCAAAACCCTGGCATCGGACGGCGCCCCCCGCTGACCAAGCCGGCACGAGACCGTCGCCAAAACCCGTGGTAGCATGGCGCCCGACCCCGATAGAGCAAACACACCAATCCCGTGACCCTGCCTGCTACCCGCGGGCAAACTTCAAGACAGGAGAACACCATGGGCCTGCTTAACAGCTTGCTGGAACACAACCGCGCCTTCGTCGAGGCGCGCGAATACGAGCAATTCTCCACCGACAAATTCCCGGACAAGAACCTGGTCGTGCTGTCCTGCATGGACGCCCGGCTGGTGGAACTGCTGCCCAAGGCGATGGGGCTGAAGAACGGCGACTTCAAACTGATCAAGAACGCCGGCGCGCTGGTTACCCACCAGTGGGGCTCGGTGATGCGCTCGCTGCTGGTCGCGGTCTACGAACTGCGCGCCGAGGAAATCTGCATCGTCGCCCACCACGACTGCGGCATGCGCGCCATCGATCCGAACCGCATCCTGGACCACGCGCAGGAACGCGGCGTGTCGGCGGACACCATCGCCACCCTGCGCGGCGCCGGCATCGACCTGGACGCGTGGCTGAAGGGCTTCGACAACGTGCAGGACAGCGTGCGCCACACCGTGGCCACCATCCGCAGCCATCCGCTGATGCCGAAAGACATCCCGGTACACGGCCTGGTGATCCACCCGGCCACCGGCGCGCTGGACGTGATCGTCGATGGCAACCAGCCCGGCTGAGCACCCGCCGCGCATCGGCGTGTTCGGCGGCACCTTCGACCCGCTGCACGCCGCCCACCTGCGCCTGGCGCGCGCCTTTCGCGACGAGCTGGGGCTGGACCAGGTCCGGCTGATCCCCGCCGGCCAGCCCTACCACCGCGACCGTGCCCCGCACGCCAGCGCCGCACAGCGGCTGGCGATGCTGGACGCGGCGCTGGCCGAGGAAGCGCCGGGGCTGGTCAGCGACGACCGCGAAGTGCGCCGCCCGCGCCACGCCTACACCGTCGACACGCTGCAGGAGCTGCGCGACGAGCTGGGCGACAAGGCCGAGCTGTGGTTCCTGATCGGCGGCGATTCGCTGCAACAGCTGCACACCTGGCAACGTTGGCCGCAGCTGCTGCAGCTGGCCAACCTCGCCGTCGCCATCCGTCCCGGCTTTGTTGCGGCCAGGCTCGATCCGGCTGTCGCCACCCTGTGGCAGGCGCGGCAAGTATCTGATTTTTCAAATCGAACGCCTTCCGGTACAATCCGCGCCTTGGACTTGCCGCCCATCACCCTCTCTGCCACCGACATCCGCCAGCAACTGGCGGCGGGGCAGGACTGCAGCGCGCTGCTGCCAGCGGCGGTGCTGGCCTATATCCGCCAGCACCGGCTCTACCGCTAGCCGGGCAGCGCAACACGCGGCGGCAAGCAGGATTTGCACTGGCCGGCGGTTGCCGGCCGTTTGCTCTTTTGCGGAACCTCTGGCCACGCCGGGCGCTGACGCGTCGCCACGTCCCCTGACACCGAATCACAAGGATGCACATGGAAGTTCAAGAAATCGTCAAACTGGCCATCAACGCGCTGGAAGACGTTAAAGGTAAAAACATCGTCTCGCTGGACACCAGCAAGCTGACCTCGCTGTTCTCGCACCTGATCGTCGCCACCGGCGACTCCAACCGTCAGGTGAAGGCGCTGGCCAACAACGTGGCCGTGGACCTGAAGGCCGCCGGCATCGAGCTGGTCGGCACCGAAGGCCACGAGAGCGGCGAGTGGGTACTGGTCGATGCCGGCGACGTGGTCATCCACGTGATGCTGCCGGCGGTACGCGACTACTACGACATCGAGGCACTGTGGGGCGGCCAGAAGCCGTCGTTCGTGCCGGTCGGCGGTCGTCCGTGGGATGCCACCGCAGCGGAGTAATCCCCGCCCTGCCGTGATCGCAAGCGCACCGCCCAGGCGGTGCGTTGTGCTTTGCGGCCAACCTTTTCCCCCTGTAGCCCTGCCATGAAAATTACCCTGCTGGCCGTCGGCACCAAGATGCCGCGCTGGGTGGACGAAGCGTTCAACGACTACGCCAAGCGCTTTGGCCGCGACATCAGCTTCGAGCTGAAAGAGATCAAGCCGGAGAAGCGCGGCGGCGGCGTCACCGCCGAGAAAGGCATCGCCGCCGAGCACGAGCGCATCGTGGCGGCCATTCCACCGCGCAGCAAGCTGCTGATTCTCGACGAGCGCGGCAAGAACTGGACCTCGGTGCAGCTGGCTGGCGCGATGAAGGAATGGATGGCCGGCGGCGACGACATCTGCATCGTCATCGGCGGTGCCGACGGGCTGTCGCAAGAACTGAAAGCCCGCGCCGACATCATGCTGCAGCTGTCGGCGATGACGCTGCCGCACGGCATGGTGCGCGTGCTGCTGGCCGAGCAGCTGTACCGCGCCTACTCCATCCTCAACAACCACCCCTACCACCGCGAATAAGCGCACCGGTTGCGGCCAAGCCTGGCCGCAGCCTCACGCCGCCGGCCGCCGGCCGCCAGGCTGCGACATTTTGCCGCATTCCCGCCGGCGCCGGCCGCGCCTAGACTGGCGTCCTGTTTCCCCATACCGGACCGACCATGAAATCCCTGCTCCTCGCCCTCGGCCTGCTGCTTGCCAGCGGCACCACCCTCGCCCACGTCACCCTGGAAAGCCGCGACGCCGTCGCCGGCAGCAGCTACAAGGGCGTACTGCGCCTGCCGCACGGCTGCAACGGCAGTGCCACCACCAGCGTGCGCGTGCAACTGCCGGATGGCTTCCGCCTCGCCAAGCCGATGCCCAAGGCCGGCTGGCAGCTGCAAACGGTGCGCGCCGCGGTGACGCCGTTCGACAACCACGGCCAGACGGTGCGCGAGGACGTGCGCGAGATCGTGTGGTCCGGCGGCCAGCTGCGCGACGATTTCTACGACGAATTCGTGTTCCGCGGCACCCTGCCCGACCGAGCCGGCGAAACCGCCTGGTTCAAGGTGATCCAGCAGTGCGGCACCCAGGAAATCCGCTGGCAGCAGCTGCCGCAGGACGGCGGCAACGGCGAGTTTCCCGCCACCGGCGTCAAGCTGCAGCCGGCACCAGCGGCGGCACACATGCACTAACGCTTAACAATCGCGGCGGCGGCGAACGGTCGCCGCGATTTGTCGCATTTAATTTAAACACTTTTACAACAAACCTAAGGACAGCCGATCCCGGGCATCGCCCTGCCCCTGCTCGACATACGTCATTGACATAAAAAAGACCACTACGCCGGTGACGACGCAACTGGAAAATGGCCACTTCACTCAGTAACATGAAGGTATCGCTCCTTCACCCTGAGCCTGAGTTCTTTACATCATGACGAACCGCCTGTTACTGACCATCGTGCTGCTGCTGGCCACAAGCCCGGTGCTGGCACTCGGTCCCCTGCCTACCGATGATTTCCTCGCCGACGCGGTGCGCCCCGGTCTCGGCGCCACCCTCAGCTTCGATGCCCTGCCGGAACCGCCGCCGGCGCCCGAGTCACGCGGTGACGCGGTGCCGGCCGTCAAGACCCCGGCCTACAACCGGCAACTGGCGGCGCTGTTCAACAAACTGATCAATCAGGTGGCACGCGAGCACAAGCTGGATCCGCAGCTGCTGCACGCCATTGTCACCGTCGAATCCGGCTACAACCCGGTGGCGACCTCGCCCAAGGGTGCGCAGGGCCTGATGCAGCTGATGCCGGACACCGCCGCCCGTTTCGGCGTGCGCAATCCGGCGGACCCGCTGCAGAGCCTGCGCGGTGGCGCACGTTACCTGCGTTTCCTGCAGGGCCACTTCAAGCAGGACATGACGCTGGTGATCGCCGCCTACAACGCCGGCGAGGGTGCGGTCGGCAAATACCGCAACACCATCCCGCCGTATCGCGAGACCCGCGAATACGTGGCCAAGGTGCTGGCGTCCTACGAGTCGCGCGCCGGCCAGCCGCTGGTGCCCTCGCGCCAGCCGCGCTTCCAGCTGATCCTGCCGCCGCCGCTGTTCCCGCTGTAACGCTGCCGGCCGCCACATGCAAAAGCCCCTGTCCGCGGACAGGGGCTTTTGTTTGGCCGGCGCGTTGCGACTCAGCGTGCGGCGAGGCTGGCGGCCAGCCGTTTCAGGCTGTGCCAGGCGTCGCCCTGCGCCACGCCCTTGATCTGGCGGTCGATGCGCGCACACTCGGTCAGCGCCTGCATCAGCCGCGCGCCGCCGATGCGCTTCAGCGCCGGCTCCGCCAGCCGCTGCTTGTCGCCCCACAGCCGCAATTCATTGGCCATGTCGCGCACGCTGCGGCCATCCTTCAGGCCGCGCCCCAGCTTGATCAGCATGCGCACGTCCTCGGTAAACGACCACAACACCAGCACCGGCGCCTCGCCCTCCGCCTCCAGCCCGTCCAGCATGCGCGCGGCGCGCGCCACGTCGCCGGCGAGCCAGCTCTCGGACAAATGAAAGACGTCGAAGCGCGCCACGTTGGCCACCGCGTCGCGGATGTCGGCCAGGCTCAGCTCGCCCTGCGGGTACAGCAGCGCCAGCTTGTCGATTTCCTGCTTCGCCGCCAGCAGGTTGCCCTCCACCCGGTCGGCAAAGAAGCTGGCCGCGTCATGGCCCAGGGTCTGGCCTTGGCGCTGCAGCCGCCGCGCGATCCACGCCGGCAGCTCGTGGCGGCCCACCGGTTTGGCCTCGGTGATCACCGCGCTCTTTTCCAGCGCGGCAAACCACTTCGTTTTCTGCTGGCTGCGGTCCAGCTTCGGCAGTTGCAGCAGGGTGATGGTGTCCGGCGGTGGGCTGGCGGCCAACCTTTGCAGCGCCTCGCCGCCCTCCACCCCCGGCTTGCCGCCGGGAATGCGGATTTCCAGCAGCTTGAGGCTGGCAAACAGCGACACGCTGCTCATCGCGTCAGTCAGCTGCGACCAGTCGAAATGCGCGCCCTCCACCGTTAGCACCTCGCGCTCGGCATAGCCGGCCTGTCGTGCGCGGCTGCGCAGCGCGTCGGCGGCCTCCAGCGCCAGCAGCGCTTCCTCGCCGTGGATCACGTACAGCGGCGCCAGCGTGCGCGCCAGCTGCGTGATGAAGGCGTCAGGGCTTAATGCTGGCATCAGGCTTCGACTGTGGCGCCGGCAGGTATGCCAAGCGGCGAATCAACTGCTGGACTGCATCGCGGCGCATGTCTTCCAGCAACAGCGCTTCCTCGCGCTCCTTGCCCAGCACGGCGCTATCGCTGTAGCTCAGCTCGCGGCGCACCACCACCGTCAGTGGCAAGGGCAGCTCGTCGCCCTTGCGCTGCACGCTGGCCTCGACACGGTAGGTGAGCAGGTATTCGTTGACCTTGCCGCCGCGGTTAATGGTCAGAATGTCCTTGGCATTGGCGGTGCTGTCGATGGTCAGTACCACATCGGCGTCGGCGGCACGGCTTTGCAGCTGCACGCGACCGTCGCGCTGCAGCGCGCTTTGCAGCGGCTCGGCCAGGTTGCCCGCCTGCTGGATGGCGATGCTGGCAAACGGCAGCGGTGTCAGCGGCGCCGACAGCCCGCGCAGGTGAAAGCCGCAGGCGCTCAGCGTCAGCAGGGCGCCGGCCAGCAGCGTGCTCTTGATCAGTCGGTTCATACGACACTCCGGTGTGCGCCGCGGTGACAACGCGGCTGACGGGGATACCGTCAGCCGCCCTGTTCCGTTACGGCGCGTGACTAGCGGGATTAAACGACGATGTTCACCAGGCGGCCCGGCACCACGATGATCTTCTTGGCCGGCTTGCCTTCCATGAACTTGATCACGTTGTCGTGCGCCAGCGCGGCGGCTTCGATCACGTCCTTGCCGGCGTCGGCGGCGACGGTGACGCTGCCGCGCAGCTTGCCGCACACCTGCACCATCAGCTCGATCTCGCTCTTCACCAGCGCGCTCTCGTCCACCTGCGGCCAGGCCTGCGCCAGCAGCTCGGTGCCCGGACGCAGTGCGCTCCAGATCGCCTCGGTGATGTGCGGCACGATCGGCGACAGCAGCACGGTGACCGCTTCCAGCACTTCCTGCGCCACGGCGCGGCCAACGTCACCGCTGGTATCGGCCTTGTCCAAGGTGTTGAGCAGCTCCATCACCGCGGCGATGGCGGTGTTGAACTGCAGACGGCGACCGTAGTCGTCGGCCACTTTCTGGATGGTGCTGTGCAGCTTGAAGCGCAGTTCTTTCTGGCTGGCGTTCAGCTCGCCACCGGCGTAAGCGGTGGTGATGCCGGCGGCCACGTGCTCGCGGCTGAGTTTCCACAGCCGTTTCAGGAAGCGGAACGCGCCCTCCACGCCGGCGTCGGACCATTCCAGGCTCTGCTCCGGCGGCGCGGCAAACATCATGAACAGGCGCGCGGTATCGGCGCCGTAGTTTTCGATGAATTCCTGCGGATCGACGCCGTTGTTCTTGGACTTGGACATCTTCTCGATGCCGCCAACCACCACCGGCTGGCCGTCGACGCGGTGGGTCGCGCCCACGATCTTGCCCTTGGCATCGCGCTCCAGTACCACGTCCTGCGGCGCGATCCAGTCCTTGCTGCCGTTGGGCAGGTCGCGGTAGAAGGTTTCGCAGATCACCATGCCCTGTGTCAGCAGGCTCTTGAACGGCTCGTCGCTGTCCACCAGGCCTTCGTCACGCATCAGCTTGTGGAAGAAGCGCGCGTACAACAGGTGCAGGATGGCGTGTTCGATGCCGCCGACGTACTGGTCTACCTGCAACCAGTAGTTGGCCGCATGCTTGTCCAGCATCGCGGTGTCGCACTGCGGGCTGGCGTAGCGCGCGTAGTACCAGCTGGACTCCACAAAGGTGTCCATGGTGTCGGTTTCGCGCTTGGCCGCGCCGCCACAAGTCGGGCAAGTGGTTTCGTAGAATTCCGGCATCTTGGCGAGCGGCGAACCGGCGCCATCGGGAATCACGTTTTCCGGCAAGACCACCGGCAGCTGCTCGGCCGGTACCGGCACGTCGCCGCAGCACGGGCAGTGGATGATCGGGATCGGGCAGCCCCAGTAGCGCTGGCGGCTGATGCCCCAGTCGCGCAGGCGGTATTGGGTTTTCTTGGCGCCGGCGGACTTGGCTTCCAGATCGGCGACGATGGCGTCAAAGGCGGCGGCAAAGTCCAGACCGTCGTACTTGCCGCTGCCCACGGTTTTCAGGCCTTCCTTGGCGCCGTACCAGTCTTGCCACTGGCTGGCGTCGAAATTGTCGTCGCCGCTGACCGGGGCGTACACCTGGGTGATCGGCAGGCGGTACTTGTTGGCGAACTCGAAGTCGCGCTCGTCGTGCGCCGGTACGGCCATCACCGCGCCTTCGCCGTAGCCCCACAGTACGTAGTTGGCGATCCATACCGGCAGCTTGGCGCCGGTCAGCGGATGGATGACGAACAGGCCGGTATCGACGCCCTTCTTCTCCATCTTGGCGACGTCGGCCTCGGCCACCGAGCCGGCCTTGCACTCGGCGATGAAGGCCTGCAGCGCAGGATTGCTTGCTGCGGCCTGCGTCGCCAGCGGATGCTCGGCGGCGACGGCAACATAGGTGGCGCCCATCAGCGTGTCGGGACGGGTGGTGTACACCTTCATCACGCCGTCGTGGCCGATGCTGTCCGTGTCGTAGGCAAAGGACACGTCGGAGCCGAAGCTCTTGCCGATCCAGTTGCGCTGCATGGTCTTCACCTGTTCCGGCCAGCCGTCCAGCTTGTCCAGATCATTCAGCAGCTCGTCGGCGTACTTGGTGATGGCGAAGTAGTACATCGGGATTTCGCGCTTTTCCACCAGCGCGCCGGAGCGCCAGCCGCGGCCGTCGACCACCTGCTCGTTGGCCAGCACGGTCTGGTCCACCGGGTCCCAGTTCACCACCCCGTTTTTCTTGTAGATGATGCCCTTCTGGAACAGGCGGGTGAACAGCCACTGCTCCCAGCGGTAGTAGTCGGGCTTGCAGGTGGCCAGCTCGCGTTCCCAGTCCAGCGCGAAGCCGAGGCTGTCCAGCTGCTTTTTCATGTACTCGATGTTGGCGTAGGTCCACGCCGCCGGCGCGCCACCGTTCTTCATCGCCGCGTTTTCCGCCGGCAGGCCGAAGGCATCCCAGCCCATCGGCTGCAGCACGTTGAAACCCTGCGCCCGCTTGAAGCGCGCCAGCACGTCGGTGATGGTGTAGTTGCGCACGTGCCCCATGTGCAGCTTGCCGGACGGGTACGGGAACATCGACAGCGCGTAGTATTTCGGGCGGGTGGTGTCTTCGACGGCTTTGAAGGCGGCGGTGGCCTGCCACTTCTGTTGGGCGGCGGCTTCAAGCTCGCGCGGGCTGTATTGTTCTTGCATGGAGATCTCTAGGCGCAAAAAAGCGTGAAAATTCAATCGCAACATTATAGCGGCGAGTTGCCATCGCCGCGAAGCGCTGCACGGAAAAGGTTGGCCGCAACGCCGGCCTAGGGTCTTTGAGAGGCGCCTAACCCTGGCGCAGCAGGCCGAGCAGCATCTCGCTGGCCATCACCACCATCAGCAGCGCAAAGCCCTTTTTCAGCTTCGCCACCGGCAGCGCATGGGCGGCGCGCGCGCCCAGCGGCGCGCACAGCACCGTCATCAGCATCAGCGTCAGCATCGCCGGCAGGTAGATGAAGCCGAACGCGCCCCACGGCAGCCCTGGCGTCTGCCAGCCGGCGGCCACGTAACCCAGTGCGCCGGACACCGCGATCGGCCAGCCCAGCGCGGCGCTGGTGGCGATGGCGGTATGCATGCGCACATTGCACCAGCCCATGAACGGCACGCTCATCGAACCGCCGCCGATGCCGACCCAGCTCGACACCATGCCGATCACGCCGCCGGCGGCGCTCTGGCCGGCGAAGCCCGGCATGTCGCGGCTGGCGGCCGGCGCCGCGCCGAAGAACATCTGCGCGCCGATCACGTAGGCGTAGATCACGAAGAACCAGCGCAGACCGTTGCTGGGAATCCAGCCGGCCAGCAGGCTGCCGACAAAGGTGCCGACCATCATCGCCGGCGCCATGCCGCGCACGATGGCCCAGTTCACCGCGCCCTTCTTGTGGTGCGCGCGCACGCTGGCCACGCTGGTGAACACCATCACCGCCAGCGAGGTCCCCACCGCCAGATGCTGCACGTAGTTGCCGCCGAGCCCGGCGGCCTCCAGCACGCCGACCACCACCGGCACGATCACCAGCCCGCCGCCGACCCCGAGCAGGCCGGCGAGAAAGCCGGCGACCACGCCGCAGGCCAGCAATACCGCAATCAGCGTCAACGACAACATCAGAGCAGGTTCTCCATCAGGTAATGCCATTGTTGCGGCGTGACCGGCGTGATCGACAGCCGGTTGCCGCGTTGCAACACCGTCATCTCCAGCAGCGCCGGATGCTGGCGCAAGGTGGCCGGCGACAGCAACGCGGTCTTGCGCACGAAGCGCACGTCGACGCACTGCCAGCGCGGCTGCTCGGGGCTGGATTTGGGATCGAAATACGGGCTGGCGGGATCGAACTGGCTGGAATCGGCGTGCGCGGCGCCGACCACCTCGGCGATGCCGGCAATGCCCGGTTGCGGGCAGGACGAATGCCAGAACAGCAGCTGGTCACCCGGCTGCATCTGGTCGCGCATGAAATTGCGCGCCTGGTAATTGCGCACCCCGGTCCACTCGAACGCGCGCTCGGGGTTGGCCGCGAGGTGGTCGATGCCCACCTCGTCCGGCTCCGACTTCATCAACCAGTACGCCATGCCTGTCCTCCGGGGCCGGTGCTCGCCACCGGGCGCGATGTCATATAATGCGACCTTCCCTTCCTCCCACCATCCAGAAGAGACAATGTCATGAAAACAGTCCTGCTTGCCAGCCTGACGCTGCTACTTGCCGCCTGTACCATCAGCGGCCCGCGCGTATCGGTGAAGCCGATCGAAATCAAGCCGCTGGAAATCGAGATCGGCGACGGCCATCGCGGCAGCGGTTCGTTCTGCCCGCCGGGCCAGGCCAAGAAGGGCAACTGCCGCTAAGCGGCACCGCGCCGGCAACCGCCGGCCGCATTACGCCGGCGCCGCCAGGCGCCGGTAACGGACTAGGCCGGATTCGGTCAGCAGGTAATCCAGCTGCACGTCCCACGCCTCTTTCGGCACCGCCGCCACCCGCTGGCAGTCGAAGGCGACGCCAACCAGCAACGGCCGCCGCCAGCGGCGGAAACCGTTGAGATAGGCCAGCGTGGTGTCGTAAAAACCCCCGCCCTGCCCCATGCGATAGCCCTGCTCGTCCACCGCCAGCAGCGGCACGAACAGGATCTCCAGATCGCGGGCCCGCCAGTTGGCGCCGTCGAATTCCGGAATGCCGTAGCGATTGTGATACCAGCGCCCGCGCGCATCCAGCACCGAAAACAGCATCTTGCGCCCGCGCAGCGGCAACGCCGGCAGCGCCACGCGGCAGCCGTGCGCCAGCGCGCGCGCCATCAGCGCGTCCAGCCCCAGCTCCGAGCCGGTGGCGACATAGGCGCCGATGCGGCGGCCATGGCGGAAAAAACGGCGGGCATGGTAACTGATCGCCTGTTCGGCGTGATGGCGTTGTGCGACAGGAATGGCTTTGCGCGCCTGGCGAATCTCGCGGCGCAAACGCGCCTTGTCAGCGGCAGCAGAGGATGTCATGGGCGGAAGGGGGAGTCCCCCGCGAGAGTCGATCGGGCCGAATTCGCTTGTACCCTGTTTCCAGGGGGGGTCGCCGGCCAGTAGCTTCGGGCACATCCGCAAAGGGACGCGACACACCTGCTACTCATGCTGACAACCAAAAGCGAACGCATTGGTACAAAGGAATTATGGGCCGTCTCGAACACCGCAGGGGATTGAACGGGTATTCGTTTAGAACAGGTTTTGCTGGCTTTGGCGTAACGCCTCGTCAGCGGCCTCGCTCATGTGTTGTATTTTACGCCTGATTGTCGCCATCTCCAAGCCACCATCGCCGACTTTTACTTTCAGCAGGTCGTGGGCGATGTTGAGCGCGGCCATGATCGCGATCTTGTCGGCGTCGACGATGCGACCGCCGCTCTGGATCGCCTGGATCTTGTCCGCCAGCAGCCGTACCGCCTGCTCCAGCGTGTCGCGCTCTTCCAGCGGCGTGCCGATGGTGAACTGGCGCCCGAGCAGGGTCACATCTACCTGTACGATCTCGCTCATTCGGCATCCTCCTGCGGCAGGCGCGTCATCAGCGCGGCAACGCGGTGGCGGGTTTCCTCCAGCGCGAATTTCATTTCGGCATTTTCCTTCATGGTCTGCGCCAGCACCTCGGCGAAGCGGCCATTCTGGTTTTCCAGCTCGTGGATGCGCGCAATCAGCGCCACCACACGGCCTTCCAGATAATCGAGTTCTTGTTCCATAGCGGCGAGGATAGCCAAGGGTAGTGGAGGCGTCAAACCGGGTCTGCCGCCGTCGCCCAGCACGGGCGCCCAGCGCAGCGACCGCCAAATTTTACGTCCTGCCGCGCGCCGATGTCAGCAAAATATGCCGCGCCGCAGCGAAATGGCCGCGCCGGCCTCAGCCCGCCGGCAAGCGCTGCCGCGCGGCGTCGATCTGGCGGCACAGCTGGCGGGCGCCGTCGGCCAGCCGCGGGCCGGGGCGGCTGATGCTGTCCTCGGCCAGCAGCGACAGGTTGCCCAGCGCCACCGCCGGCAGTTGCGGCCAACGTTGCCAGTACGCCAGCTGCCGTTCCTCGAACGCCAGGATCAGCTGCGGCCGGCGCGCCAGCACCGCCTCGACACTGACCTGCGGCGCCGGCACCGCGGCATCGGCAAACACGTTGCGGCCACCGCACAACCGCACCAGGCTATCGACAAAACTCAAGCGGCTGACGCTGAACAAGGGCGTGTCGCCGACCTGCACAAAGGTCGCCACCGGCCGCGCCGACGCGTAGCGCTGCCGCAGGCTGGCAAATTGCTGCTCGAAGCGCGCCGCCTGTTGCGCCGCGCCGCGCTGCTGGCCGCTGAGGCGCCCCAATGCGCGCATCTCGCGGGCGATGTCGGCCACGTTCTGCGGTGCGCTGATATACAGAGGAATGCCCAGCGCACGCAGCCGCGCCAGCTCGCGCGGATGACCGCCGTCGCGCCAGGCCACCACCAGCTCGGGGCGCAGGCGCAGGATCGCCTCCAGGCTGATGCCGCTGTAACTGCCGACGCGCGGCAGCTGCCTCGCCGCCGGCGGATGGTCGCTGTACTCGACCACCGCCACGATCTGCGCCGCGGCGCCGATCGCGTACAGCGTCTCCACCGCGTGCGGCACCAGTACCACGATGCGCCGCGCCGGCGCCGCCAGCGTCACCATCTGCCCCAGCCCGTCGGTCACCGTCAGCTGCGCGGCGGCCGGCAGCGCCCAGCCCGCCAGCAACGCCAGGACTGGCCAGCGCCTCACGCCGGCGCCTTCAGCGACAAAGCTTGGCCGCACGCCACCAGCGTCACCCGCCGGCACAGCGCGGCGACGCCCTGGTTCAGCCGCCCCAGCTCGTCGACGAAGTGGCGGGTCTCGGCGCCGAGCGGCACCACGCCCCAGCCGATCTCGTTGCTGACCAGCAGCACCGCGGCCGGCGTCGCGGCCAAGGCATCCAGCAGCGCGGCGCGTTCGCGCTGCCAGGTATCGGCCTGGAACTGGCCGTCGGCGTCGAAAAAGCGCATCAGCCACATGCCGAGGCAGTCGACCAGCAGCAGGCTGCCAGCCGTCCCCTGCGCCGCGATCACCGCCGCCAGCCCCGGCCCGGCCTCGACCAGCCCCCAGGCCGCCGGACGGCGCTCGCGATGATGCGCAATACGCGCGGCAAAACTGTCGTCGTCGCGCCGCTCGGCGGTGGCGACGTACAGCACCGGCCCGTCATGGGCCAGCGCCAGCTGCTCGGCATAACGGCTCTTGCCGCTGCGGGCGCCGCCGGTGATCAGATGCGTGGTCATGCTCGCTCCTGCTGGAAATCAAAAACGACCTGCCCGGCTGATGGGCTGTCGTGTTGCGTTACACACCGGGGCGGTGCCCGACGGGCTTATTGGGCGTAGCGTACGCCGACGAACCAGCCGCGGCGAGGCTGATTGTAGTTCTGTACCGTCTGATAGTCCTTGTCGGCGACGTTGCTCAGTCGCGTGTTCAGCTGCCAGTACTTGTCGAGCTGGTAGTCGGCGCCGAGATTGAGCACGCCGTAGCCGCCCAGTACCTTGTCGGCACTGTTATCGGCATCGTCGTAGCGGCGGCCGCTGGTGCGCCATTCCGCGCTGAGGCGGGTGCGGTCCAGCTGCCAGCCGGCCGTCAGCGCACCGAACAGCTTGGCGTGGCGTGCCAGCAGCTTGCCGGAAGGCTGGCTGCGCGGCCGCTGCGAGGTGATGCTGCCGGCGAGGCTGAAATCGCCCCAGCTGCGGCCGGCTTCCAGCGTCTGGCCGGTGATGCGCGCCTCGTCGATATTGACCTGCAGCCCGTCGGTCGCCGATTTGCTGGCGATCAGGTTGTCGATCCGGTTATCGAACACGATCACGCTGAAGTAGTCACCCTGCTGCCGCCACTTCAGCGACAGCTCACGGTTGCGCGCCTCTTCCGGGCGCAGAGCCGGGTTGCCGTGATAGCTGGCGCCGGAGCCGCTCCAGTACAGCTGGTTGAAGGTCGGTGCCTTGAACGCGGTGCCGTAGGCGGCGCCGAGCAACCACTGCGGTGTCAGCGCATAGCCGTAGCCAAGCTGGCCGGTGGCCTTGTCGCCGAACTGCGAGTTGTCGTCGTGGCGCAGGCTGCCCTGCAGCCGGTGCGCGCCGAAGCTGCCCTGGTAGGCGGCGAACAGCGAGTCCACGTTGCGGCTGGTGCCGTTGAAGCTGTTCAGGGTCTCGATCTGCTGCTCGGTGCGCGCCGCGCCGAGGCTGAACTGGCCGACGCCCTGCCACTGCACGTCGTGCTGCCACTGCCATTCCTGCTGACGGGTAGCGGCAATCGCGGACGGCTTGCTGAAGTTGCCCTTGGTAAAGGTGTGCTGACGGTCATTGGTCTCGGTGTAGCGCAAGGTACTCTGCCAGTTGGCCCGCAGCTGGTTTTTCAGCTCGATGCTGTGCCCCTGCAGGCGCGAACGCAGCTCGTCCGCCTTGTTGACGGTGGCGTCGTAGGCGCTGCTGGCCTCGGTCTGGTACAGGTTCAGCCCCAGGCTGTGACCGGCGGCCAGCTCGTGCTGCACGCTGGCGAGATAGGTGGTGTTTTCATAGCCGTCACGGTCGGGGTTGTACTTGCCCGGCTGGAAGCTGCGCGAGGAAATGCCGTCGGTACGGTTATGCTCGAGCGCGAGGTTGAAGGCGGTGTTGCCGGCCTTGCCGGACAGCCCGGCGCCGCTGCTGCGCTTGTGTTCGGCACCGATGCCGGCATGGAAGCTCAGTGCCGTCCCGCCTTCGCCGCGCTTGGTGAAGATCTGGATCACGCCGCCGATGGCGTCGGCGCCATACAGGCTGGAGGCCGGGCCGCGCAGGATCTCGATCTTTTCGATCGCCGCCAATGGCAGGTGTTCCAGCGCGGTGGCACCGGTGGTGACCGAGGCGATGCGCATGCCGTCGACCAGTACCAGCACGTGATCGGCCTTGGTGCCGCGCAGCAGCAGGGTGGCGGACTTGCCCTCGCCGCCGTTGCTGTAGGCTTCCACCCCCGGCTGGCGGCTGAGCAGCTCCGGCAGGCTCAGGCTGCCGGATTGCTCGATTTCCTCGCGACCGAGCACGGTAACATCGGCCAGCACGCGGCTGAGCGGGATCGCGCTGCGGGTGGCGGTGACCACCACGGTCTCGCCAGTGGTGACGGGATTGGCGGCCACGGCGGCATGGCCGGAGGCCAGCGCCAGCAGCGCGGCCAGGGTTTTGTTGTCAAACATGAATACACACTCCGGGATGAGAAAAAGGGAGTGCGGAGAAATCAGGACCAAAAGACACGCGCGCCGGCCGTTGCGGCAGGCGAACTGTCAGCTCGCCTCCCCGCGATGCTCCAGCAAGACGCGATTCCGCCGCGTCTGTTGCAGGCCGGTCTCCGGGCTTGGTCATGCGGGGCAACGCCTTCCCGTCCCTGCGGGACAGTGGCGAGTGTTGCACCTGGGGCGCGCCATGCGCGCCCAGACCTTACCGTTGCGGGGGCAGCGCCGGAATTGCACCGGCTTCCCAGTTTCACCCGGCGCGCTTGGGGCGCGCCGGACACCTGCAGGGGCGGGATTATACCTGCGTGCACTGCACAATACGCACACCGCTGCAATTTACCGCCACCAGCCTTCGCCTGCGGGCAACGGCATGAAAAAGCCCCCGTTGCCTCCCGATAAGGGCGGCAACAGGGGCGGATCTAGCCAGCCGGAGCGGTGTCCGACCGTGAACGGCTTAGTAGTTGATCGTCAGCGAAGCCTGCACGTTGCGGCCGGCGGCCGGGTACCGGTTGTAGGCTGTTGGCGAAGTCCACTCATCAGTGATGCCATAGGTGGCATATCGCTTATTAAGCAGATTATTGACATCCAGCGCTACGCTCAGCTGCTTGCTGTAACGGTGGCTGAACTTGGCGTTGAGCACGGTATAGGCAGCTAACTGCTCGCCAAACTGGTTGGTCTGGTCATTGTCCAGCCGCTGCTTGCCGACATGCTGCAGCTGCAGACCGATGCGGCTGGCCTCCTGCGGCAGCCAGCTCAGGCCCAATGTTGCCAGCTTCTGCGGCACCATCGGCACATCATTACCGGCCAAACCAGCGCCACTGCGGAATGTTGCCTGTTGCCAGGTCAGGTTACCGTTCAGCTCCAGATTGGCCGCCAGCCGGGAGCGCCCCTCCAGCTCGATGCCCTGACGGCGCGTTGGTTCCAGATTCACGTTACGGCCGCCAGCTGCCAGCGGGTTATAACCGATTTCGTTTTCAAGGTCATAACGGAACCAGGCCGCGCGCAATGCCTGCCCGCCCTGCTTCCAGTCCAAGCCGATTTCCTTGTCCTGCGAGGTCTGCGGCAACAGCAAAACATTATTGACCGTGTAACCCTGCTCATCAGCATTGGCCAGACGGAAGCTGCGGCCAACCTTGACATAGCCATCCAACTGCGCACTCAGCGTCTGACGCAGACCCAAATTCCAGGCGCGCAGCTCCTTGTTGGACTGGTAGCTACCATCCCCGGTAGCCTTATCCTCGGCACGCTGATTGCGCACCCCCAGATTGATTGACGTCTGCTCCAATGGACGCAGCAACAAATCGACAAAACCACCTAAATGATGCTGTTCGATGCGCTTTTTAAAATAGCCATTGACATTCATGTCGCTGTCGAGCGCATCCAGGCCAATCACAACTCTGTGATTGCCCAGCTCCTGTTCGTAACGCAGACTCGCGCTCTGCTCATCAAGATCGCGCTTATCCACAGTCCCCCAAGAAAGCCCACTTTGTTTTTTGTCGCGGGTTGCCATATCGAAAAACAGCACACCTTCACCAGCAGATTGTCTGGCCTGCACACCCAAAGTGTCGGTTTTGACCTCCATGTAGTCATTAGGCGTATTAGTGCCACGCGGATCATTGGCAAATTCAGCGTTGCTGCGAGAGCCCGGCATCCGCAAGTCCTGGTTGCTGCTGCGCGCATAGAGGCGCACGTCGCCGCCCTGGTGGCGCACGGTGGCCGTCAGGCCGGCGCTGTCGTTGCGCTCGGCGTTGTTGGCACGGTAGTTATCGGTCGTCATCGACTTGATATAGCCGTCCAGCGCCACCTGCTGGCCGCTGAGGTGGCCGGACAGATCCAGCTTTTTCAGGTTATAGCTACCGGCAGTCAGCGTGGCCTGCACGCCGTTGGCGGCCTTGAAACCGCTGCGGGTGATGATGTTGATCACGCCACCGGTGGTGCCGCCGCCGTAGGCCACCGCGCCGCTGCCGCGTACCACCTCGATGCGCTCGATCTCGCTCAGCGGCACCACACCCAGGTTCGGCGCCGACAGGTCGTTGGTGTTCTGCTTGACGCCGTCGATCAGGATCAGCGTGTTGCTGAAGCCGGTGATGCCGAAGCCGCGCAAGTCGACCATCGCGCTGTCGGCGGAGCCGGTGTTGTTGAACACGTGCACACCAGCCAGCGTCGACAACAGGTCCTGCACCGTGCGCGCGGTGCTGTTGGCGATATCGGCGGCGGTAATAACCGACACGTTGACCGGCAGGTCGCTGACCTTGTCCGGGCTGCGGCTGGCGGTGACCACCACTTCGTCCAGCTGGGTCACGGGGGTCGCGGCCAGGGCAGCTTGGCTACAGGCCAGCGCGACCAGCGCGGCCAGGGGGTTGTTGTTGAACATGAATACACACTCCGGGATGAGATAAAGGGAGTGCGGAGAAATAAGGACATACACCGGCCGTTGCGGCCAACGTTCTGTCAGATCGCCTCCCCGCGATGCTCCAGCTGGACGCGATTCCACTGCGTCCGTTGCAGGCCGGTCTCCGGGCTCGGCCTTGCGGGGCAACGCCTTCCCGTCCGTGCGGACAGTGGCGGTTGTTGCTCCTGGATCGCGCGGCGCGCGATCAGGCCTTACCGTTGCGGGGGCAGCGCCGGACTTGCACCGGCTTCCCGTTTCACCCGGCCTGTCGTTGACAGGCCGGACACCTGCAGGGGCAGGATTATACCCGTCCCCGCCGCCGCCCGCCCGTTGCGGCGGCAATTTGCTTATTCCTGCTCAAGACGGTTGCCAGCACGGCTGCCGCTGCCGTAAGGTCTGCCCCATTCGTATCAGGAGCCATCATGTCGCGCATTCCTCCCCCCGATCTGTCCGCCCTCGCCGCCGCCCAGGCCCGCCAGCAACAACTGACCAAACCCGCCGGCAGCCTCGGCCAGCTGGAGAGCCTGGCCTGCCGGCTGGCCGCGTTGCAGGGGCGCGAGGTGCCGCTGCCGCTGTCGCCGGCGATCACCGTGTTTGCCGGTGACCACGGCGTCTGCGCCGAGGGGGTGTCGGCCTTCCCGCAGGAGGTGACCGGCGCGATGGTGGCCAACTTCGTGCACGGCGGCGCGGCGATCAGCGTGCTGGCGCGCGTCAACCAGGCGCGGCTGGAAGTGGTCGACGCCGGCGTGGCGGCCAAGCTTGACGGCCTGCCCGTCGTGCACGCCAAGGTGCGCGCCGGCAGCGGCAATATCCGCCGCGAGGCCGCGATGAGCGCGGACGAAGTGCAGCAGGCACTGGACGTTGGCCGCGACGCGGCACGGCGTGCCATCGCCAGCGGCGCGACGCTGCTGATCGCCGGCGACATGGGCATCGGCAACACCACGCCGTCGGCGGCGCTGATCTGCCGCCTGACCGGCCACAGCGTGGACAGCATCGTCGGCCGCGGCACCGGCGTCGACGACACCGGGCTGGCGCTGAAGCGGCAGGTGGTGACCGACGCGCTGGCGCGCGTGGCGGCGGCCGAGCTGGATGGCCACGGCGTGCTGGCGGAGCTGGGCGGGCTGGAAATCGCCGCCATCGCCGGCTTCTATCTGGAAGGCGCGGCGCAGGGCGTGCCGCTGCTGCTGGATGGTTTCATCAGCACCGCCGCCGCGCTGGCGGCGCAGGCCATCGACCCGGCGATCACGCCGTGGTTCATCGCCAGCCACTGCTCGCAGGAAACCGGCCACCAGCTGGCGCTGGCGGCGCTGGGGCTGACGCCGCTGGTCGACTTCGGCCTGCGCCTCGGCGAAGGCTCCGGCGCGGCGCTGGCGATCCCGCTGCTGCAACAGGCGATCGCGCTGCACGCCGGCATGGCCACCTTTGCCGAGGCCGGCGTCGCCGGCAAATCGGAGCCGGCATGAATCCCTACACCCTCACCCTGCTGCGCCACGGCGACATCGACCACCAGGGGCGGCTGATCGGCCACACCGACCTGCCGCTGACCGAGCGCGGCGCCGCCGACATGGCCGCCAGCTGGCAGCGCATCGTGCGTCACGCGCCGGTGACCAGCATGGCCACCTCGCCGCTGCTGCGCTGTCGCGAATTCGCGGTGCAACAGGCGCTGGCCTGCGGCGTACCGCTGCAGGTGGCACCGCTGCTGGCCGAGTGCCACTTCGGCGCCTGGGAAAACCGGCCGCTGGCCGACATCGCCGCCACCACGCCGGACTGGCAGACGCTGCTGGCGCGCGGGCTGCTGACGCCGGAGGGCGGCGAATCGTTCGAGCAGTTCCGCACCCGGGTGCTGACCGGCTTTGCCGACTGGATGCAGCAGGCGCGCGGCAGCCACCGCGTGCTGGTCAGCCACGGCGGCGTGATCAACGTGCTGCTGGCCGAACTGCTGGGCACCGACTTCAACGTGGCACGGCTGATGGCGGTGCAGCGCGGCGGCTTCGCGCAGCTGTCGATGCTGGAGGGCCATCCGGCCTACCTCACGCGGCTGGAAGCGCCGGATCACGGCGGCCACTGAGTTATCCACAGCCGCACCGAACTCTGGAAGTTACCCACAACGCCCCCGTTACCCCGTCTGCGACCCGACCATGCGCTCACTGATCCTCGCCGTGCAGTTCCTCACCCGCCTGCCCACGCCACAGCTGAAAACCTTCGACCCGGCGTGGCTGGCCGACGCCGCGCGCTGGTTTGCGCCGGTCGGCCTGCTGGTCGGCGCCGTGGTGTGGCTGGCGGTGTTGGCCGGCAGCCTGCTCGACCCGTGGCTGGGTGCGCTGCTGGGCCTGCTGGCCTGGCTGTGGGTCACCGGCGGCCTGCATCTGGACGGCCTCGCCGACCTCGCCGATGCGCAGGGCGCCGCGCACCGTTCGCGCGAGCGCTTTCTGGAAGTGCTGAAAGACCCGCACCTGGGCAGCTTCGGCGTGATGAGCATGGCGATGCAGCTGATCGCCAAGCTGGTGCTGCTGATGCTGCTGCTGAAGTTCTCGCTGGCGGAGGCGGGGTTTTCCCCGGATGCGCCTGCGGCTTATCCGGGCTACCTGTCCGGGCTACCCATACTGGCCGCCAAGCTGGCACCGCTGCTGCTGGTGCCGGCGTGGGCGCGGCTGTTCACCGTGGCATGGTCGGCGACGCTGCCCAGCCTCGCCGCCGGCAGCGGCGAGCGCTTCGCCTGGCGCACACACTGGCCATCGTTCTGGCTGAGCGCCGCGCAGCTGGCCATCGCCTCGTACTGGCTGGCGCCGCCGCTGCTGCTGGCGCCGCTGGCCGGGCTGTGGTGGTGGGCCTACCTGAAAAGGAAACTGGGCGGCATGACCGGCGACTGCCTCGGCGCCGGCATCGAGCTATGCGAAAGCCTGCTGTTGCTTGCACTGGTCGTCAGCCGGCAGCTGCACTGAAATGTGCGATTGACATAATCGGTGCTTCACGATTCAATTGCGAATCAGTTGCAATTAAATCCATCATGAAACTTTCCACCTATGCGCTAAGCGCACTGCTGTGCCTCGCGCTCACCCCGTTTCTGGTCTGGCTCAGTGTCCAGCTGGCGGTGGACGGCTTGCTGGTTCTGCTGCCCGGCATGCTGCTGTCGCTCGCCATCGCCCACCTGCTGCATCCGCCACGACAGCATGACGTGACGGCAGACACCACCAGCCACCTGGCCTGGCCTTGGCGGCTGGCCGCGCTGCTGTTGGCCAGCGGCAGCGGCGCCGTGATCCACGACAGCCCTTGCTGGCAGCAACCAACACTGGCCAACCTGGCGGAATTGCTGCTGTTGACGCTAGGCGCGGTGCTGTTCGCCTGGCTCGGCCTCAGCGGCCGACAGCCACACTTGCCGCACTGAATCGGCCCCCCATGAAAAAACCGCGCCCTGTCTGCACAGGGCGCGGTTTTTGTTTGCGGCCAACGTTGGCCGCAGGCGGATGGCTTACAGCGTGCCGGCCACCTTCTTGTTGCGCAGCAGGCACAGCATGTCACAGGCGATGTGCGCGGCGGCGATGGCGGTGATCTCGCTCTGGTCGTAGCTCGGCGCCACTTCCACCACGTCCATGCCGACGATGTTGAGGTCACCCAGGTTGCGGATGATCTTCAGCGCCTGCGCGGTGGTGAGGCCGCCCGGTACCGGGGTGCCGGTGCCCGGTGCAAACGCCGGGTCGAGACAGTCGATGTCGAAGGTGACGTACACCGGTGCGTCGCCAATGGTTTTCTTGATCTCGGCGATGGTGGCATCGACGCCGTTGTCGTGCACCCACGGCGCGCCCAGCACGTTCAGGCCCATGAAATCGTCGTTCCAGGTGCGGATGCCGACCTGTACCGACTTGGCCGGATCGATCAGGCCTTCCTTCACCGCCTTGTAGAACATGGTGCCGTGGTTGAGCGAATCCGGCTCGTCGTCGGGCCAGGTATCGCAGTGCGCGTCGAAGTGCAATAATGCCAATGGCTTACCGTACTTCTCGGCGTGCGCGATCAACAGCGGATAGGTGACGAAGTGGTCGCCGCCGAAGGTCAGCATCTTGGCGCCGGAAGCGAGGATGGTGCGCGCGTGTTCGATGATGGACGGCTTGATGGTCAGCGGGTTGTGCGCGTCGAACCAGCAGTCGCCGTAGTCGATCACCGCCAGGTCGTCGAACGGGTCGAAGCCCCACGGGTAGGGCTTCAGCTCTGCCAGCTGCACGCTGGCGGCACGGATCGCCTGCGGCCCCTGGCGCGCGCCGGAGCGGTAGGTCACCGACAGGTCCAGCGGAATGCCGGACACCGCCACGTCGACGCCGTCGAGGTTGCGCGTGTAGTTGCGGCGCATGAAGGACAGCACGCCGGCGTAGGTATTTTCGATGGAGGAGCCGTACAGGCTCTGGCGGCGAATGGCGCCGTCGCCCTTGATTTGATCGTCAGACATGTTCGCTCCGCAAGAAGAGCACGCCGCGGCGACGCGCCACGACGATTACCGTCCATCTGTACAGCCGACGGTTTGAGGCTGGCGCACCCCGCGGTGCGCAGCGCGCAGTGTGCCGCGTGTCTGCAGCCAGAGCAAGTTTTGCCGTGGAATTAACTACTTAGCGAGAGACGTTCTCAATGAATCAACGCGATCATCATCCGGCCCAGCCAGGCGGCAAATACGTGCTGCCGTTTGCCTTCACCGCCACCACGCGCGCGTACTACCGGCTGTGGCTGGTCAATGTGGTGCTCACCATCGTCACGCTGGGAATTTACTCGGCGTGGGCGAAAGTCCGCACCCAGAAATACCTGCTCGGCCACACCACGCTGGATGGCGGACGCTTTGATTACCACGGCAAGCCGATCGCCATCCTGAAGGGCCGCCTCATCATGCTGCTGGCGCTGGCGGCGTGGACGTTTTCCGAAAGCCTGCCGCTGCTGCACGCGGCCATCGCGCTGCTCGCCATTGCCGCCGCGCCGTGGTTGGGGGTGCAGGCGCTGCGTTTCCGGCTGGCCAACACCAGCTGGAACCAGATGCGCTTCCGTTTTAGCGGCAGCAGCGCCGACAGCTACAAGGCCTTTGCCAAAAGCTGGGCGCTGCTGATCCTGAGCCTCGGTCTGGCGTGGCCGTGGGCGACGCAGATCAAGCAGCGTTTTATCGTCAGCCATAGCACGCTGGGACAGGCCAGGCTGCAGCTGCAGCCCTGCGCCGGCGCGCTCTATCGCGCGGCGCTGGGGAGCACGCTGGCCGCAATCTGCTATCTGCTGGGAGCCGGCATTATCGGAGGGATCATCTGGCAGGCGGCCACGCTCAGCGGTTTCGCACACGGCATTGCCGTGCAGTTTGGCCGGGCGACGCTGACGCAACTGGACATCGTCTTCTTCGCCATGCTGGCGGCACTGTGGACGATGGCCACGCTGGGTTATGCCCGCATGGCGATCAGTCGCGTGCTGATCAATCACACCACGCTGCAGCTGGCGGCACTGGAAGCGCGCCTGGTCTGGTCGCTGCCCACCCGCCAGATGCTGGGGCTGCACTTTTCCAATACGCTGGCCCTGTTGCTCAGCCTGGGCCTGGCCTGGCCATGGATACGCATCCGTACCCTCCGCCTTCAGCTGCAGTCGCTGTCCCTGCGCAGCAGCAGCGATCTGTCGACACTGCCGCTGCACACCCCGCTTAACCGGCTGGACGACGCCCGTGGCGACGAACTGGCCGAGCTGATGGCGCTGGATCTGGGATGGTGACGATCAAGGCCTTATGGCGCGACGGCAAAACGCCGCAGGCGCAGGCGGCCAACGTTGGCCGCATCGACGACGAGCTGCTGCTGCTGCGCGATGGCCGGCAATACCGTTATCGCCTGGCCGATATCCGGCTGGAAGCCGGCGTCGCCGATCTGCCGGACACCGTGCAGCTGCCGGATGGCGGCACGCTGGAGGTGGCCGACCGCATCGCCATCCGCCGCCTGATCGGCGGGCTGTCCTGGGGCGACCGCAGCGGCCACTGGCTGCAACAAAGCTGGCGCGCGCTGGCCGGGCTGGCGCTGCTGGCCATCGCAGCCCTGTGGCTGGGCTATCGCCATCTGCTGCCGCTGGCCGCCGGGGCGCTGGCGCCGCTGGTGCCGGTAGCGGTAGAGCAGGCGCTGGCGGACAGCACCCTGCAGTGGCTGGACCAGAGCGGTGCCATCGGCCCCAGCCGCCACGGCGAGGCACGGCGTGCGCAACTGCAGCAACAACTGCAGGCGCTGCTGCCCGACAGCCGCTACCGCTACCGCCTGCTGCTGCGCGACGCGGCAGTCATCGGCCCCAATGCCTTTGCCCTGCCCGGCGGCACCATCGTCGTCACCGACCAGTTGCTGGCGCTGATCCAGCGCAATGACGAGCTGCTGGCCATCCTCGCGCACGAGGCCGGACACGTCGAAGCGCGGCACGGCCTGCGCAGCGCGCTGCAGTCGTCCGGCCTGCTGCTGGCGCTGAGCCTGATCACCGGCGATGCCAGCAGCGCGCTGCTGGTGCTGCCGGTCTCGCTGGCCAATGCCGACTATTCGCGCGCCCACGAGCGCGAAGCCGACCGCTTTGCCTACGCCCGCCTGCGGGCACACGGCCTGTCACCGTGCCTGCTGGGTTACAGCCTGCAACGCATCGAAGCCGCCACCCACCCGCAGGCCGCCGCCGACGAAAACAGCCCCGACAGCTGGTTTGCCAGCCATCCGGACACCGCCGCGCGCAGCCAGCCGGACGGCGTGCGTTGCCCGCCGCGGCCGGACTGAACGCCCCGCGCCTGGCGGGCAGGCTGACGGGGATGACACCTCGCCGGCAGCACTGCGGCCAACGTTGGCCGCAAAAAAACAGCCCCGCAGTCGCGGGGCTGTTGTCCTTCGCTGCGGTGCCAGCGGTTTAGCTGCCGATCACGCCGCCGTTCAGCTTGCGCACCACCACCGTGCCGGCACGCGGACGGCCGGCGTTGGCGCCGTCCGGCCAGCGCGAAATCGCGGTCGGCTTGGCCGGGTCGTTGCGCTCGGAATCCGGCTCGCCCGGGTGCTGGATGTTGACGAACATGGTCTTCATGTCCGGGGTGAACGCCAGGCCGGTGATCTCGCAGCCTTTCGGGCCGACCAGGAAGCGGCGGAATTCGCCGGTTTCCGGCACCACCGCCACCATCTGGTTATTGCCCATGTCCTGGTATTCCTTCATGTTCACCGTGGAGGTGGACACGTCGGTCTGTACCCACAACACGCCGTTGTGGTCGAATTTCAGGCCGTCCGGGCTGCCGAAGGCGTCACCCTTGATGTTGCCGACATGTTCCGGCTTGGCCGCGTCGGGACGGCCGGCCAGCACGAAGATGTCCCACTTGAAGCCCAGGGCGGCGGCATCGCTACCGTTTTCCTGCCAGTGCATGATGTGGCCGAACAGGTTGCCGTTGCGCGGGTTGGCCGCATCGGCCCCCGGCTTGCCGTCCTTGCCGCGGTCGCTGTTGTTGGTCAGCGTGCAGTACACACTGCCCGGACGACGCGGATCGACCGCGATCCATTCCGGACGGTCCATCTTGGTGGCGCCGACCTTGTCGGCGGCCAGGCGCGCCATGATCACCACTTCGCCCTGGTCGGCAAAGCCGTTCTCGGCGGTCAGCCCGTTCTGGCCGTGCACCAGCGGCAGCCACTCGCCGGCGCCGTCGGCATTGAAGCGCGCCACGTACAGCGTGCCTTCCGACAGCAGGCCCATATTGGCCTTGCGGTTCTTGGCGTTGTACTTGTTCCTGGACACGAACTTGTAGATGTATTCGAAGCGCTGGTCGTCGCCCATGTACACCACGGCATGGCCGGACGGGGCGATGGTGACGGTGGCGCCTTCATGCTTGAAGCGGCCGAGCGCGGTGTGCTTCACCGGCTTGGCGCTGGCGTCGAAGGGGTCGATCTCCACCACCCAGCCGAAGCGGTTGGCTTCGTTCGGGTTCAGCTGCAGGTCGAAGCGGAAGTCTTCCACCGCCCAGTTGTAGCCGGCGCCCTTGTTGTTGATGCCGTAGCGCTTCTCGTTGGCCGACAGGGTGCCGGAGTCGTTGACGAAGTAGCCGTCCCAGTTCTCTTCGCAGGTGAGGTAGGTGCCCCACGGCGTCTGGCCGTTGGCGCAGTTGTTCAGCGTGCCGAGGATTTCCACGCCCTGCGGGTCGGCCTCGGTCTGCATCAGCTTGTGGCCGCGCGCCGGGCCGCTGATCGCGATCGGGGTGTTGGCATGGATGCGGCGCGCGTACTTCGACGGCCGTACCACGCGCCAGCCCTTGCCGGTGTCTTCCACCTCGATCACCGACACGCCGTGCGCGTGCTGCGATTTCAGCACCTTGTCGGCATTCCATTTTTTCATGCCGTCGACGTGCAGCAGGCCGTCGTCGGTGTATTCGTGGTTCATCGCCAGCAGGCCGTGCTTGGAGCCGGTCGCGGCCAGCGGTAGCGGGAAGTAGCTCATGCCGTCGTGGTGCATGCCGGCCTGCACCGCCTGCTCGGCGGCGCTGTTGGAGGCGTCCTGCTTGAACGCCGGCATATTGCCCTTGATGCCGACCGGGTCGCCCCAAGCGTACAGCACGTCGGCGCTGTAGCCTTCCGGCACCACCACGCGGTCATCGCTGGAGAACGGGATGGACTTGAAGCCCAGCAGTGGCGTCTTCTTGGCGAACGGCACGCTGGCGGCTTCGGCCAGGGTGGCAAAACTGCCCGACAGCACGCCGGCCACACCGAGGGCACCGGTGCCCTGTAGCAGGCTGCGGCGGGAGAAGCGGGCTTCCAGCACCTCGGACAGCGCCGGGTTGGTACAGGTGTTGGAGGTGTCATCGACACCGTATTGTTTGTATTTGTAGCTGTCGGACATGATAAACCTCGTGGCGGCATGCGTTTGTTGACCGCGCCTACCTTAAGGCAGCCGCGTGACAGCCAGATCACGAAACCATGTCACTTCGATGACAAATTCATGTCTTTTCACGCGGCACGGCGCTGCGGCTGTGCCGCCACCAGCGCCAGCGCAGACGCAGGTCGTACCACAGCGGGCGCAGGCCGAGCACGAACAGGAACAGCGCCAGCGGCACGCTGAAGCCGTAGCCGAGGTAGCTGAAGCCGAGCGCACCGACCAGGCCGCCGACGAAGAAGGCGCCGAGGATCAGCAGGTAGATCTGCAGCCGTTCGCGGTTGGCGTGCACCTGCGCCACCTTGCTGCTGCGGTCGCGGTTGAAATAGCTGGCGCGGGCCAGCTCGATGCCGATGTCGGTGGCGATGCCGGTCATGTGGGTGGAGCGCAGCAGGCCGCCGGACAGCTTGGTGACGATGGTGTTGTGCATGCCCATGATGAAGCACAGCAGCAGCACGATCGGCGGCGCGAAGAACGCGGGCGCGATCGCCAGCGCGGCGCCGGACACGCCGAACAGCAGCAGCAACAGCGACTCCTCGATCAGCGACACGCCGTAGCCGCTGCGCAGGCGCTGCCGCCGCGCCCAGTTGATCAGCCACGCGGCGTGGGCGGCGCCGGCGATGAAGGCCAGCAGCGCGGCCAGTGCGGCCAACGTTGCCGACACGTCGCCCAGCACCAGGTGGTCCGCCATCGACGACACCACGCCGGAGACGTGCGAGGTGTAGCGCTGCACCGCGAGAAAGCCGCCGGCATTGAGCGCGCCGGCGATGAAGGCCATCGCGCCGCCCAGCAACCAGGTCAGCGGCTCGCGGTACAGGCTGCGGGTGGCGACGCGCTGGTCCAGCAGCCGGGAAAAGTGTTGTCGATGCATGGCGGGCCAAAGAAAAAGGCAGACCGCACGGTCTGCCTCGGGTTCGCGATCAGCTGCAGGCGCGCAGCGGGATGCCGGGCAACAGCCGCTGCTGCAGCACACGCAGCTTGTCGGCTTGGGCGGCGTCCAGCGCGCGGAAGCTGAGGGTGGTGAGCTGGCTGCGCTCGCTGCGGGCATCGACCCTGGCCTTGTCGTAGCCGGCGGCCTTCAGCCGCGTGACCAGTGCCTGCGCCGCCGCCTCTTTCGAGAACAGGCCCAGCGACAGGTGGCCGCTGAACTCGCCCTCGGTCTTGACGATGTAGCTGTCGAAACCCTTGCCCTTCAGCTCCGCCACCAGCGTCTGCGTTTCCGCCTTGGTCGCCAGCGGCGGGTAGAACACCCACACCCGGCCGGAGCCGCGCGCCTCTTCCTTGACGCTGCTTTGCGGCGCGGTGGCCAGCTTCAGTGCCGGCAGGCCGCCCTGCACCCGTGCCAGCTGCTTGGCGTCCAGCGCGCCCCACGCCAGACACTGCCCGGCCGCGACCGGTTTGGCTGCCGGCGTGAGCTCAACCTTGGCCACGGTCGGCGTGTCGGTCTTGAGCGGTGCCGCCGGCTTCGGCATGACCGGCTTCTGTACGGCTGGCTGGCTGGCGAGGGTTGCCGGCAGTGCCGCCGCCGGGGTGGCGACGCTGGCGTCGAGATTGTCGGGCAGCGCGGTGACGGCGCTGGCTTCCGGCTGCGCCACCGGCGCGGACGCCGGACTCCAGCTGGCCGGCAGGATGGTCAGCTGCGCGGCATTGATGTCCTGCGCGCCGATGTCGGCGACCGGTTTCTGCTTCAGCACGCCATAGAGGCCGACCAGCACGTTCAGTACCACCACGATTACGAGAAACCACTTCATGAGCCGTCTGCCACGCTTGCTAATCCATAGATGACGAGATTATCCACCATCCGCGCATCCGGCGGGAGGTGCGGCTGCAACAAAGCGGCGTCGCCGCCGGTGAGCAGCAGCAGCGGCGAGCGGCCGGTGTGGGCGGCCAACCTTTGCTGCAGACGCTGGATGGCGCCGCACAGCGCGTCGATGGCGCCGGAAGCCAGCGCATCCTCGGTACCCTGCGGGAAGGCGCAGGCTAGGCCGGCGGCCCGGTCGAGATTGGCGGTATTCTGTGCCAGGCTGCCCAGCATCAGCCGGTAGCCGGGCAGGATCAGGCCGCCCAGATAGTCGCCCTCGGCGGTCAGCGCCTCCACCGTCAGCGCGGTGCCGGCGCTGGCAATCACCACGTCCTGTGCCGGATAGCGCTGGCGCGCACCCAGCACCGCCAGCCAGCGGTCGGCACCCTGCTCTGCAACATTGCGATAATGGTTGCGTACCCCCAACGCCGCCGCCTGCGCACGCTGCCACTGCACCGGCAGCGGCGAAGCCGCCTCGATCGCCTGCCGCACCGCCTCGTGCGCCACGCTGGCGGCCAGCACCGCGCTCAGCGGCAGCACCGCCCACGGCGCGGCCAGGCTGGCGATGTCGGCGTGCGCCACCGCGCCCTGCTGCCGCAGCTGGCGGCCGTCCCACAGCGCCCACTTGACGCGGGTGTTGCCGGCGTCGATCAGCAGCTTCATGGCGCGGCCCGCAGGCTGACTTCGCCAACATGAAACACGCGGCGGCCGGCGGCGCCATCGACCAGCAGCGCCCCGCTGTCGTCGACACCGACGGCAACACCATCGGCCGGCTCGCCATGACTGAAGCTGAGGCGCACCGGCTGGCCAATGAAGGCCGCCAGCTGGTGCCACTCGTCGCGGAAGGCGGCAAAACCGTCACGGTCGAACTGGCTCAGCACCTGTGCCAGCTGGTTGAGCAGCGCCGCCAGCAGCGCATTGCGGCCAACCTTGCAGCCGGCGTCGGCGAGATTGGCCACCGGCTGGTCCACCTCGCCCGGCGCCGCCACGTTGAGGCCGATGCCGATCACCACCGCCGCCGGCCCCAGCGCATCACCGGACAATTCGATCAGGATGCCGGCCAGCTTGCGGCCGTCGAGCAGCACGTCGTTCGGCCATTTCAGCGCCACCGGCACGCCGAATTCGCGCAAGGCGCGCACGATGGCGATGCCGACCACCAGCGACAGCCCGGCCAGACCGGACAGGCCACGATCAAAGCGCCACAGCAGCGAGAAGGTCAGCCCGGCGCCAAGCCGCATCTGCCAGCGCCGCCCCAGCCGGCCGCGACCGGCGGTCTGCCGCTCTGCCGCCAGCACCAGGCCGTGCGGCGCGCCCTGCGCCGCGCGCGTGGTGAGCTGGGTATTGGAGGAGTCGATCTCGTCGGCCAGCGCCAGCGTGAACACGTTGGCCGCACGCTCGTCCAACCCGGCGCGCACCGCAGCTACCTCCAGCAGCGAAAACGGTGCCGGCAGGCGGTAACCCTGGCCGCGCACGCTGAACACGGTCAGGCCGAATTCGTTCTCTAGATGATGCACCGCCTGCCACACCAGGGTGCGCGAACAGCCCAGCTGCTGCGCCATCGCCTCGCCGGAGTGGAAACGGCCGTCGGCCAGGGTGCGCAACACCGAAAACGCCAGGTCTTTCATTGGCCGTCCACGGTCCGGATTTTCTTGATGGTGGCGGTGGTCGAGGTATCGAACAGGAAGGGAATGGAGTGCACCTCGCCGCCACGGGCCAGCGTTTCGGCGCTGCCGACGATCTTGTCCACCGTCCAGTCGCCGCCCTTGACCAGCACATCCGGCTGTACCAATTCGATCAGCTCGGCCGGGGTGTCGCTGTCGAACCAGGTCACTAGGCTGACGCTTTCCAGTGCCGCCAGCACCGCAGCGCGGTTCAGCTCGTTGTTGATCGGGCGGTCGTCGCCCTTGCCCTGCCGCTTCACCGAGGCATCGCTATTCAGCCCCACGATCAGGCTACCTCCGAGCGCGCGCGCCTGCGCCAGATAGGTCACATGGCCGCGGTGCAGGATGTCGAAACAGCCATTGGTAAACACGATCGGGCGCGGCAGTGCGGCCAACCTTGCGGCCAGTTGCGCGGCGGGACAGATTTTTTCTTCAAACTGCGGAGTCGGGTAAGCCATGCGGTTCCTTTGCTGCGGCCACGACGACACGCGGCACACCATACGATAAGCGGCAAGGATACCATTGCCGCCGTGCTTGCCGCAGCGCCAATGCCATGCAAAAAGCCCAGACACGGGGTCTGGGCTTTTCTGTGCGCCGCGGCATGTTCCGCAGCGCTAATGGGGCTCTGGCAATGTCCTACTTTCACACCCGCAATGGGCACTATCATCGGCGCTAAAGTATTTCACGGTCCTGTTCGGAATGGGAAGGCGTGGGACTACTTCGCTATGGTCACCAGAAAAACTGGTCGTTTACCGGCATTCGGCGGGTAAACCAATGCCCTGACCATCAGGTCAGGGCATCTGAATGGGGCGTCTGGCGGTGTCCTACTTTCACACAGGTATCTGCACTATCATCGGCGCTAAGGCGTTTCACGGTCCTGTTCGGAATGGGAAGGCGTGGGACCACCTCGCTATGGCCACCAGACATAAACTG
>Ga0209172_10000890_pt1 | contig 73587 bp, 65 predicted proteins | sample LarsenN4metaG_FD_184113 | JGI IMG/M metagenome (GOLD analysis project Ga0209172, IMG submission 184113) | Hot spring sediment bacterial and archeal communities from British Columbia, Canada, to study Microbial Dark Matter (Phase II) - Larsen... ... | reverse complement strand
CATCGAACTCGGCCACGTACAGACCCGTCATCGCTTTGAACACATGTTTATTTTGGTGTAACTTTCGGTATCTTAAGATCATACTCTCTATTTTACACCATTCTTACCTTATTGTGAATGTTATCTACTAGTAATTTACACGGTCATGCGACCACGACTGCGTGGCTAGATAAAAGGAGTATAGAAAATGCAGATAAATTTTGATCCCCAGGCCGATGCCCTTTATATTCAATTTCGAGAAGGCGAGGTGGATGACACCCTTGAAGCTGGAAAGTACGTTTATGTAGATGTAGACAAGGAGGGCATGCCTTTGGGCCTGGAAATCCTTTTTGCCGGGCGGCTGCTGGCCGAGGAAGATATAACCAGCGTGACGGTGAATATTGGACGGATGGCCCAGCCTTTGCCTATAGATGAATTAGCGGGCTAATTTTAGTTTGCTCTACCTATGTCTATTACCTTTACAAATAGCGTCAGGAGATAACTGATGGCACTCACAGAACAAGACAATACCCCCAATGAAACCGAAAAAGAGAATTCTACAAAATCGACTGATGCTGCTTCTTCAGAAAAAGATAGAGTAAAAAGTGAGAATATGGTGGAAGATCGGACACCTGATCAACCGGAAGAATTACCAGAGACCAATAACGAGACTGATCAAGAGCCACCATCTGTTGAAGGGCTAGTCCCGGATTTCGGGCTTCCTCCTATGGATGATTGGGAGAAAACACGTGAACCGCCGCAACCTAACTCGAAGGGCACATTATCTTATATTGACCCACTTGAGCCGCAGCAACTCGAACCCGAAAACTTATCTGGTCAAGATTTACATGATAGAGATCTGAGCGACCAGCAATTACAGGGGCAAGATTTGAGTAGGGCCAACTTACAAGAGGCCAACCTGAAAGGCGCTGACCTACGAAATGCTAACTTAATAGAGACTAACCTGAGCAAAGCCAATCTGGAAGGCGCTGACCTTCGGCGGGCCAATTTGCGGGGGGCAAATTTGAAAGAGACTGACTTAACTGGCGCTGACTTGCGAGGATCTGACCTGAGAGATACTAATTTACAAGGAGCAAAACTGCCAGGTATCCCCCGCTACAGTGACGTGTCCTTTCGCAGTCAGACTGTCTTGGGACGGACAGAGCCGCTGCGAGTCGCTATCACCCGCAACTATGAGCCAACCAACGAACAAGTACTTACCCCGATTCTGGGGCCTCCGGCTTGCAAAATGGATCCAATTCCGGTGGACGTTCTCGTAAAGGTCTTTGATGATGACCCGGACTTTTACCTGGAAGGTTCTAATCTTCAAACTATTGAAACGCCGCTTGATGAGGACTCGGTGCCGGTTCTTTTCAAGCTTACATCCAAGCAATTGGGACCGAAGATACTTCAAGTTGAGTTTTATCAGTATGGTCGCCTCCTCGGACGGGTTGACTTAAAAACAACCGTTTACGAGACAGTCCAAGAAATGCCTCTTGTGTCTAATCAGACCGAGTGTGAAATTGGTCATTGGCTCCCCTCGCCAGACCTTACCATCCGTATCAATTATCAGGAGGTAGCTAGTGGTAAATATAACTATCAGTTTACCCTATTCAACTCTCTCACCTGTAAATTGGATTCTAACTCTAGGCAGTACACCCAAAAAACTGATAATTCCCCTAAAGTATTTCTTCAAAGCGCATACGATCAACTTAATAGCCACGAGACACCCTCCCAGCGATTAGAAGGTATCGGTGCCTGGCTCTATGATAACTTGTTCCCGGCGAAACTTAAAGATTTGTACTGGCATGAATTGCGCAACAAGGTGGAAAATATCCTCTTTATTTCAGATGAAGCCTTGATCCCCTGGGAACTCCTATTACCAGCTAACCCTCAAAACAAGCAGAGAGAAATATATGATTTTCTCGACAAAGGTAAAGACAGAGAAACAGCCGGTTTCTTGTGTGTCAAATATAGACTCACCCGCTGGTTATTTGGGGATGATTCTCCTGAAGATAATACCCCACCTGATACTATTTATCTGGATTGGCTGGGGTTGATTATGCCCGTTTCACATCTGGAGTCGGTCGAGGTAGAGAAAGCAGAAATTAAACAGCTTTTTGGCAACAAGACTTGGGAGGTGAAGCCGGTATCACGGGAAAAAGTTTGTCGGGTATTAGAAAAAGGTCGCTTTTCGGGTCTTCACTTTGCCTGTCATGGTGAGTATGATGATAATTCACCGGAGTGGTCAACTCTGTTCCTGGAAGACGGCGATACATTATGCCCGGGTGACCTCAACGGTGAAAGGCTTGCCTTTGGCGAAGCCCATCCCCTGGTGTTCCTCAATGCCTGTGAAACCGGTCAGGGGGGATACACTCTCACTGACCTGGGGGGCTGGGTTAAGAAATTTATCAATGAGGCCCGGAGTAGCGGCTTTATTGGCTCTATTTGGCAGGCTGAGGATGAATCGGCCGCTAAGTTTGCTGTAGCTTTCTATAAGCATTTGCTTGAAGGTATGTCTATCGGTGAAGCAGTCAGGTTGGCCCGTTTATCAATTTGGCGAGAAAATGATCCAACCTGGCTCAGTTATACCGTCTACGCTAACCCATTGGCAAAACTGGACAAGCGTCAGACCACACAACCTCAGTAAAAACCTAAACTCTTTTGAAAGGACAAACCATGAGCGACAAGGATACCATTTGGGTCATCACCGACGAGTCTTCAAGCAGGCGCGGGCATGGGCCTATCAAGCTAAAAGTTGAAGATTTGTCGGTTAACGTCAATTTGTTTTTGGAGCAAATGAGTAGCGTGTTAGAAAAAACGCCGGAGAAATTGGGCAAGTTCCAGTTTGTCGAGTTTGAAGTTCATGCCGAAGTGACGGCTAAAGGGATGTTGGCTGTTCTCGGTACAGGTGGAGAAGCAGGGGCTACTGGCGGCCTCAAATTTGTCTTTCGCCGCTTGTCTGAGCCAGATGTAGAAAAGAAGGTTGCTCCATCTGATAAAACCTGAAAAATTGATGTCAAACTGATTTAAATCGAATACGCAGTATTTTTCCTTTAACGCGAGGTTTTTACCTCGTGTTATGCTTTTCTCTTAACCAATCTGTAATCACCAAACGAGCCATTTTGTGCTATTATCTAAGTGCGTAAAAACCGCGCAGATTGTAGGACTTAAAAACCCCAATGGCTCGTCATCTGCCCCATCAAAATCGTCAGTGGCTGTCCTTGCCTCACCTTAGCACCGGCTGGGAAATCAGACGGCTGGCTCTTATTTGGGGTGGTTTTGCCCTGGCCCTGGTTTTTACCTATATCACCATTTTTTCCCTCATTTATTGGTTTGCCAGCCTGCTGCTGCAAGAAGTTAACCGCAGCCTGGCTGTTTTTATGACTACCTTACTAACGCTGCTGCTGCTGCGCCTCCTTTACAATGGGACGCAGCAAGTGATTGACCGGTTGTTTTTCCCCGATACAGCCAATTTTAAGGAAAAGATTGACGCCATTTGTCACCACTTGACGGAGATTGATAACCGGGAGCGGTTGAAGCAGTTTCTCGGGCAGCAGCTTCCGGCTCGTTTGCTGGTGAAAGAAGTTTACCTGCACCCGCAGCCCCGGCTGGAAACAACCAAAACCATAACGTTGCCCCTGGAAATGGGAACGCGTTCTCTGGGCTTTTTAACCATTGGCCCCAAGCGTTCAGGGCGTTCCTTTGGCTACAGCGAACAAGTGGCCTTAAAACAGCTTCAAGAACAGGTGTCGCTGGTTTTGTCGGGTATTCAACTGGCCGAAGCCCGTGAAGCGGCTGAAAAGACCGACCAGTTGAAGCTCAATTTCCTGACCAATATCTCTCACGAACTAAGAACCCCCCTGAATACGGTCATCAATTCTACCGGCTTGGTTGCTGATGGGGCTTTGGGCGAAATTACCGAAACCCAGGCCGAATATCTCAACCGAGCGGTAGAAGGTTCGGAATATTTGATGAATCTCCTCAACGATATTTTGGATATTACCAAAATTGAGACCGGCCAATTGACGCTGCAGCCGGAAGTGATGAGTTTGCCGGAGGTGATCAAAGAAACACTGCCGCTGATCAACAATCCTTTGCAAAAAAAGGCGGTGCGCCTGACTGTAGAGCTGGAGGATAACCTGCCCCCGGTCATGGCCGACCGCCTGAGAGTTCGCCAGATTTTGCTCAATTTGCTCTCCAATGCCATCAAATTTACGCAGGAGGGGTCTATCCGGGTGCGAGCCTGGCATAAAGGCAATACGGTCGGGGTCAGCATTGAGGATACGGGTATTGGCATACCCCAGGAAAGTTTGCCGCTGATTTTTGAAGATTATCGGCAGTTGGTCCACCGGCAGCAGCTTCAATTTGAGCGCCGGCGTCATTTAGGCACGGGCCTGGGTTTGTCTATTACCAGAGCATTGGTAGAACTGCACGGCGGCAAAATTTGGGTCGAGAGTGAAGGTGTGCCGGGCCGGGGCAGTACCTTTACCTTTACCCTGCCTCTCTCAACCCTAAAGCCGGGCAATGGGAGCAAAGCGATGGTGAATGGAAAGCCGGTTCCCTCAGCCTGGGTAAATCAGTAGTGGGCCAGTTTATGACGGTGAAGGTAAAAGGTTCGAGTCTATCTTTTGATAAGCTGTGGTACGGGTTTCAGATGGGCAGCATGGGGTTGGCCCTGGCCTGGTTATTACTCAATTTTGGCCTTAGTTGGCAGTGGATCGGCCAGCCTTTTACCGGGTTCTTGCATCAAAACCGGGTTATTACCGAAAGCAATTTGCCCGGCTGGGAAACCCGTGCGCCAACCATCCGCCCCCTCAAATTGGCCGAGGATGATGTGATCCTCAGTGTTAACGGTCAAACCATTTTTTCCTCCGAACAGCTGATTAACTATATTCGGCAGCAGGAAGTCGGCCACCCGATTCACTATTATCTGAAAAGCCCTTCGGGTGAGATTGCCAAGACGGTCTTGTCGGTGGTTCGCTTTACCGGGCAAGATTTTTTACAGTTGGTGGTTATCCCGGCTTTTTTTGCCCTGCTCGGCCTGATTGCCGCTATCATTGCCTCTTACGGACAGCCAAATGCTACCCAGGTTCGCTTGTTTAGCCTGTGGAGCGTGGCTCTGGTTTACGCCCTGGTCAGTCTGCCCGATTTTGTGGGCGGCTGGCTTTTTTATGTAACTTTTTTTGGGGCATTGACCGGGAAAGTGCTGCTGCCGCCGCTGCTGCTGCATTTTTTGCTGGTCTTCCCTTATCCGCGCCAAGCTTTAAAAACGTGGCCTGCCTTGCTGCCACTGCTGTACCTGCCCATCCTGCCGACCCTGGTTTATTTACCTACCTTAATTAGTCGGCCCGAATTAACCGGCTATTTTACCCAGTTTCTCAACGGTTACACCGCCGTTTATGGCGTTGCCGGGGGTGCGTTGCTGCTAAATGCCGCCTGGCAGGCCAAAATGACCGTCGCCCGGCAGCAGGCTCAGGTGTTGTTGGTGGGGCTGGCGCTGCCTACCTTTCTGGCAATCACGCTGAATTTGTTATTGGATTTCTCGAATCGCACCCTCATTTTTGAAACGATAGAGCGCTACAGCCTAATCGGTCTGCCCGTCGCCGTCACGCTAGCTACCATTCGCTATCAGATGTTTGATCTGAAACGCAGCCAGCAGTTGCATGCGCTTTATCTGGGGGCCATCAGTGCGGCCCTGGTGAGTTACTTTTTGCTCTTGGCCTTTATCAATGCCACGACCGTCAATCTTGATTTTGTTCGTTATGACGATCTTACAACTATTCTCCTGACCGCGGCCGGCTTTTTTATTTTGCGCCCGGTTTATTGGAGCATCCGCAATCGTCTTGAGCAGCGGTTTTATGGCAGCGTTGAGGATTTTAAGATTGGACTGCGTTTGTTTCAACAAGAGTTACTCAAGGTAAAGTCACGACACGATCTGGAGGCTTTGGTGAGCTGGAATATTCCGGCTGACTTCCGGCTGCGTAGCGCCGAACTCACGCTTGAGGGACGACCCCACAGCCCCTATTCTCTACAATTGCCGCTCAAGGTCAACAATGTCTCGCTGGGTACTCTCTATTTTGGAACCAAGATTAACGGCGAGGATTTTACGCCGCGGGAGCAGTCCATTTTAATGGATTTGCAAAAACAACTGGCCTTGGCTCTGTGGAGTCTGGAGCTTGATCGGGCTATCCGCGCCACCGAAGCCTTGACCCGCCTGAAAAGTAAATTTTTGGCTAATGTGACCCACGAACTGCGTGCCCCTCTTAATGGGATTATCAACTACATTGGTTTTGTGGTTGACGGCGACACCGGCCCGCTCAACCCCGATCAGGCCACTTTGCTCGGCCAGGCGCTCCAGGGGGCGGAAAAATTACTCAAGCTAATTAACAACATTCTGGATATGAGTAAAATAGAAGCAGGCCAAATGACCTTGCAGCTCCAATCTATTAAATTATCCGAGCTGATTGCCGAAACTTTGCCCAGTGTGGCCGAAAAATTGCAGGGTAAACCGGTGCAACTGACCGCCGATCTGGCCCCGACTCTGCCCGAGGTCATGGCCGACCGGCTGCGGCTCCGCCAGATATTTTCGAGTTTGCTTTCAAATGCGGCCAAATTTACCGATGCCGGGACCATCTGGCTGAAGGCTTATGCCAACAATGGGCATGTGGTCGTTGAGGTGGCCGATACGGGCCGGGGCATCAGCCCGAAGCTGCTGCCCACCATTTTTCAACAGTTCACCGGCGAAGGCTTAACCGACCGCCTTGAGCATACCGGCGTGGGTTTGAGCCTGCCCATCACCAAATCGTTGGTGGAACTGCACGGAGGCTACCTCGAGGTTGAAAGTCGGGTGGGGCAGGGGACAACCTTTACGGTAGTGCTGCCGTTTAACAAAAATTCACGAGGAGATTAGAGATTCAGGCTAATAATCTCCAATCTCCAATCTCCCAAATGAGTCATCACAAAGTAAAGAGGGTTTTTGATGAGTAGCGAAAAATTTCAAAATTATATTGCCCTGGTGGTAGAAGACGATGCCTCTGGCCTGGCGATTCTATCGGTGATGCTGCGGCGGATTGGCGTGCGTACCGTAATGGAACGTTTTGCCCGTGATGCGGTAGAGCGGGCTAAAAAGATGACCAAAGTGGATATGATCTTTTTGGATTTGGGCCTGCCCGACGGCGACGGTTACGAGGTGCTGGCCCAACTCAAACGAGAACCGGCCCTCAAAAATGTCCCTATCGTCGCCGTAACGGCCCGTGACGCCAGCACCGAAATCGCCAAGGCTCAGGCGGCCGGTTTCAACGGCTTTTTGGGCAAACCCCTCAATCGCAACCGCTTCCCTGACCAAATTCGCCGGATCATGGATGGCGAGGGAGTTTGGGAAATCTACAACTGAGGCGAGGAGGCGAGGCCCGGTGACGCGAAGAATGATTCTCCGCCTCCTCACCTCACGTCTCTTCGCCTCCCGTTCTCCACGTCACCCAAATTGCCCCGCCAATCAACAGCGCGGCCAACCCGGCCCACAGCACCGCCCAGATAATCGCCGGGATAAAGGTCAGTTCGGCCATCGAGCGGGCATCATTGGCCGGGGCGTTAAAGAAATTGAGCGACAGCCCCATGACCGTCATCAAATCAGAAAAAGCAGTCAGCCCGGCTTGAATGGCTACCAGGTGGAGCAGAAAAACAATCCAGCCGGGCCTGGCTTTCAAGGCCACCCAGATAAAAAAGCCGCCAAACACCAGCCCGCTGACAGTGGTCAAAAGTCCACTTAGAAAATCACTTGAGATAATACTGGGCACACCGTAACGCAGCGAAAGCAGCCCCATCAGGCCGCCCATCACCGCCAGAGCCATCCGACTCCATTGCTGGCTCCGGCCCAGCCTGATCAAAATCGCGCCAAACACAGCCACGCCGACATACCCCGCCGGCACAATCACCCAACGCCAGCCGCCGGCGGTATAAGCGAGACCTGCTCCACTGGGAAAGATCACAAAGCGAATGAACTCGCCGCCGGTTAGCAGCGCCGCCAGCCCGTGCCCCAATTCGTGGACCATAGTTAGCAACAGGCGGAACGGGTAGTTTAGCCAGTCCAGCCAGGGTATAAAAGCCATCAGCAGGGAGACCAGCCCGGCCAGGCCGATAAGGGTCAGCGTTTGGTGAGATGAAAACTCTTCTCGAACTGAAGAATCAAAGAGCGACTTTATATTCATTTGAGCTTATTCGTGTCCATTGGTGAATTGTCCTGATTCCAGCGTAAAAACCGTTATCTCCGGGCGGCAGTTGATCCGTATCCGCACGGAAGATTCGCCCAACCCGCGATTGGTATACAGCCACATCTCGCCCAGCCGGTAACAGCCCAGGGGATATTTGAGGCCATACGGCGGCGCGGCCAGCGGCCCCCAAAAAGGGATAATCACCTGCCCGCCGTGGGAATGGCCGGAGAGTTGCAAATCAAAGCGGCAGGTCGCGGCGCTGAGGTCGGCAAAATCCGGTTCGTGAGCCAACAAAATGGCCGCACCCTCAGCGGGGAGTTGGGCCATCACCTCGTCTAATCTGGCTCGATCCTCCCAAAAATCATCCACGCCGGCTATGTGCAGCAGAGTCTCGCCCCGGCGCAGGGTATAAACGGCGTTGTTCAAGTCAATCATTCCGCCTCGGCGCAGCGCCTGCCGGATGAAGGTTACATCGGTCCAATAATCGTGATTACCCAGGATGGCGACGGTTCCATCGCGGGGAGTCAACCGGCTGAAAGCGGTCGCAACCTCCTCCAGATGGGGATGGGCCTCATAGCTGACAAAATCGCCGGTAATAGCCACCAGGTCGGGCTGCTGCCAGTTGATCAGTTCAACCACCTGGGCCAGCCGGGCTGGGGTCATGGAGATATCGCTATGTAAATCGCTGATTTGAATCAGACGATAACCGTGAAACTCGGCGGCCAGCCGGGGCAACGCCAGGCTTATCTGTTTCACCTCTACCCAATCCGGCCCCATGCGCGGCGGCAAAAGGCGGCGATTGAGCCGGGCAAAAGCAGGCTCAATCGCCCAAACTGCCGGCATTGCATATTTCAAGAATTGTCGCAACATAAAATTAACTCAGTAAATCACAATTTTGAGGAGTGAGGCACGCCTACGTGCCGAACGGAGCCGCACGTGGGCGTGCTAGCTCCTCAATTCGTAATTTACTGTAACTGTTTCATCCTTTCAATACCAGTACTGCCGCACCGTTGATTTGGCCCTGCTTCAACCGCAGCAGAGCTTCGTTGGCCTGCTCCAGGGGAAACAGTTCGGTTTCAGGTTTGAGCGGTATCTCTGCCGCCACCTGCAAAAAGTCCCGCACATCCTGGCGGGTGCTGTTGGCCACGCTTTGGAGCGTCCGCTCGTGCCACAGCAAATCGTAAGACATTTCGGGGATGGGGCTCATGTGAATGCCGCCCAGGGCCAGCGTGCCGCCTCGATCCAGCCGCTGCAAAGCCAGGGGGACCAGTCCGCCCGCCGGAGCAAAGATAATGCTGCTGTCCATCACCGCGCCGGGGTCATCCTCGGCCCCGCCGGCCCAAACCGCGCCCAGCGACCGGGCCAATTGGCGGTGATGTTCTTTTCGCGTAAACACAAATACTTCGCACCCCCAATAACAGGCCACTTGCAGCACCAAATGGGCCGACGCGCCAAAGCCGTACAAGCCCAGGCGCTGTCCCGGCTGCACTCGGCTCAGCCGCAGGGAGCGGTAGCCCACCACCCCGGCGCACAGCAAAGGCGCGGCCTCGGCGTCATTAAAAACCGCCGGGATGGGATAGGCAAACTGCTCGGCTACTACCAGATACTCGGCAAAACCGCCATTGGCGTGCAGTCCGGTAAAGCGGATTTGTTCGCACAAATTCTCCCGATCCGTCTGGCAAAAGCGGCAGCGGCCGCACGTTTGGTACAGCCAGGGCACGCCCAGCCGGTCGCCGGGCTGATGCAGCGTGACGCTCTCACCCACCATATCTACCACCCCCACCACCTGATGGCCGGGAACGGTCGGCAGGCGAGGCAGAGTTAAATCGCCTTCGACAAGGTGCAAATCGGTGTGACAAACGCCGCAGGTCTGGATTTTCAGCCGCACTTGGCCGGGGTCAGGTCGAGGCATGTCGAGCTTGGCGGTAGCCAACGGCGCGGTTTCAATCGGGGCAGGCCGGGCAAGCTGCATGGCTCTCATAGGTCATCCCTTTCACTTGGATACGGTCAGAATCGAGCCTGAGGGTTTGTTGGCCTTGTGCTGGCTGGCTAAAATACCTGGGCCGTATCAAGGACAAAAAGAAAATATTATCTCGGTAGATCCAATTTTTCACCGTAGCTGGCGCATCCCTAGTCGTCAGCGGGCGGCATAGGGATGCCACCCTACGGGAAATTTGGATCCACTGAGTCTAATTGGCACTGTTTCTGTTATTTTACCATAAGCAAGGGCAGACTACCAGGGGTAAAGTTGCCTCTGCGACAAATGCGCTTACTGTCTACTCTTAGGGCGGAAAATATGCTTGGAAAATCTGCTTCAATAGCCTGTTATTACCATTCTACTCTTAAGCTTTTTATGTTATGATGCTGGTATACCTTGGGGAGACAAAATAATATGGAGTCAAAAACCGCTTATATCCCGATGGATCGCTGCCTATCGCTGTCCACCGGTGTCAGCTTACCCGACCGTACTCAGGGCAGTGCCCTGTTTGCCGATGTTTCTGGTTTTACCCCACTGACCGAAGCCATGCTCAAGGCCTATGGCCCCCGGCGCGGCCCGGAAGAATTGACCCGCCAATTGAACCGTATCTACGATGCCCTGGTGTCTGAGGTTCATCGTTATGGTGGCAGCGTTATTGCTCTCAGCGGTGATGCCGTCACCTGTTGGCTCGATAGCGATGATGGCCGCCGCGCCACTGCCTGCGGTTTGGATATGCAGCGAGCAATGAGCCAATTTGCCGCGCTCGAAATCCCCGGCGCCGGCACAGTCTCGCTGGCGATGAAAGCGGCAGTAGCGGTTGGCCCGGTTCGCCGTTTTTTGGTTGGCGACCCGGCGATACAGTATATTGACGTGCTGGCCGGGGCAACGCTGGATCGTATGGCGGCGGGTGAACATCACGCCAACAAAGGTGAAGTGGTGGTTGACACTGAAGCCGTGACTCGTCTGGGCGGTCAACTTGAATTGTCTGAATGGCGGGACGAGCCGGAAAGCGGCGAACGCTTCGGCGTGGTCAGCCGTTTGTTGCCTCAAGCTCAGGTAGAAGCGACCCCCTGGCCCACTTTTGCCGCCGATACTCTCTCCGAGGAGCAGCTCCGCCCCTGGCTTTTGCCGCCGGTTTACGAGCGGCTTCAAGCGGGCAAAGGCGAGTTTCTGGCCGAACTGCGCCCGGCGGTGGTGTTATTCTTGAGTTTTGATGGAATTGATTTTGACGCGGATGAACGAGCCGGGGCCAAACTCGATGCCTATATTTGTTGGGTGCAAACCATTCTGGCCCATTACGAGGGGTATCTCCTCCAGTTAACCGTAGGCGATAAAGGCAGTTATCTTTACACTGCCTTTGGCGCGCCCATTGCTCATGAAGACGATGCCCGGCGGGCCGCTGCCGCCGCACTGGAATTACGCAACTTACCCATCGCCCTCAATTTTATTAGCAATGTTAAAATTGGCATTAGCCAGGGCCAGATCTATACCGGGGCTTATGGTGGAACCATGCGCCGTACCTATGGCGTGATGGGTGATGATGTAAATTTAGCGGCCCGCCTCATGCAAGCCGCCGCGCCCGGACAAATTCTGGTGAGCGCCAACGCCCGCCAACCGGTTGCCGATACCTTTAGTTGGGACAGCCTGCCACCACTCAAAGTCAAAGGTAAAGCCGAACCGGTCAAGGTGTTCAGTTTGAACGGGCCCAAAGAACGACAGGCCATCCATTTGCAAGAGCCAACTTATGCCCTGCCGATGGTCGGGCGAGAAGCCGAACTGGACCTGATTGGGCAGAAATTGAGCCAGGCTCTGGCCGGACACGGCCAGATCGTCGGTATTACGGCTGAGGCCGGCATGGGTAAATCTCGCCTGGTGGCCGAGATTATCCGTTTGGCCAATGATCATCAGATGGTTGCCTATGGCGGAGAGTGCCAATCTTACGGTACCAACATCAGCTACCTGGTCTGGCATTCTATTTGGCGGGGCTTCTTCCACCTCGACTCCATCCGTGAAGCGCCAGAGCAGATTGCCCAGTTGGAGCAGCAGCTCAAGTTGATTGATCCAACCCTGACCCCTCGTTTGCCCCTTTTAGGGGTAGCGTTGAATATATCTATTCCCGATAATGAACTGACTCACTCCTTTGATGCCAAGCTGCGCAAATCCTCACTGGAAGCGCTGTTGATAGATTGCCTGCGCGCTCGGGCCAGAAAAACCCCTTTGCTGCTGGTACTGGAAGACTGTCACTGGCTTGATCCGCTGTCACATGATTTGCTGGAAGAAGTGGGGCGGGCTATCGTTGATTTGCCGGTGCTGCTGGTTATAGCTATGCGCCCGCCGGAACTACAGCGCCTGCAAGCGCCGCGGGTGAGCCAACTGCCACACTTTACCGAAATTGTCCTGGCCGATTTTACTGAGCAGCAGGCGGAACGACTTATCACCCTCAAGCTGCATCAATTTTTTGGCGCACAGGCTGAACTGCCTCGTATTCTGGTCGAGCGGATCACATCTCGCGCCCAGGGCAATCCTTTTTACATCGAAGAATTATTAAACTTTCTCCATGATCAGGTATTGGACCCCCACGACGGTGAGGCGCTGGAACAATTTGATTTGCCCACCAGCCTGCACAGCTTGATTCTCAGCCGCATTGACCGCCTCAGCGAGAGCCAAAAGAGTATGGTCAAAGTAGCCAGTGTGATAGGTCGTCTGTTTAGAGCGGCCTGGCTGTGGGGCGTCTACCCGGAACTAGGTGAACCCCACCGCATCAAAGCTGATCTCGACGTGCTAAGCCAGCTCGATTTGATCCCCATGGACACCCCTGAACCGGAGCTAACCTATCTTTTTAAACATGTTATTACGCAAGAAGTGGCTTACGAAAGTCTACCCTACGCCACACGGGCTATCCTGCATGAACAATTGGCCTGGTTTATTGAGCGGGCTTACAGCACAAGCATTGAGCAATTTATTGATTTATTGGCCTTTCATTATGAACGCAGCCAGAACGAAGCCAAAAAACGGGAGTACCTGCGCAAAGCCGGCGAACTTGCCCAGGCAAACTATGCCAATGAAGCTGCGATTAGCTACTATGAGCGAGTTTTGCCCCTCTTGCCCGAACCGGAACGGGTGACGGTGATGCTCAAGCTGAGTGAGGTGCTGCAACTGGTGGGGCAGTGGAATGACGCCGGTAATTTGTTACAACAAGCGCTGCAACTGGCTGAACAACTGGGAGACCAATCGGCCCAAGCCTGGTGCCAGACTTTGACGGGCGAATTGTTTAGAAAACAGGGCTTGTATGCCGAAGCGTCGGCCTGGTTTGAGCGAGCCAAGGCCGGTTTTGAGGAATTGGGTGATCGAGCCGGAGTGGCTCAAGTGTTGCATTATAATGGGCACTTGGCTGATGGACAGGGAGATTATGAAGCAGCCCGCGCTTTGTACGAAGCCAGCCTGATTATTCGGCGAGAATTAGATGATAAAACTCGTATTGCCAGTTTACTAAGCAATTTAGGGCTGGTAGCCCATCATCAGGGTGATTTTGAGTCAGCACGCCGGCTTTACGAGGAAAGCCTGGATTTGCGTTATGAATTGAAAGACAAGTGGGCTATAGGAGTTTCACTTAACAACCTGGGTTATTTGAATTTTGATCTGGGCGATTATGAGGCGGCAGGCACCCAATTGGAAGTAGCTATAGGACTCCAACGGGAAGTTGGAGATAGACTCATGATGGCGATTGCTTTGAATAATTTGGGAAATGTGGCCCGCGCTCAACACAACTATGCCGAAGCCCGCAGGTTATATGAAGAAAGCCTAACCATTAACAAGGAACTGGGCGATCGGGAAGGTATTGCTTACCTGCTGCAAGATATTGGCGGTTTGGCTGTTTTGCAAGGCCGGCCTGAGCGGACGCTGCGGTTATTTGGCGCGGTCGAAGAACTGCGCCAGCAAATTGGGGCCCCGCTCCCACCAACCGAATTAGCCAATTTTGAGAAAGTGCTTGAGGCAGCGCGTCAAGATTTGGGAGAAGAAGCAGGGGCTTCCATCATCGCTGAAGGTCGGGCTATGTCACTGGAAGAGGCTATAGATTACGCCTTTCAGGTGGAGTGACCGCAAACCAACAGGCAAAGCCAACAATTTAGGCCCCCTCGCTCCCAAACTATTTGGCAGTTTGGGAACGAAGGGGCGGGGTGGGGGTGAATCAATTCTCTGTTCACCCCTTATTTTTATTATGGGTTTGAAATATTTCCCCCGGCAAAGTCATCAATAATCGCGTTGTGAGCCTTGCGGAACCATAGACCAATCTGGCCGCCCCTGTTAGCGTAGAAGCTGCCGGCATCAGCAAGGCCCACCAGTGTATTATTAATATACAACTCGACCTTGCCGTTGGCCAACGCTCTCGCCCCCAGGCGGTCGCCCTCTTGAACCGGTGTGGGTGGTGTGAACGAACCTACCGCTAACCAGTCGCCATTGCTCTTGCGAACTTCAACGTCTATATTGCCACTGAGGGCGTTGTAGTTGACCAAGATAGCCCCTGGGCCATAATTGTTGAGTTTTTGCACTTTAAGCATAAGGCCATGGAAGGCGCTGCCAGGGTTGAACTTGGTGAGTTTGATACAAGCCACCTGGTCAGGTCCAAAGATGGTAGGTTTCCAATGGATCGCCCCCCCTTGGCCCACTTTTACCTGCTGGTTAACAATGCTGTATCCAGTTATGGCCCCGGCCCAGTTGGTGTTGTTCAAGCCGCCATCCGGCTGATTAAAGGCATCAAGGGTTTGTTCACAGATGTCGGTCAGCGTCAGTCCGGTGGAGGCCGTAGCCGGATTATAGCGCGGATCGTTTAAGGTTACCGTTGTATCATTCCCCAGCGGAATTTGACCGCCGAAGTAAACTGCGACGTTATAACTGCCAGGAGGCAGGGGTATGTTCCCCAGCGTAGCCCGCCCCAGGAAATTGGTAATCACTGCTTCGGTATAAGTACCCCCACTCCCGGTCACTACAAAAACAACGGTTTTCTCAAACAATCGCCGGCCCAGCGCATCAGTCAGCGTAGCGATCACGAGCGAATCATCGCCAGGGAGTCCTTTCGGAGTTGCAGGTTCAAGCGTCAGGGCTGTGTCTTGCTTCTGAATCTGGAATTTAAACGTGTTTGGAGCAGCAGAGGCTGCATACGAAGTGTTGCCAGGGAAGGTAGCCCGAACATCGTATTGATTAGGCGGCGTCCCTAATAAAGGAAGCGTAGCGCTGGCCCGGCCATCACTGCCGGTAACACCAATGCCGGTCTGTGAACCCAGACCAAAAATGATGGCTTGACCTTCCAGTTCATTCCCTGCCTCATCGGTTAGAGTGGCGCTAAAGGTGGCTTCAGCTCCATAGCGGCCTGAAGTAGCAGCAGGTGGGTCAAGCGATAAGGCCGTTGCTAGTAATTCATTTTCCTCCATACCGGGAATGTAATACCCGCCCAGGTTAGTGGCCATGCTGACCAACCCGACCCCATTGACAGCCTGGACGATGTAACGGACATTCTCCGGCGTGTCGCCCAGGTCAAAGAGACCTTCCCATAAGGTAGAATCGGCGCTATTTTGAGTCAGGTTTAACGACTGCCAGGTGCCGTTGCAAGGAGTGTCGGATGAACAGACAGTATAAGTTACCCAGACTTCCTGGATGCCGGCTACCGGATCGCCAATCACTCTCATCCTGAAGTTGACACCCTCTGGCCTGATGGGGGCCGATACTTGAGCAATGACCGGGGCTGCGGACAGGGCCGGTGTGCCTTCAGCGTCAAAAGATTCCGTATTGTTGCTGTAGTACAGGCGGAAGTTTATATCCGAATACTGGCGGAGGGTATTGGTTTCAGAACCGGGCGAAGTTGATTTGAATTGGGCCGGGGTTACGGCCAGGCGAGTGGTAACGCCTCCTCTTGCCAGGGCTTCCAAGTAATTCACGCTCCAGGGTTGGGTGGGGAAGAAAATGTCGGATAGGTAAGGCGTATGGACGCTACGAATTTCGGTGGTTGGTGCTCCGGTTAAGGCCCTAACATTGGGGATGTCCGTATAGGCGCCGCCCCGGAAACCTACCCCGCGCAGTACCAGATCATTATCAGGCGCAGTGACATTTCGCACCATCAACGGTAAAACAGGTTCGCCTGGGTTGCTTAACACACCGCTGTCGCCAGAAAGGTAAAGCGCCTCGACCGTCTCATTGAGATTGTCTACATCCTGAAGCTCCACAGTGCTGGGATCTATATTGAGATCATCTGGATCAAAGGTGATATCGGCAAATCTTAGATTCAGGGCAACGCCGGGGCCGTTCGGGTCTTCCAGATCGAAATCCCCAAGATCGCTATTGCTGATGATGCTGGCATCACTCGGTGGGTCGAGGCGCGCGCCAGGCATATTGATGCTTAACATCGGCAGGCCAAAAATGGTTGCTTCTATCAAAGATTTTTCATGCAGGGCGCGCAACTGCGGCGTCTGAGCCAGGTAGATTTGCTTGGCATTCACCAGCGCCTGGCCGATGGAGACCGGCCCTGAGCCGGTGCGTAATTGCCGGCTAAATTCCAGGTAAATGCGCTCGCTGTATTCCAGAAAATCGGTATCGCCATATTGATAGCCGGTGCCGCCGATGAAGGTAGCCCCTTTGCGGGCAAACGCCTGTGCCCAATCGGGTTCGGCGGTCAGGCCGGGGATACCGTGCTCATTGACAATGTTGTAGCCGGAGTGGCAGCCAATGCTGAAAATGAGCGCATTTTGCAGATTAACCGACGACGAGGTAAGGTCGGTCGAAAGCAGGCGCGTTTGATAATCGGCGGCCAAGGCGCTGCTGGCGCTAAAATGTCCACCCAAGAAGATCAGGTCATGCCGACTGTCCAGCAGTTGGTCAGCCAATTGATCGGCCGTCCAGGCGCTGGGATCTAACGGCGACACATCGCGGCCGGTGATAAGACTGGCGGCGCTGCCGGCCGGGATACCCAGACCATTCTCAAGCTGCGTTTGAATTTCTACTGCCGCATCGGCAAAAAAGTCGTAGCCTGTCACCAGGGCCGAAGTGGGCGCGGGCGCCACGCCGTTGGAAGTTGCCAGGTAAGCATCCAGCATGCGGGTGGCGTCGGCGGCTGTTTCCACCAAACGGCCCACCGCCAAATCCGGGATAGGTAAGGTGCTGACCTGGACCGACAGATCAACCTGAGAGCCATACTCATCCTGGCCGAGTACATAGTCAAGCCGTAGGCTAGCCTCGGAAGTGGTGAAACCATCCACCGGCGGTATATAATCTGACTCCGGCCCCAGCAGCGCTCGATCAGGATAGCGGAAGAAGGGGATCACATTGTCGTTGCCAACGAGGACCACATAGGCCAGGTTAGGGTTGGCGTTCCGGTAGGCGCTGATAATATCTTTGATCGCTCCGGCGACCAGGTTTTTGGCATAAGGACAGTCAAAGTTGGTGTCAGCTTGGGCATTTGCTGCCGCTACTCTGGCATCAGCGCCAACATCAACTACCGCACCGGCCACTTCGGGCCGGGCAGCGAAGGTAGTCAACCGGGCCTGAAGCGCGGCTATCTCCTCCAGTGTGCCCCCCATACGAGCCAAATCGGTCAAGATGATGGTTCTAAAGTTACCGGCCGGCGCTGTGAAGCTGGGCGGCGAGAGGGGGGCGACATCCCCACAGCCGCCGGGGACCAGGGTAACTTCAAGCCGGAAGGGGGCGGCCAGGTTAAAAGCGCCATTGCGCCCTTTCACCCGAATGTAAAAATCGCCGGTGTTGTTCCAGGCGTTAGCAATGATGCCTTCGCTGGCTGTCCCCTCAAAAGCGGAGATACCAATCAAACTAATCGTCTGGGCGCTGGAAAAGGCTTCGGGTGAACGCGCACCACGAGCAATAGCATCATCCGAGCGTGCCCCTCGCGCTAAAGCATCAGGTGAGTAGGCATCGGGGGCAAAAGCGTCGGGCGCAAAAGATTCCGGTGAACGTGCGCCTCGGGCCAAAGCATCGGGTGAACGCGCACCACGAGCAAGCGCATCGGGCGAAAAAGCGTTGGCGGCAAAAGCATCGGGTGAACGCGCACCGCGAGCAAGCGCATCGGGTGAACGCGCCCCCCGCGCAACGGCATCGCCGGCAAAACCATCGCTGGCAAATTCGGCGTTTAACTGCACCAAATCTTGAATGTTGGGGTCGGTCAGTTCATCAAAGGCAACCCGGATATCTTTGTATAGAGTCAGATCGTAGTTTTCCGGCAACTCGGTCAGGGTGACAATCACCTGGCTGTTGGGCTGAACCCGGAATCTATACCAGCGCGACTGGCCTTGCTGGTCAATGAATTGAGTTATCTCCGCTGTCGAGTTAAGTTCCAGGGCTGCTGGCCAGGTGTCGTTGCCGGGGCTGACCGGCACACACTTCGAGAATTCGGAAGTGCCGTCGGGGCCGGTGGCGGTGGCTGTTACAAATTGGCCGAGAGGAACGGCCACAGGGAAGGAGATGTCAGCATCGGTGAAGACGGCATCGCCGCTGTTGTCGGTAGCAACGGTTGCTGTTCCCAGCAAGCTTTGGCCTTCACCAAAGTCGGACGGGTTGCAGGTGGGATTGACAAAAAATTCCAGGCTGAAAGTGGTATTGGCGGTGCTGTTGAGCCGGCCTTCGATCCGGGTGCTGCTGCCATCGGGGAAAGCGCCGGTTAAAACCGGGAAGTTTTGCAGGTTGTTGGCCCCTGCATCTGGATCAAAGGTAGGGGCAACGCCAACGTCGTTAGGGGTTACGCCGTCGCCGCCGAGGTCAATGCCTAAGGTGTTGCTAAAGATACTGTTGCTAAGAATAGTAATGCTGATGCCGTTGGTTACCCGAATCCCGGCTGCACTAAAATTGCGGATTGCCAGTTTTTGGATTGTGCTGTTGCCGGTGTTAAAGTCGAAACCGTTAACCGCCACCCCGGTCTGGCTGCCATCCAGGGTGATGATCGGCGTATTGCTATAACCCGGCTGTGTGCCGCCATCAATTTTTACCGGATCGGTAATGACCGGCAAAGCGGAAAGTAACTGGATGACTTGTGGGCCGTCAGGGGGGATGTTGAAGTGAATCTCGTTGAGCGCCAGGGTATTGGGGCGAGCATTGGCCGCGTTGATAGCCTCACGCAGGGAGCAGTGGGTGGTATCGCACTGACCATCGTCGGCGTCGGCGGCGGTGTTGACGGTGAGAATAGGATTGGCCGCTTCAAGTTCAAAGGAACCAATATCGCACTTCGTATTTTGGGGTCGCGCAATGCCGCGCTGATCGGCAGTGAAAACACATTTTTCCGCGGGGATGGCATCAATCGCCGGACTGCCGGGCAGCAAGGCGTGGGTTTCGGTGCTGCCGCCGTTGTTCTGTAGCGGGCCAAGCAGGGGGTCGGTACTTTTGTCGGTGCTAATAGTCGGACAGCCGGTGTTGTTGCCTACCAGATTGTATCCCAGGCTGCCGGAAACAATACCATCGCAGTCGGCGTGGGTAGCGTCTGCATTGGCAGTATTGCCGGCAATGATACTGTTTTGGTATCTAACCTTGCCATAGGAGAGATTTGCTACGCCTCCGCCGTGTTGAGCAGTGTTGTTACTGATGGTGCTGTGCTTAAGCGTTAGCGCGCCTTCGTTTTTGATACCGCCGCCGGCAGCTCCGGCAATGTTGCTGCTAACGGTACTGTTGTTGAGGGTCAGGATACCCCGGTTAAAAATACCGGCAGCGAGAACGGCAGTGTTACCACTGATGGTACTGTTGTTAATTGTCGCCTGGCCGTCATTCGACAGGCCGCCCCCTTGGTCACCGCCTGTAGCCTGGTTGCTGCTAAGGGTAACCCGGTTGAGGGTGAGCGTTCCCTTGTTGTAGATACCGCCACCAAAACCGCTGCCATTCACCAGGGTTAAATCGGTCAGAGTCAGTTTACCCAAATTACCCACATGGAAGATGCGGTCAGAGAGGTTTTCGGCGTCAATAACGGTATCTCCGGCGCCACTGAGGGTTACATTACTGGTTATATCCAGATCGCCTTTGGCCGCAGCATCTTCGTTTTTGCCCGTGAGGCTCAGGCTATACACACCGCCTTCCAGGGTAATAAGGTCGGTGGTGCTGCCGGCAGGACAGGCGTCTACGGCTTTATTGGTATTGGCAGCAATAATGGCTTCACGCAGAGTACAGTTGCCGTTGTTGGTCCGGTCGTCAGTTTTGACGTTTACGGCGATGATAGAAGCGATAGAGGGAGCAAATTGTTCTGCCTGAACTACAACTGTGCCGGTTACAGTCGGTGTGGCGGTGAGGGCATAGGCATACGTGCCGGATTGGTCAAAGGTTTGGCTAAATGAACTGCCGGGAGGAATGTCGCCGCTTTGCCAGTTAGTCGGCATGCCCTTATTGACCGGCAATAATTCGTTGCCAACAGCGTTATTGTTCTGGCTGTTGGCATTATTAAAAATAAGTGGTAAGTAAAGAGCGAAGCCTGCTGCCGTCCCGGTCCCTTCGAGACGTTGGGTTTGGCTGGAGTGATTGGTCCAGCGGATGGTCATTCCAGGGGAGATGGTCAGGACCGGAGGAAAAATACTCTCGTCGGTAATAAAAACATCGAGGGTTGTTTCGTCGGTGGAGACAGGATCGGTCTGAAGTGGGGGTGGCTGGTTGAGCCAGGAGGCTGGCTTACTTTGATCCGGTTTGGCCCAGGCCAGCGAACTTACAAAGAAAACTAACAGCAGCAGGCTGAAACTAGATAAAAATCCCCAATATTTAGTCATGGTAAAGAACCCTCCCAAGCCATCATTAGCCATTTAACTTTTTGACAACAAAGCAATAATAGAGGGTCGAGCGGCCCTCCGGGTGAGGAAATATAGAGGCTGTAACAGGTTTGTAGATTCAGTACTGTTTGGAAGTCTGTTACTGGTTAGAAAGATGGAATTGGGAAAAGGCAGTAAGGGATTGTATTTGATGACAAATCCTACTCTAACATAGAACTTTCATAATTTCCATAAGAAAGTAGTATGAATCGGGTTAGAATCTGAGCGAATTGGCAAGTTTGGCGATCAAAAAGTTTTTAGTAAAATGGCTTGTTAAATGAGAAAACCAGGAGTTAAAATTTTTGTTGGATACTTGCTATGTCAACATCGAAATTAAACCATGTCAACCAATCCTTGGCGGAAGCCCTGTGGAAAATTTATCACCGGCCTGATTTGTCCACCCCCTTGACCGAGGCCAAAAATTTGCCCTGGGATGACCCCCATTTTTCCGAGCGTATGCTCCGCGAGCATCTGGATGAATCGCACGGGGCGGCCACGCGTATTGCTGCTGAGCGAGCGGCGCAGCTTGATTGGCTGTGGGCGAAGCTGAGCCTGGCGGCGGGAGCGCGGGTGCTGGATGTAACCTGCGGGCCGGGCTTGTACGCGGTCGAATTGGCCCGGCGCGGCTGCGTAGTGACCGGGGTGGATTTCAGCCCGGCGGCTATCGCCTACGCCCAGGATTTGGCCCGGAGCGAGGGCCTGACCGCCTGCTGCGCTTTTGTGGAGCAGGATGTGCGTCAGATGGATTTGGCCGGAGCAGAATTTGATACCGCTCTTTTTTTGTATGGGCAACTGGCCGTCTTTACCAAAGCCGAAGCGCAGGCCCTGCTGAGTCACCTGGCTCAAGTGCTCCGGCCTGGCGGAAAACTATGCCTCGAGCTGCTCAATCAAGAATCGGTAGACAAAACGCGCAGCGAGTGGTGGTTTACCGACGATACCGGACTGTGGGGCGACCGGCCCTTTCTGCACCTGGGCGAGCGAACCTGGTACGAAGAGGAGGAAATGTCGCTGGAACGGTTTTATATTGTCCATCTGGAGACCGGCCGGTTGACTGAAATCTCCCTCAGCGACCAGACCTATTCGGTGGAGACCATGACCCGCATGCTGCGCCAGGCCGGTTTTACTGAGGTGGAGGTTTACCCCGCCTGGGATCATCTACCCTTGTATGATGCCGATGAGTGGCTGGTTTATATCGCTCAAAAATAAAAAATCGTTCACCTTTTGTCTTCAAGAAGATAGACCTCATGGGTTTTCAAAACCTATGAGGTCTGCTTAACTTCCCTTTGGTCCAATCTTCAGGTAGAATCTCGTTCCATTATAACAATGTCATTGCGAGGCCATAGGCCGAAGCAATCGCCGCATTGCGGATTGGAGGCTGCTTCGCTAACGCTTGCAGGGATATGACCGTTATTTTCAGAGGAGTGTTCACGAGCAGCCTGCACACCACTGAGAATGAAAATTCGGAGTGCAAAAGCTTAGCTTTTGCACTCCGAAAAATCTATTTTCAAAGGAGCGAGCTATGCCGCAAGGCCAAACGATTTGGAGAAAACTTTTTGAGCTGGTCTGGGCAGGAGTGCTGACCGCATTCCTGCTCGGCTGCGCAGGTCCACCCCCGGCAGCTACGCCCACCGCCACCCCTGTACCACCCACCCCCATTGTTCAGGCGGTTGAAGTTCAACCAACCGCCACCCCTCAAAGTACATTATCTCCTTCTCCCACCCTAACTCCCGTCTCTCCTTCTACCCAGGAAGTAACACCTGCCCCAACCACAGAACCTTCACCTATCCCCACAACTGTGGTAGCAGTTTTCGAGCCAACATTGCAAGAATATCCTGTTCCCCCCGGCTCCCACCCCCACGACGTGGCCCCCGCGCTAGATGGGGGCGTCTGGTATACGGCTCAAGCCTCGGGTGAGATAGGCCGGCTGGACCCGCAAACCGGCGAAACCCGGCATATTCCCTTGGGTCAAGGGTCAGCGCCGCATGGGGTGATTGTTGGGCCTGACGGCGCACCCTGGATTACCGACAGCGGCCTCAACGCCATCGTGCGGGTAGACCCAGCCACCGAGGAGGTCGAGCTTTTCCCCCTGCCCGCCGATACCGGCTACGCCAATCTCAACACGGCCACCTTCGACAACCAGGGCGTACTCTGGTTCACCGGGCAGAGCGGCTTTTATGGCCGGCTCGACCCGGCCAGCGGCGAAATGCAGGTCTTCACTGCCCCGCGTGGACGCGGCCCTTACGGCATTGACGCCACGCCGGGTGGAGAAGTTTATTATGCCTCGCTGGCCGGCAGCCATATTGCCCACATTGACCGGGCAACCGGCGCGGCTACGCCCCTTGACCCACCGACTCCCGGCCAGGGCGCGCGGCGAGTCTGGTCCGATTCGCAGGGGCGGCTTTGGGTCAGTGAGTGGGAGGCGGGGCAGGTGGCGATGTACGATCCGGCGGGCGGCGGGTGGCGCGAGTGGCCCCTCCCCGGTGAGCAGCCACTGCCCTACGCCGTTTACGTGGACGAGCAGGACATGGTCTGGCTGAGCGACTTCGCCGCCAATGCCCTGGTACGTTTCGACCCGGCGACCGAAACGTTTGAGACTTTCCCCATCCCCAGCCCCACTGCCAATGTGCGCCAGATTTTGGGCCGGCCCGGCGAGGTGTGGGGCGCGGAGTCGGGTACGGACAAGCTGGTGGTCATCCGTACTGCCGCCACCACCGGCGGTGAAGCACCCGCCCCGGCCGAGGAAGAAGGATCGCCTCCTACCTCTTCTCTTTTTGAAGCAGCCTGGGCCGACCGCTCGCCCTTCCGGGCCGGTTTGATCCCTGACGAGCAGGCAGTGTTGGACGACTTGCGCGGGGCGACCGTTTATCACCTCGACATGCAACTGAGTGCTGATTTGGTCAACCTGCAGGGCCGGGAGGAAGTTCATTACACCAATCGCGAAGATGAACCGTTGGCCGAGGTCTATTTTCGGCTGTTTCCCAACCTGGCCGATGGTTCTGCCATCGTCTCCTCCATAAAAGTGAATGGGCTGCCGGTCGAGCCTGAGTATGAATTGCAGCGGAGCGCCCTGCGCGTGCCGCTCTCTCCACCGCTGCCGCCCGGCGAGTCGGTGGTTTTTCAACTGGATTTTGCGGTGCAAACACCTTACGAGGAGGGTGGCAATTACGGCACGTTTGCTTTCAAAGATGGCGTGCTGGCCCTGGCCCATTTCTACCCGCTGATTGCCGTTTACGACGACGAGGGCTGGAACGTTGAGATTGCGCCTTACATTGGCGATGTGATTTACGCCGACGCCGGCTTTTACCTGGCCCGCGTCACTGCGCCCATCAGCCAGACTTTGGTCGCTTCGGGCAGTGAAATCAGCCGGACACAAACCGCTACACAGCAGACTGTCACCTTTGCCGCCGGCCCGGTGCGCGATTTTTACCTGGCCGCCAGCGACCGTTATACGGTGACCAGCCGGATAGTGGGCGAAACTACGATTAACAGCTACGCCCCCACCGAACTAACTGCTGGAGCCGAAATTGCGCTCAATCAGGCCGAAGCAGCCATGCAAAGCTTTAACACCCGTTTTGGCCCCTATCCCTTCACCGAGTTCGATTTGGTCAGCACTACCAATTTTGCCCTCGGCGTCGAATATCCGGGCATTGTGGCCCTTTTGATTGATTTATATGACCCGGCGGGGCAGGTCAGAGGCTCAGCCACCACACCCTTGCTTGAAGGTGTAGTGGCCCATGAGGTGGCGCATCAATGGTTTTACAGCCAGGTGGGCAACGACCAGGTGGATGAACCCTGGCTGGATGAAGCCCTGGCCCAATATGCCACGATTTTGTACTATCAGGATGTTTATGGGGACGAGGGGGCAGCCGGATTCCGCAGTTCATTGGAACGGCGCTGGCAGCGGGTCAATCGGGCTGATATTCCCATTGGTCTGCCGGTGGCCGGCTATGATGAGAGCAGCTACGGCGCGATTGTCTACGGGCGCGGGCCGCTGTTTATCGAGCAGTTAGCCGCAACGATGGGCCAGGAAACTTTTGCCGCTTTTCTGCGCGATTATTACCAAAGCCATAAATGGGGCATCGCCACCGGCGACGGCTTCAAGCAACTGGCCGAGCAGCACTGCTCTTGCGATTTGACCCCGCTGTTTGAGGAATGGGTGTGGGATCAATAAGACCGAAGTACAACTTGACGTAATGTTACACCTATGATAATATTATGTAACGTTATATAGAGTTATGTCGAATTACTGATGTTATCCACTCGGCAGAAGGAGACTTTTATGAGAAGCTGGCCCAAACTTTATTATTTGCTGCTTGCGCTGGCCCTAATTTCTATATTGACCGGCTGTGAATTGGCGCGAGACAGCAGCGAAGTCTCGGACATGAATCCCGTAGAAGCATTGCCCCCCACCCTGGCCCCGCTGGGATCAGAAGAGACTATTTTGGCGAGCGAAGCGACACCCGTGCCTACTGTGCTTAGCGTTCAGGCCACCGCTACCCCGGCGGCTGCGGCCAGCTCAGCCGAGACGACTCCCATCGAGTTGGCGGCTCCGCCCGCCCAGCCGGTTGAAGCTTCAGGGGAAGGGGAGCCGGTGGCTGAAGATAGCGCCGTAGCCGAAGCCCCTGCCGCCGAAGAGAGTGCTCCGGCAGCGGAAGCCGAAGCCCCCGCTCAATCCATTGTGGTAGATGCCGCCGCCCCGGAAGCCTTGCCCGAAGGCGGTCCCATTGCCGCCAATCCTCCTTTCAGCGACACCAATCCGGTGATTCCGGCGGCCAGCGCTGGCGGTAATTATATTGTTCAGGCCGGCGATACGCTGTTCAGCATCAGCCAGCGGTATGGCACCTCGGTTGAGGCCATTGTTGCCGCCAACGGCTTGACTTCCGACATAGTGCAAATTGGTCAAACGTTGAACATTCCTGCGGGTGATCCCTATGCTGTCCCCGACGACAGCGGCTATGCGCCGGAACCTATGCCGTATGCACCCGGTGGACCGGCTGGTACTTACATTGTCACCCCCAGCGATACCCTCTTCAGCATTGCCATGCGCTACGGTACTTCGGTTGAGGCCATTGCCAGCGCCAACAATATTGCTTATCCGTATATTATTTACGAAGGCCAGCCGCTGATTATTCCCGGGTACGATGGCGCGATGCCGGCTCCTGGTTATAATCCCAACCAGGGTTATCCCCAACAGCCGCCGACTGATGGCTACTACCAGCAACCGCCGGTAGAGGGTTACTATCAACAGCCTGGCCAGGGCTATCTGCAGCAGCCGTCACAGGATGGTTACTACCAACAGCCCGGTCAAGGCTATGCCCAACCGCCGACCGATGGCTACTACCAGCAACCGCCGGTAGACGGTTATTATCAACAGCCCGGCCAGGGCTATCCGCAGCAGCCGTCACAGGATGGCTACTACCAGCAGCCTGGCCAGGGGTATACCCAACCGCCGACCGATGGCTACTACCAGCAACCGCCGGTAGAGGGTTACTATCAACAGCCCGGCCAGGGTTATCCGCAGCAGCCGTCACAGGATGGTTACTACCAACAGCCCGGTCAAGGGTATTCTCAGCCTGGGCAAGATGGCAACGCCTACCCATCGCCCGGCTATGGTGTACCGATGCAGCCCGGTGGGGCCGGAACCCACACTGTTGCTGCCGGCGAAACGCTTTACTCCATTGCTCGTCGCTATGGCGTTTCCGCGGAGGCTATTGCTGCCGCCAACGGGTTGAGCAATCCTAACCAGCTTTTTGTCGGCCAGGTTCTCTACCTGCCCTAACTCATACTTCCTGCTGCTAATCTATCAAAATCCTGCCCGCGTTTGGGGGCAGGATTTTGTTGTTTTTAACCGGGTGACTGCTTCATCCATTTGGCGATTAATTGGATTGAGGCTATAGTTTAGGGGTAAATTCCACCGGAAAGAGAAACTATACGCTATGCGATTTTGGCTCTGGCCCTGGCTAAGTTCCATCCTATTCATTGTTGCCGCTTGCGGAAGTACGGCTACAGAGGTCTCTACCGTAGTGTCTACGCCGACCCCCCTGGCAAATTTCACCCCAACTGCCCCTATCGCGGTAGAGGCGACGACAGAGACCGCCAGCAAAGGTACACCGCCCCCGGAAGCAGTTGATTGGCTCACCGTCGAGGGCAAAACTGCTGACAACTTGTTCTACCTGGGCAACCCCGACGCGCCGGTGACGCTCATTGATTATTCTGACTTTCTGTGAGGGACGTGTCGTTCCTACGTGTTAGGAACCGAACCGCAGCTTGAGCAAAACTATGTCAAAAGCGGCCAGGTCAAGCTGGTTTTTAACCCCATGATAGACCTGGGTGAAGGTTCTCGACAGGCGCACCAAGCAGCGGCCTGCGCCGGAGAACAGGGTATGTTCTGGCCTATGCACGATCTTTTGTTTGAAAACCAAAGCGCGCTCTACAGCGGCGATGTGCGCCAGGTGAGCAAGGATCTGGCGGCTCAACTGCCGCTTGATACTGCCCAGTTTAATAGCTGCCTTGACGAGCAGTGCACGGCTGAATTGGTCCAAAGTCAGGATGACCGCCGCCGCCAGCTTGGGATTCGCACCCGGCCCACCTTTGATGTGAACGGCCAGTTGATTGTTGGCGGCCAGCCGTTTGAGGTTTTTCAGGCCGCGATTGAGCCGCTGCTTGAGTCGAAATGATTTTTAAGCAACAACTGGCCGGCTGGCTGCGCCGTTTTCGGCTGCTGCGCTGGCTGCTGGCGGTAGCAGTGCGCCTGGTGACGCCTCGCCATTATGTGGGTGCGGTGGGGGCTATTTTTAATGAGGCGGGCCAGGTGTTGGTGATGGAGCATGTTTTCCGGCCGCATTTCCCCTGGGGGCTGCCCGGCGGCTGGGTGGAACGGGGCGAAGACCCGGCGGAAACCGTCCGGCGGGAGGTTGAAGAAGAACTGGCGCTGGCTATTGAGGTCAAACAGTTGGTGCTGTGCATGCAGCAAGGCGGCCCCATGCTCAAAAATACAACCCCTTCGGGTCTGGGCCTGGTTTATTACTGCCGTTTGGCAGGCGACAGCCACACCATAACCGAGGCCCTGGCTCATGCTGCGCAAAATCACGAAATCCTCTCCGTCGAGTGGGTGGACCCGGCCACAATGCCTCGTAGGTTGTCCCCCCTTGAACAAAATGGAGTTCTTCTGGCCCGGCAGATATTTGAGCAGGAGCAGGTAAGTCAGAGAAAAATTGGGTGATTAGCGCCTCAGTTGCCGAGGTTAAAAGATGGGTTATAATTCATCCCATCGAGGCAGACATCATTGTGAAAGTTCCAGCTACAATCCAAAAGTTGCGGGGTGGATATTACACCCCCGAACCTATTGCCTCTTTTCTGGCAGATTGGGCTATTCAAGACTCAAATACCCGAATTCTGGAACCAAGTTGCGGCGATGGTAATATTCTTGATGCAGCCGTTGAAACTCTTTTAAAGCTTGGTGTTTCAAAGACAGCCGTATCTCAACTTATCCAAGGCGTTGAGATTGACAAGGATGAAGCAAACAAAGTTATCTCGCGGTTTGCCAACAAAGATATCTGCTTGTCCGGACAAATTCATGTTGGGGATTTCTTTAACTTCTGTCGAGAACAGTTGCTTCTGCAATCTAAATTTGATGCTGTTGTAGGCAATCCTCCCTTTATTCGCTATCAAAATTTTCAAGAAGAGCATAGATGGATTGCTTTTCAAATTATGGAGCATGCCGGTTTACGCCCTACCCGCTTAACAAATGCCTGGGTACCTTTTGTAGTTGCGTCTACGCTTTTGGTCAAAGAAAATGGTGGTCGGATTGCTATGGTCATTCCGGCGGAGTTGCTACAAGTTAATTATGCTGCTGAATTACGGCAATTCCTGGCCGATTTTTACACCCGAATTACCCTTATTACCTTTAAAAAGCTCGTATTTGAAAGTATTCAGCAGGAAGTTGTTTTACTTCTCGGAGAGCGTAACGGTAATGAGCATACCGGGATACGCACGATTGAACTTAATAGCATAGAAGAACTTCGTCATCATGAACATCCAGATTTCTCGTTGAGTCATCTAAAGCCTATGGATCACTCACGAGAGAAATGGACCCAGTATTTTTTAGAAAATAACGAAATTCATCTTCTACGGCAGTTGCGAGCGGATAAACGATTAACGAAGGCTAAACAAGTTATTGATGTTGACGTCGGTATTGTCACTGGTTTGAATGAATTTTTCGTTCTGACTTCTCAACAAGCTAAAGATAAGGGCCTTACGTCCTTTACCCAGCCTATAGTGACTCGGTCGGGGCATCTTCAAGGGATTGCCTTTACTTATGCAGATTTATTGGCTAATACAGATAGGCAGTTTCCCTCTCGTATTTTAACTGCTCCAAACGTACCGGTTGAAAATCTACCCGAGGCTTTAAAGCATTATGTTGCCTACGGCGAAAGTAGAGATTTTCATAAAGGATATAAATGCCGTATTCGGGATAAGTGGTACGTAGTCCCTTCTGTCTGGACACCTGATGCTTTTATGCTCCGCCAGGTTCATCATTATCCCAAACTTATCTTGAACGAAACTAAAGCTACCTGCACCGATACGATTCACCGGGTAAGATTTGTGGCAAAGTTGCCGCCAAAATCGGTGGTGGCAGCCTTTCACAACTCTCTAACCTTTGCCTTTGCCGAAGTTACGGGGAGGAGCTACGGCGGTGGGGTTCTGGAGCTAGAACCCAATGAAGCAGAGACACTCCCCTTGCCTCTGGAGAATGTCGAGAAATTGGACTTTGATCTTATTAATCAGTTGGTGATTGAAGGCAATATTCAGGAGGCATTAAACATTACAGACAAAATTCTTTTAATAGATGGACTGGGTTTGAGTCAGCGAGAGGTGGCGCTGTTACGCAATGTCTGGTGCAAGCTTCGTGACCGCCGTATCAACAGGAAACATTAACCAAACCCATAAATTTTAGAGCCAATCAATGGTTATAAAGTCCAACTATTTGTCTAGTTTTCAAAAAGCCCTGGCTACCTAATAGCTAGGGCTTTTTGGTACTCATCAGTACCATATCATGTCCATAGAATTACAAAAACTATTTGGCCGTAATGTCTGCTGTTTGAGAGAAAAACAAGGTTTAACACAGAATGAACTTGCTTTAAAAGCAAGCATCAATCGTTCCTACTTGGGTGGAGTCGAAAGAGGACAAAGGCGAATCTGTATAGAGAATATTGCCAAAATAGCCAACGCGCTTGCCGTTAGTCCCGATGTGCTTTTCAAAACAGAACAAACTGAAGACAATTAAAGTACCAGCCAAAGAGGATAAGTTATGGCCCAACTCTCACCCATGCCAGCAATAGCAATTGATAAGGTTCAATTGGCGTTATTCGGTCAAACTTGGAATGATAATGCCGGCGCATTAAGCAGGACTCCACCTTATTCCTCTGGCGATTTAGGCAAATTGTTCGATACGGCTGTAGCCCACGCGCTGGCAACAATGCTAGGCGGTATTCCTGTAGTTGTGCCAAATGCTAACGATCTGATACCGCAACAAGCTGATTGTGTGGAATTAGGTCCGGTCAGAGTGATTGGCGGAGTGCGGCCCCAAAATTTTGATGTAGGTTATCGGCCCGACGGATTACGGTTTGCCTTTGATAGCAAAACCCTTAATGACGCCAAAAGTGTAGGCAAAAATTGGCAAAATATGGTCAACGACCTTGCGACCGAAGCGACAACTGTCCATACTCGCTTTCCCCATGCCGTTGTGTCTTTTATGGTTATTATTCCTCTACCTTGCCTGATTGGTTCAACGCGAGCGGCTATGATCGGTACACTTGAGAGATTAGGCCGGCGAGCTGGGATTGATGGGCCGCATCACATGGCTGAAGCAATTTCACTGGTGCTTTGGGATCCGACCAATGGCGAAATTGATCTCAACCTTCCTCCCGACGCTTCACCCCTCCGACTTGAGAAATTTTCTGGGCAAGTAGAAATGGCTTACACTAATCGTTATAAAGGTCTCCCCCCTCACGCTGCTTGAGATTGTCTAAACCCCAATGTTTACTTGTTAAGTGGACTCAAAAATTTACGAGAATTGGTTATAGGTTAACCTAACTTCTTGTGTTTTAATGGGTAAGTTTAATCACTCTAAACAAGGAGACTCTGATGCCAACTTACCCCTTTATGCAAGTAGACGCTTTTACCGACCGGCCTCTGGGCGGCAACCCCTGCGCCATCCTGTTCGAGACGGATGATATGGACGAGGCCACCATGCAGGCCATTACCAGGGAGATGAACCTATCCGAAACGGCCTTCGTGCGCCGCTCCGTCGTAGCCGATTTTGGGGTGCGCTACTTCACCCCTGCCGAGGAAATTCCGCTGGCCGGGCACCCGACTATTGCTACCACCTTTGCCCTGGTAGATACCGGTCGCCTGACTCTGACCGGCGACACCACCCGCCTGACCCTGGAATTGCAGGTTGGGCCGATTCCGGTGGAGATTTTCGCCAGCGGAGGAAAAGCGCAGCGGATTGTGATGACCCAAAAAAAGCCGCTCTTTTTGCAAACCTATGACCCCGCCGAAATCCTGCCCCTGTTCAACCTGACCCCGGAAGATGCACTGCCGGATGTGCCGATTCAGACGGTCAGCACCGGCACCCCGCAGTTGATGGTTGCCCTGCGTAACCACGACGCTCTGCGCCGCGCCCGGCTCGAAATGCCTGCCTATGCTGAACTGCGCGCCCGCGCCGATTTTTTCTGTCCGCATCTTTTCTGCCTGTGTGGAGTCACGGAGAATGGGCAGACCTTTGCCCGCGACTTTGGCCTCCCACCCGACGCTATGGAAGACCCCTTTACCGGCTCGGCTACCGGCGGGATGGCGGCTTTTCTATGGCGCTATGGCTTGCTTGAAAAGCCCAACTTTATCGCTGAACAGGGGCACTGGCTGGGGCGGCCCGGCCAGGCAACGGTCGAAGTGGTCGGCCCGCGTGGCGATATTGAAACGGTCAAAGTTGGCGGTGGAGCGGTTACAATTGTGCGCGGCGAATTGACCTTGTAACCTGTAGGCAGTTCCAAGATTAAAATCATCCCATTATTCTCACCTGCGTGATGCGTGATGCGTAAGAAATCTTGTCTGGAAACCATCACGCATCACGCATTACGTATCACGGACTTTGGATAATTATTAGACATTATACCGATTAGATTTATGTCACCCGGAAAGAGCAGGATTATCTGAATGATAGGATCAAAATCCTTTAATTCTGGAAATCCTGCTCTAAACGGGGCTACAAAACGCACCCCAATTAAAGCGATATAATGTCTATTTTCTTGAGTTGTCTTACACCTGCTCCCTCGTCTCTTCCATGTCTAATATATCACGCACCTTGCGAATGAGCCGTTGCGCAGAAAAAGGTTTCTGTAGAAATGAAATTCCTAACTCCGGCAAACCATAACGAATGATCTTACTGTCAGTATAACCCGACATGAACACGACCTTGAGCTGGGGACGAGCCGCCTTGAGCCGATCAGCCAACTCCGTACCTCCCATCTTGGGCATAATCATATCCGTTACCAACAAATGGATTTCTTTTTCAAGCTGGGCCAGGCGGAGAGCTTCCTGGCCGGTGGCGGCTTCCAGGACTGTATAGCCTTATAATTCGTTCCCGTGTAAAAACTAGCCTAACTTTTTTCCTACGAGACTCAGGAGGATGATGTCTGGCTACAACAATTGAGCCAGGAGTTAAAAAAAGACTGAAAGAGTGATATAATCAAGCGAAAGAAGGACTTCGTTCACGTTTGCATGACGTGTGCCGCAGTGGAGGTAATTGCAGCATGGAACAACCCGAATTTACGGCTTTGCAGATTACGGTTTTTGTCAGAACCCGGCCCGGCGCATCGCTGCCGGTGCAGGAGGTTCTCAATTCGGTACCTTTTGAGGCGCAGATGCAGGAACAGGTAAGTGTGTGGATTGAGCAGAGTCTAAAAGAGGCCGGGCTGTTTTTTGAGGAGATTATAGTTGATCTGCATACTCCCGCGGTAAAGGCCAAAGCGAGCGGGCAGGCAGACAAAAAAGCTTCACCCCTGGCCCGGTTGTTTGGGAAAAAATAGAGGATGGAAGATAGAAGATAGAGAATAGAGGATGGAAGATAGGAGAGGCTGGCGGGTCTCAATTGTTGTTTTTTTGGCACTGGCGAGTTTCAGTATGGTGGCCGGGCTGGCCGCCTGGAGTCAGGGGGTGTCTGGTATCGCTCAATTTCTCCAAACATCCACGCCGACAGCCACTGCTACTCTGCCTCCTCCGGCTACCGCCACCCCTATTCCACTGCCCACAGCCAACCAAACCCCGCCGACGCCTTTCATTCCCACCCCAACCAGCACTCGAGTGGTCAAGCAGGAACTTGACCCGGCGGCAGCGACTCAAGCGGCTCAACGAGCCACCGCCCGCGCCGAGGAGTCGGCGACAGCTTTGGCTCAAATCCAAACGCTGCTGGCCGCTCGACCCACACCGAAAGCCCCCCGCACTGTCTTTCATAGCCGTGACTCGCGGCTGGCGCTGGCCCAGTATTTTGCCTGGTTCGATGGCGACGGTTGGAACGACTGCAATATCAGCGCCGGCGACAAACCACTCCAGCCCTATAACTCCGACGACCCGGCGACTATCACTCGCCACATTCAAATGGCCGCTGAGGTGGGCCTGGATGGATTTTTACTGCATTGGTTCGGCCCCGGCGACCGGACTGACCGCAATTTTGAAACCCTGCTGAACAAGACGCAGTGGAGCGACTTTACCTCCACCATTGTCTTTTCTTACCACATTTGGCACGCCGCTCCGAACCCCAGCCGCCAGGATATTGTTGAGGCTATCCGTTATGTATTAGATCACCACAGCGGTCACCCCAATTTTCTCTATCTCGACGGTAAGCCGGTGCTCTTCTTTATTGACGTGTACCGCACCCCTGCCACCGGCCAGACGCCGCAGCAGTTCTGGGCCGCCGTGCGCGATGAGGTTGACCCGCAGCGTCAGGCCTGGTGGATTGCCGAAGGGCTGGACGCTTCCTACCTGGCCGTGTTTGACGGCCTGTTTGTCTTTAAAATTACCCACGCCGATTACCCCAACGATTACCTCAAAGCCTCACGCTGGGCCGGGCGAGTGGAACAGTGGGAGCAGCAAACGGGCCAGCCCAAGCTCTGGCTGGGCACCATCAGCCCCGGCTGGGACGACCTGCGGGCCAATTGCCGGGCTGACGTGCGCGTTCCGAATACCCCCCACCGTCGTGACCGCGAGGATGGAGCGTTGTTCCGGGCTACCTTTGACGCTGCCCTGGCCAGCAACCCGGATTGGCTGCTGCTGAGTAGTTTTAACGAGTGGGTGGAAGGGACCTACGTCGAGCCAAGCGTCCAGTACGGGGACAAATACCTGGAGTTGACGAAGGAACTTGTAACTACCTTTAAAACCAGATAGCCTCTGGTGAAACATTGGGGGATATTTTTAGCCACGAATGACACGAATTTTCACGAAAGGATGTAAAAAATTGGCGTTAATTCGTGAAATTCGTGGCTGTTTTTACCTCGACTAAACGGTCAACCCATCAGAAGGGCTACCATCGCACCAGCGGAAAAAGGGTCAGCAGGCCCAACATGAGCAGATGTAAGGTCTGGTCAACCATAATCCGCATCAGCTCGCGGTCGCTTTGGCCGTAAAAGCGCATCCAAATCTGGACCAAATTGGTCGCATCTATCAGCCAGTGCGATACAAAAACGATGCCCCCGACGGCCACTGCCAGGCTCAGGTTCAACGAGTACTGGTTATAAAGCCAAATCATGATTAAAATCATGATCGTGTAGGTAATAAAATGAGCCATCCCGGCCAGGGTAATCAAGCGCTGCCGTTTACCCCGCGCCATCCAATCATTTTGTAATAACCAATCCCCCAGTAGGTGGCCGAGAAGTAACCAGCTAAACATATCCATGGTCGCCTGCCTTACAGAATTTGGTAAAACCCCTTGCCAAACCTGTTAAAACCACTCATAATAGGGATAAGGGTTGGTTGTTTTTAGGCAAGGAAAACCAGATACATTATACTCCCAATTTTCAATGGAGACTGTCTTCTACTAGACAGCGGATAATAAAGTAGCTGTGGTTGTAGGGCGTGAGTGTCCACAGGCGCGCCCGGTGAAAGGAGCTACCATGCCTGTGCCTCCTGCCGAAACCCGGGCCCATCATCTGGCCTTTTTACGTGAGGTCCCTCTTTTTGCGACTCTGAATGAAGAAAATCTAAGGGCGCTGGCCCATGATTTCCGGGCCAGAGAATATCAGCCTGGTGAAATTATTTTTCATCAAGGGGATCAAAGCCAGGATTTGTACCTGGTGCTGCGGGGCAAAATTCGTGTTTTTGTACTCAGCCCCCGCGGCGACGAAACGACAATTGTCCTGCTCTCCCGTTACCACCTGTTGGGCGAGTTTGCCATTATAGACGGCCAGCCCCGCTCGGCTACGGCCAAGGCTATTAGCGCCTGTACCCTGTTGACTATATCCCAGGCTAAATTTTGGCGTCACCTGGAACAGACCCCCGGCCTGGCCCTGGCGATGTGCAAGCAACTGGTTGGCAAGGCCCGTTGGACCAGCATGTACGCGCAAACCATCGCCCAACTCGACGCGGCGGGCCGGCTGCTACATTTATTATTGCTCTACAATGACGAGTTCGGCCAGATCGAAGAAGAGGGCCGGCGCTCCGTGCTGGATTTGGGCCTCAACCAGACCGACCTGGCCTCGCTGGTTGGGGCGCGTCGAGGCTGGATCAACACTATCCTGCAAAACTGGCGCAAACGCGGCCTGGTTGAGTACGACTCCGGTATTATTACTCTGCTCGACCTGCCGCGTATCCAGCAGGAACGCGACCGACGGATTGCCGCTCAGGAATAGGGTTGGGGAACCTGAGCGATTGGCCGGTCAGGGAATTATTCGTAGAATCAGGTATTCTGTGCTACAATAGTTGGCAAATCATTAGAAGCGGGTGTGAGGTAAGCAAATATGGAAAAGACAATTGAGCTTGCCAGGCCGGCGCCCGCCGCTGCGGTTATTCACTATCCTGAATCGGACGGACAACCCATCGGAGAGACTGATTTTCACATCACAGTTATTCTCTATTTGCGCCAGGCGCTGCGCTATGTTTTTCGTCAGGCTGAACAAATCTATGTTGCCGCTAATATGCTCTTTTATTTTGAAGAGGGCAACCCGGCCGCATTTAGATCGCCCGACGTTTTTGTGGTCAAAGGGATTCCCCGGCATAATCGGCGAGTCTACAAACTGTGGGAGGAAAAGGTAGCGCCCTGCACCATCTTTGAGATCACCTCGCGCAGCACCCGCCTGGAAGACTTGGGCACGAAGCGCGCCCTGTACGAAATGCTGGGCGTCCAGGAATATATTCTTTTTGATCCGCTGGATGAATACCTTTCACCCCGTTTCCAGGCTTTCTCGTTAAGAGGGGAGTATTATCAACCCATGGCTCTTCTGCCGGATGGGACGCTGCGCAGCCAGGAATTAGATGTAATCCTACAGCCCGAAGGGAATTTTCTGCGGGTGATTGACCCAACCACCGGCGAGGCTGTTCCAACCCTGGATGAAGCCGTTGATCTGGCCTATATGGAAGCAGAACGCGCTCGAATGGAAGCAGAACGCGCTCAAACCGAAAGGGAACGCGCTCAAATGGAAGCAGAACGCGCTCAAGCGGAAGCAGAACGCGCTCAAGCCGAAGCTCACCGAGCCGATGCCGCCGAAGCCGAGGTGGCCCGGCTACGGGCAGAACTGGCCCGACTGCAAGGAAAAAATTTAGATCAAGAATAAGGGTTTATGTAAACAAAAACAGCCTGTTGAAATGAATTTCAACAGGCTGTTTTTGTTTTATCTGTCCGGTTTCGACGTCTATTCTCGCCCGTAGGGAAACCAGAACGGCTTTGGCTCGTCGCTGAAATCCCAGTGGACGTGCTTGGTTTCCAAAAAGCTCTCCAGCCCCTCTTCACCCAACTCGCGGGCATTGCCGCTCATCTTCATCCCGCCGAAAGGCCCGGCATAATTATCGGTCAGCGGGTCGTTGATCCAAACGGTTCCGGCGCGGACTTCTTCAAAAAAGCGTTTGGCCAGACGGGGATCATTGGTGCGGATCACTGCCCCCAGGCCATAGTCGCTGTCGTTGGCTAACGCAATGGCTTCATCAAACGTGCGATAGGTCATAATCGGGATGGTCGGGCCAAAGGTTTCCTCGCGCATAATCTTCATCGAGTGGTTGACATTGACTAACACTGTCGGTTCGTAAAACCAGCCTCGCCCCAACTTTTCCGGCGCTTGGCCGCCGGTCAAGACTTTGGCCCCTTTAGCTACGGCATCGGCTACATGGCCGGCTACCTTTTCCCGATAGGCCGGCGCAGCCAGCGGCCCCATATCGGTCTGGCGGTCGAGGCCCGGCCCCAGGCGCAGCCCTCGCACAAAATCGCTTATCGCCCCGGCAAAGGTTTCGCCCATCTCCTGCGGCACATAGACTCGCTCGGTGGAGGTGCAGACCTGCCCGGCGTTAATCAGGGCGGCATAGGCCACCGCCTCCACCGCTGTTTCGATATCGGCGTCGGGGGCGATGACAAAGGGGTCTTTGCCGCCCAGTTCCAGGTGCAGCCGCTTGACCCGCTTGGCCGCCAGTGTGGCAATGCGCTGCCCAATAGCCGTCGAGCCGGTAAAGGCGATGACCGGCACATCAGGATGCTCCACCAGCACATCGCCCACCCGCTCACCGCGCCCGGTGAGAACGTTGATCACACCCGGCGGGAAATGGTCGAAAACGATTTCGGCCAGGCGCAGCGTTGACAAGGGGGTGTGGTCCGACGGTTTGATGATCACCGTATTGCCGGCGGCCACAGCCGGGGCGACCTTCCAGATCATCAGCAGCAGCGGGAAGTTGAAAGGCACAATACAAGCGACCACGCCGTAAGGTTCTTTGATAATAAAATTGAACTGCGACCGCTCGGCCGGCGGCAGCACTCGCCCGCGTTGGTTGCGGATCATCCCGGCGTAATATTCCAGCGTGCCGATGGTCCACTCGACCTCTTCCTCATTTTCGCAGATGGCCTTGCCTTCTTCCAGGGTCAGCAGTTCCACCACTTCGTCAAAGCGCTCGCGCAGCTTGCGGGCAGCCTCTTGCAGCATTTCGCTCCGTTCCAGGGCCGCGGTCCAGCGCCACTCGTTGAAGGCGTGTTTGGCCGCCGCAATGGCTTTGAGCGCGTCTGCGGCGCTGCCGTTGGGCACGTGGTCAATGATTTCTTCGGTGGCCGGGTTGAAGATCTCGATGGTTTCGCCGTCGCTGGCTTCGACCCATTCGCCATTGATGTACATGGGTTGCATAAAAAGGGACTCCTTTGGCAATAAGTTTCAGGTGTCACGGGCCAAGTGTCAGGTCAAGATTTTCATTATCGGTGGCGTGCGGGCCGCTCATGAACACTCCAATGAAAATAGACCGGGGACGGGAGACCGGAGACCGAGGACAAATGCCTGGTCCTCGGTCTCCGGCCCCCGTCATCCTCTGCTTACACTCGCAACTGGTCCGCTACCCAGCCCAGTTCTAACGCTTCTAGCTTGTGGCGGGTGGGCGCGCCGGTTTCCACATCCCACTCGTTCTGGCGGTAATATTCGTCCAGGGCGGTTTCGAATTGGGCGCGGTCTACGGCGATGCCGTCGCTGGGGCCGCCTTTGAGGGCCTTTTTGAACATCTTTTCGGCCAGCTTGTCGTGCTCCCGGTCAATGCCTTCGCGGGCGTTGAAGGCCCGCAGCATGTTCAGCCGCCGCTCGCCCACCTCTTGCAGCTCCTCCATGGTCACATCCCAGCCGGTCACGGCCTGAATCATTTGCAGCAAATCTTCTGGGCCGTAAAGCTGCCAGGCCGGGCCGTAGACAAACTGGCAGACATTGACGCTGTCCATCAGGCTGTAGAAATATTGGGTTTCGCGGGCAAAACGAACCTTTTCCGGGGTCAGCGAGCGCACCGGCTGCGCTTCGGTCAGGCCCAATGCGCCCAACCGCTCGGGGTAGGCCACTTTTTCCTCGTAGACTGGGTCGTGCTCGCTGCTCTGGTGGTCTGCGCCAAAGGGGTTGACAGCGTAAATCAAAGCCAGGCTGCGCTTCATTTGCGGCATATGGGCCGGGGCTTCCTGGCCTTTGCTGGTGATGAGAAACTCCTCCGTGCCACGGCCAATCGCTTTGGCCGCCGCCGCCGACCCCATCCCCAAGATTTGACCAAAACCTTCACCTTTGGCGATCATCTCGGTCATTTTGACCATCGCCTCGGCGTTGCCAAATTTTAGCTCGATGCCGCCGGTATCTTCAGGGGTGATGAGGCCGTTTTCAAAACATTCCATGGCCCAGGCGATGGTTGCCCCGCAAGAGATGGTATCCATGCCGTACTGGTTGCAAATCTGGTTGGCGTAAGAGATGGCCGCCAAATCGTCAATGCCGCAGTAGTTGCCAAAGGTCGAGGTGGTTTCGTACTCCGGCCCGCCGTAATGGGGGTCAACCTTGTAGGGGCCTTCGGTAATCTCGACCACTCGTTTGCAGCGAATGGTGCAACTGTAGCAGGTGTCGCGGCCCTTCAAATCCTGCTTGTCCTCGTTGGCCCCCAGCAGAATGGTGTCGTACATGGTTGGGCCGTCAATCTTTTCCCAGTTGTCGAAGACGCCGCTGTTGAAGTTGTACGAGGGCAGCATGCCCACCGACTGCTGCGCCCCGGTGGTTTCGGCGGTACCGTATTTGCCCAGGCCGGCCACATCGGAGGTGGGGAACATTTTTGCGCCCAGGCGGGCCAGGTCATTGAGTCCCTTCTTGTTGGCTACGGTAAATTTCTTTTTGCCTTCTTTGCCGCGGACGACGACCGCTTTGAGATTTTTGCTGCCCATAACCGCGCCCATGCCGGTGCGGCCGTTGGCCCGGTTGCTCATATTGATAATGGAAGCGAAGCGCACGCCCTGCTCGCCCGCCGGGCCTACCTGGGCTACTTCGATATCTTTGTCGCCCAACTCTTTTTTCAGTATCGCTTCGACTTCGCCGGTGATTTTGCCCCACAAGTGGCTGGCGTCACGCAGTTCATAGTGGCCGTCGTTGACCCACAGGTAAACCGGCTTAGCGGCTTTGCCTTTGATGATAAAAGCATCAAACCCGGCAAATTTCATTTCCGCCGGAAAGAAGCCGCCGCATTGGGCGTCGCCAATCGCCCCGGTCAGCGGGCTTTTGGCCGTAGCGGTCATGCGGCTCTGGCCCGATACCGCCGCGCCGGTGGTTACGCCCACCGACAGGGCCAGAATATTGTCCGGTCCCAGCGGGTCGGCTCCGGCAGGCATCTCTTTGAGCAAATAGTGCATGTTGAGCGCGCTGCCGCCCATGTATTTGCGGTAAAAGCTCTCCGGCGGCTCCTCGACGGTCAACTCCCCTGTGGTCAGATTAACATGCAAAATCTTTCCGTTGTATCCAGTTGGCATAACATTTCTCCTTTGAAAATACGTAAATTCCAACAAAACGTAATGACTGTACGGGGTGCGTGGTGCGTAAAATAAACGCACCACGCACCCCGTTTCATCCCCCCCCAATCATACGAAACATCTGCACCTCGTCGCCGTCTTGCAATACGTGGTTGTTTTCTACCTGAACGCCGCCCACCGCCGCCGAGACAGTCTGTTTGATCTTGAGCTGTTCGCAGACATCTTCAATCGTAGCGCCCTCCGGCAGGGTGAGCGTGGTTTTGCCTTTGGCCGGGCGCGGCAGGTAATCTCTGAGAATCCCGTGCAGGGTTAAATGAACTTCCAAGAACCTCAACCTCGAATCAAAATAGCATAGGAGGCGTTTATTTTAGCCGATTTTATCCAAGTTGTAAATAGTTTTACCTTGACAAAGTATCCATAAACCGTTAAAGTAATTTTATAGAGAGCGCGGGCCTACTTTTGGGCGTTAACCGATGGAGGTTGCCATGAACGACCGCCCACCTTTCTTTGAGTCTGTTCCTCAAGATCGAAATGCCATCAAAATTGCTGGATTGTACCTGCTCCTGGGCAGCCTGTGGATTTTATTCTCCGATCAATTACTGCTGCTATTAACCCGCGATCCGGTGCTGCTCAGCCGGATCAGCCTCTTTAAAGGGTGGGGCTTTATTATTATCACGGCCCTGCTTTTGTACTGGCTGATTCGGCGGCGTAACGCCGGGCTGCGTGAAAGTGAGGCCCGCTACCGCAGCCTGTTCCAAAACAATCATTCGGTGATGCTCCTTATTGAGCCGGAGACCGGGGCGATTGTTGACGCCAACCTGGCTGCCTGCGCCTTTTATGGCTACACCTACCCCGAAATAACCCGTCTAAAAATTACCGATATTAACCAACTAACGCCCGAGCAAGCCTTTGCCGAAATGGAACGGGCCAGGCAGGAACAGCGCCGCCAATTTTTCTTCCCCCATCGTCTGGCCAACGGCGAAGTGCGCCAGGTGGAAGTTTACAGCGGCCCGATCCAGTTTCAGGGTAAAACGCTCTTGTATTCTATTATTCATGATGTTACCGAGCGCAAGCAAGCAAAACAAGAAATTCAATCCCTGGCTCGTTTTCCCGCCGAGAACCCCAACCCCGTTTTGCGGGTTAGGCTGGACGGCCGGCTGCTTTACGCCAATGCTGCCAGCGCCCCCCTGCTAGAATCATGGCATTGCCAACCGGGCGAGCGCCTTCCCCCGGATTGGCAGGATCATATTGCCACAGCCGCGGCTACTCAGACTCGGCGTGCCGTAGAGGTGACCTGCGGTGAATGGGTCTATTCAATTTTAATTGCGCCTATTCAGTCCGATGATTATGTTAACCTTTATGGCCGGGATATTAGTGAATACAAACGCACTGAAGAAGCCTTGCGCGAAAATGAGGAACGCCTGGCCTTTGCCTTGGAAGTCAGCCAGATGGGGTCATGGGAGTTCAATCTGACAGATCATACTGCCTATCGTTCATTGCAGCATGCCCGCATCTTTGGTTATCAGCCGCCGCTACCAGACTGGACCTTTGAGAAGTTTCTGAGCCATGTTATCCCCGAAGACCGGGCCAAGGTGGAGCGCGCCATCGGCCAGGCCATTGCTGCCAAAAGCGATTGGAGTATCGAGTGCCGCATTCGCCGCTGCGACGGCGAGATGCGCTGGATTTGGGTGGCCGGGCGTTTTCGGAACCACCTCAACGGAGATTCGCGCCAAATAGCCGGGGGAATTGTGCTCGACATCACCGAGCGCAAACAGGCCGATGAAAAACTGCGCGAGTCTCAAGAACTATTTCAGATGTTGTTCGATTTAAGCCCGGTGGCCTATTCCCTGGCAAAATTAGCGGAAAAGATTGTAGATATTAACCCGGCGTGTGAAAAACTTTTTGGCTACCCCAAAACAGAAATTGTTGGAAAGCGTGCAGCCGATATTGATTTTTGGGCAGACCCAAGTGAACGTCAAAAGGCTTTTGAAAAGTTTTCAAGCGAGGGCCGGCTGGACAATTTTGAATTTGCCTACAAAACAAAATCAGGGGCCGTCGGTTGGGCCATCGTTTACGCGAATATCATTGAACAGGGTGGAGAAAAATATGTTCTCTCGGAGTTTGTGGATATCACCGAACGCAAACGGGCCGAAGCAGACTTGGTTCGGACGATGGAAGAACTGAAACGCTCCAACGCCGACCTGGAGCAGTTTGCTTACATCGCCTCGCACGATTTGCAGGAGCCGCTGCGGGCGGTGGCCGGCGCCGTGCAGCTTTTACAAAAACGCTATGGCGGCCAGCTCGACGAACGGGCCGACGAGTTCATCCGCCATGCCGTCGAAGGAGCGACCCGCATGCAAACCCTGATCAACGATCTGCTGGCCTATTCCAGGGTGGGGACTCGCGGCCAGCCCTTCCAGCCGGTTGACAGCACTGCCGCGTTGGCCGATGCCCTGGCTAATCTGACCGTCGCCATCCGGGAAAGTGGCGCTGTGATTACCCACGACCACCTGCCCACTGTGGTGGCCGACCGGACCCAACTGACCCAACTGTTCCAGAACTTGATCGCCAACGCGATCAAATTTCGGGGCGAGCAGACCCCGGAAATTCGGATCAAAGCAGAGCAGCAAAAAGGTCAATGGCTCTTTGCCGTGGCCGATAACGGCATTGGGCTGGAAGCGGAATATTATGAGCGTATTTTTGGCGTTTTTCAACGGCTGCACACCCGCCGCGAGTACCCCGGCACCGGCATCGGCCTAGCTCTGTGCAAAAAAATTGTCGAGCGCCACGGCGGGCGTATTTGGGTAGAGTCGGAACCCGGCCGGGGGTCTACCTTCTACTTTACGCTGCCTGAGCGGGGGAGCAATCAGCAGTAATCAGAAGTCAGTGTGCTATTTTCCAGAAAGGTAATCCAATGAGAGAAACAGAACTAAAACCTATTGAAATCTTGCTGGTCGAAGATAGCCCGACCGATATCCTGATTACCCAGGAAGCCTTTGAGCAGGCCAGGCTGCTGAACAAACTTCATGTAGTTGAGGACGGAGTAGCGGCCCTGGCCTTTTTGCGGCGGCAGGAACCGTATACCCAGACGCCCCGGCCCGATTTGATCCTGCTGGATTTGAACCTACCCAAAAAAAGCGGTCGCGAAGTGCTGGCCGAATTAAAAAGTGATGAGGCGTTGAAATTTATTCCGGTGGTGGTTTTGACCACCTCTCAGGCCGAAGAGGATGTGCTCAAATCCTATGATTTGCACGCCAACTGCTATATCACCAAGCCGGTAGATTTTACCAAATTTGTCGAGGTGGTTCACTCGATTGAATATTTTTGGTTCAGCGTAGTCACCTTGCCGTTGAGGACAGGAAAATGACAACTCCATCCATTCGCGTGTTGTTGGTCGAAGATAACCCGACCGACGTGCTGCTGCTGAGAGAGGCGCTGGCCGAGGTTCGGCTGGCCTCCTTTCAGCTAAGCGATGTGGCCCAACTGGCCGGCGCCAGGCCCTATTTGAGCCAGGAAAAGGTTGATGTTATTTTGTTAGACCTGGGCCTACCCGACAGCCAGGGTTTGGACACCCTGTTTAAGGTGCGCCAGCAGGCGCCTCAAATACCTATCGTGGTTTTGACCGGCCTGGCCGATGAGGAGCTGGGCTTGAGAGCTTTGCAGGCCGGGGCGCAGGATTACCTGGTCAAGGGGCAGGTTGAGGGTCACGGGCTGGCCCGGGCTATCCGCTATGCCATCGAGCGGGAGCGCAGCGAGGAAGCGCTGCGGGAGGGCGCCGAACATTTCCGGGCCACCTTCGACCAGGCTTTTGTGGGCATGGCCCATGTTGCCCCCGACGGGCGCTGGCTGCGGGTCAATCAAAAACTGAGCGATATTGTGGGCTACAGCCCTCAAGAATTATTGCAAGGCACTGTTCAGCAGATTACCCATCCCGATGACCATGCCGGCGACCTCGATTACATCAACCGGGCGCTGGCGGGTGAACTGCAAACTTATTCGCAGGAGAAGCGTTATCTACACAAGGATGGCCGGGTTATCTGGGTTAACCTGACCGCTTCGCTGGTGCGCGATACGGCCGGCGAACCGCAATATTTCATTGCGATTGTTCAGGATATTACCGCCCGCCGCAAGGCCCAGGCCGAAATTCAGCAGCGCAATCGCGAACTGGCGCTGCTCAATCAGGTGATTGCGGCCTCGGCCTTGAACGGGGAGCCGGAGATTTTTCTCGAAGTCGTCTGCCGAGAACTGGTCCAGGCGTTCGATCTGCCCCGGGTGAATGCCATGCTGTTTGAGCGAGAGAATACTGAGGCTGTGATCGTCGCTGAAGCTACAGCCGGGGTCGGGCAAAGCGCATTGAACTGGCGCTTTCGGGTCGAACGCAACCCCCCGGTCACTTATCTGTTCAGCCATCAGGGGCCGTTTGTGGTAGCCGATATAGGGCAGGACCCCCACCTGGCCCCCTTTCATGAACTGGCTCGCCAACACAGCGTAGACTCACTGCTGATTTTGCCGCTGGTGGTAGACCGAAATATCATCGGCAGCTTGAATTTATGCGGCAGTCAGCCCCGGCACTTCTCGACCGAAGAAATCAACCTGGCCTGGAGCGTGGCCGACCAAGTGGCCGGGGCGCTGGCTCGCGCCCGCATGACCCAAACTCAGCAGCGTTTGAGCGCTGCCATTGAGCAGGTCGGCGAGAGCGTGATCATCACCGATACACAAGGCGTCATTCTCTATGTCAACCCTGCCTTTGAGCGCGTCACCGGCTACAGCCGGGCCGAAGCTATGGGCCAAACCATGCGTCTGGTTAAAAGCGGCCGGCACGAACCGGCCTTTTACCAGGAGTTATGGACTAACATTACGGCTGGGCAGGTGTGGCAGGGACGCTTTATCAACAAAAAGAAAGATGGCAGCCTGTACCCCGAGGAAGTCACTGTCACCCCGGTGCGCAACGACAGCGGGGCCATTGTCAATTATATCGGCGTTCAGCGGGATGTAACCCGCGAGCTGCAATTGGAAGAGCAGTACCGCCAGTCTCAAAAAATGGAGGCCATTGGCCGCCTATCGGGCGGGGTGGCCCACGATTTTAACAATTTATTAGTGGTGATCAATGGTTACAGCGAACTTTTGCTGGGCCGCTATCTCGACACGGCCAGTCCTCTGCGTAAGTATGTAGAGGAGATTGCCAGAGCCGGGGAGCGGGCGGCCGGGCTGACCCAGCAGTTACTGGCCTTTAGCCGCAAGCAGGTCCTCCAGCCCAAAATTTTGAACCTTAACGAGGCGATCGCCCAGGCCGAAAATATGCTGCGGCGTTTAATCGGCGAGGATATTGACCTGATTAGCCAGTTAAGGCCGGATCTGGGCGAGGTTAAGGCTGACCCCGGACAAATTGAGCAGATTATTCTAAACCTGGGGGTGAATGCCCGCGACGCGATGCCGCGCGGCGGCAAACTTATTATCGAAACGGCTAATGTGGAACTGGACGAGACCTATACCAGCCAGCACGCCGAGGTGAAACCGGGCCGGTATGTGATGCTGGCTGTCAGCGATACCGGAGTGGGTATGGATGCCGCCACCAAGGCTCGCATCTTTGAACCGTTTTTTACCACCAAAGAGCAGGGTCGGGGAACCGGGCTGGGCCTGGCTACCGTTTATGGAATTGTTAAACAAAGTGGGGGCCATATTTGGGTTTACAGTGAAGTGGAGCGGGGAACCACCTTTAAGATTTACCTGCCGCGCCTGGATAAAGCAGTACAACCGCTTGAGCAGCCCGCCGATTTGACAGCGGTTGCCGGCGGCGTTGAGACCGTATTGTTGGTGGAAGATGAAACTATAGTTCGTACCCTGGCCCGGCAGGTTCTTGAGCTGAATGGATATACTGTGCTGGAAGCGGAACATGGTCAGGCCGCACTGCGGTTGGCCCAACAGCACCGGCCGATCCACCTGCTGTTAACCGATTTGATTATGCCGGGTGGTCTGACCGGCCGCGAACTGGCCGAACGATTGGAGCCATTCCATCCGGGGATGAAAGTGATTTATATGTCGGGCTATACCGACGACGCCATGGTTCATCACGGCGTCTTAACCTCAGAGGTTCACTTTTTACAAAAACCTTTCACCCCGCTGGCCTTGAGCGCCAAAGTGCGCCGGGTTTTGGATGGAGCGTAAAGATCAATAATTGATGATCATGACCGGGTCCTCTTCCCTTGAAAATAACTTGTTGTAGTAGCGACTTCAGTCGCTGGACAGTCCGGACGACTAAAGTCGTCACTACGAACAATTTTCACCATCAGTGGCGTGCCCCCGACTCGTGAACACTCCTGTGACTTCTGTCAAGTTGACGGTTTTATGGCTTTTGACTATACTATTCCAATCTTGTCGCCGTCATTGATCTGTGCTGCAATCAAGATGTAGACTGAAGCCTCTGCCCAAAAATATAACCTTCGCCAATTTCATATCCATTGATCCGAAAGGAGGAACCATTTTGTGTCCACCATTGACGTTGAACTGGCAAATGTCACCAAAAGATTTGGTGATTTTGTAGCCGTCAATCAAGTCTCTCTTGAGATCAAGGACGGTGAATTCTTTTCACTGCTAGGCCCCAGTGGTTGCGGCAAAACTACCTGCTTACGTATGATTGCCGGGTTTGAGCTGCCCAGTGAAGGCGATGTGTTGATTCGCGGCAAGCCCATGGGCGAAACGCCCCCTTACAAACGCCCGGTCAATACCGTTTTTCAGAATTACGCCCTCTTTCCCCACATGTCTGTAGCCGAAAATGTTTCCTTTGGCCTGGAAATGCAAAAAGTGCCCCGCCCCGAAATCAACAGCCGGGTCAAAGAGGCCCTGGAAATGGTCCGGCTGCCCCAACTGGCGGAACGTAAACCGCGCCAGCTTTCGGGCGGACAACAGCAGCGTATCGCCCTGGCCCGCGCCCTGGTCAACCGGCCCCAGGTGCTGCTGCTGGATGAGCCGCTCAGCGCCCTGGATTTGAAGCTGCGGAAAGCTATGCAGTTGGAATTGAAGGAGCTGCAACATCAGGTGGGGATTACCTTTATCTTTGTCACCCACGACCAGGAAGAGGCGATCACGATGTCGGATCGCATTGCGGTCATGAATGAAGGGGTGGTGCAGCAGGTGGGCACGCCGATAGAAATTTATGAGCGCCCGCGCAATCGCTTTGTGGCCGATTTTATCGGTGAGACCAACTTTATGGAAGGCCGGGTGCTGGAGGTTGACCCGGTGAAAACGACGGTGGCCCTGGATGCCGGGGTGCATGTGTTGGCTCGCGCTGCCGAGGGTCTTAGCGCCGGTCAGACAATTACAGTTGCCGTCCGGCCCGAAAAGATTTCGCTGCATGAAACCCCGTCCGACCAGGGAATCAGTGTCCCGGCTATCGTGGAAGAAGCGGTTTACATCGGCACCGATACCCGCTACCGCGCCCGCATTGGCGGGAAGCAAGATGTGGTGGCCCGGGTTCAAAACGTTGGTGGTATTATGGATGGCGGCGCTCACCCCTTTCAGCGCGGCGACCACGTTTACCTCTCCTGGCCCACCGACAGCGCCATGGTTTTGACCAGCTAACGCGACCGCTGACGGTAGACCGCCGACCGCCGCAATGAAACCCGGCGGCGGTCAGCGGTCGGTGGTCATACAGAAGGAGCTTCAAATGCAAGCATCAGGCCGGCAAAGCAAAGGCATATTACCCATCCTGTTAACCCCAGGTGTTTTTTGGCTGACTGTTTTTTTTGTGATCCCCCTGTTGATCGTGTTGGTGGTCAGCTTTAGCAAGCGCTCGCTGTTGGGGGTGGTTGAACTGGAGTTCAATCTCAATAATTATGCCCGCCTCTTCAACCCCGACTCGCCCTATCTTTTTATTTTTCTACGCTCGCTGGGATTAGCGGCGGTCAATACCGTGCTGTGTCTTCTGCTGGCCTATCCGTTTGCTTTTTATATCGCCCGTCAAACTCCCCAGCGCCAAAAAATGCTCATTTTTCTGGTAATGGTGCCGTTTTGGACCAATTTTCTGATCCGAACCTATGCCCTGATGTTTATCATCCGCGATACGGGGCTGATTAATACCTGGCTGGTTAACCTGGGCATTATCAGTGAGCCAATTCAAATTCTCTTTACGCCCACGGCCATCAGGCTGGGTATGCTTTATGGCTACCTGCCTTTTGCGGTTTTGCCGCTGTACGCCTCGATTGAGCAGTTGGATTTTAATTATGTGCAGGCGGCCCAGGATTTAGGCGCTGACGGTCTGCGGGTATTTTTGCGGGTTATCTTGCCGCTGACCATGCCAGGGGTGGTGGCTGCTTCGATTATCACCTTCATTCCCGCCCTGGGCGATTTTATCACGCCCGATTTGATGGGCGGCGGCAATACTTTTTTGATTGGCAATGTGCTGCAACAACAATTTTTAACCGTGCGGGATTGGCCTTTTGGTTCAGCCATGGGGATTGGCCTGATGACCTTGGTGTTGGGTGCAACCATGATTTATTTCCGTTCTGGGGCCAGCCGATCAGCATGAGAAGGCAGAAGGATGAAGGATGAAGGCGGAAAATTTTCATCCTTCATCCTTCTGCCTTCATCCTTTAATTGGGGAGGTGGTTAAAGAAAAATGAGTACATCATCCGTAGCCGTACCCGCACCAACACGCAGCCGGACGACCTCGCGCCTGGCCTTGGGGCAAAAACTGCTAACGGCCAATGCGCTGCTGGTTTTTGCTTTTTTCTATACGCCTATCCTTGTCCTCATCATTTTCTCCTTTAATGCCGGCCGGAGCGGCACCATTTGGGAAGGCTTTAGCCTGCGCTGGTATGCCGAATTAGCCAACGATCCGGCCATTCTTTCGGCGTTTACCAATACCATCATCGTTGCTTTTGTGACAACCCTGCTGTCTACCGCTATCGGCACGATGATTTCGCTGGCTATGGAGCGCCATCAGTTTCCGTTCAAGCTGCCGCTCGACGCCGTGCTGTACATGCCCATCATCATCCCAGAAATTGTCATCGCCCTGGCCACGCTGCTTTTCTTTATCATCGTTTTTAATATGGTCAAAAATCTGTTTGGGATTACCTGGGGGCTGGGTTTGCCGACAATTATCATTGCCCACGTCGCCTTTACCATCTCTTTTGTGGCGACCATTGTCCGCGCCCGCCTGGTGGATATGGACCCCAATATGGAACAGGCCGCCCGCGACCTGTACGCCGACGAGTGGCAAACCTTTCGCCGCGTGACTTTTCCTTTGCTCATGCCGGCCATTATCAGCGGCGCGTTGATGGGCTTTACCCTCTCTCTGGACGACTTTTTGATTACCTTTTTTGTCTCCGGCCCCGGCTCAACCACCCTCCCGGTCCTGGTTTACTCAAAGGTGAAGTTCGGCGTCACCCCCGATTTGAACGCCCTGGCAACGCTGCTGCTGGTTTTCTCGATTGGGCTGGTGCTGCTGGCCCAGTTCTTGCAGCGGCGAGATTGATTTAAAATTCATAACCACTCCGTTATGTCATTTCGAGCGACGTTAGGAGCGAGAAATCTCCAAAATTCGGGTTTGCAAACAACGATTTTGGAGAATTCTCGGCTTTCAGCCTCGAAATGACATGGGGGTGGGTAGTTACCTATATTCTACTACAAATTGCGCCATTTTTAATTATCAAGGAGTCGGACAGTCCCTATGGGACGACGACAATGAAAATCACTTTCTGATTACTGTCTACTATTTTCACAGGAGTGAGGGGACAAACTGTAGCCACAGTTGTTTGGTTTTTTAACAGAAGGAGGAGATGCATGAAAAGCTATCAATGGATGCTGCTGGCTCTCTTGTTGGCATTGGTTGTGCTACCCGCGTGTGGGGCAGCTACAACGACAGGCGGTGGGGGGCAGCCTGCTACCGAGCCGGAAGAAGCGGCTGCACCCACCGAAGCACCGGCTGAATCCATCCCTCCCACCGAAGCCGCCGTTCCCGCCGAGCCCGCAGAAGAAGCCGCCGCTCCCAGCGAAGAAGGGGCTGCTGCCAGCCTGGACAAAGAGTTGAGCGTTTTCAACTGGGCTGACTACATTGACGAACAGGTGATCAAAGATTATGAAGAAACCTATGGCGTCAAAATTATTTATGATACCTTTGCCAGCAACGAAGACCTGATCGCCAAACTTCAGGCGGGCGCTACCGGCTACGATGTCATCTTTCCCTCCGGTCAGGGCGTAGCCCAGGTGATTGAATTGGGCCTGGTGGCCAAGCTTGACCACAATAACATCCCCAACCTCAAAAATATTGACCCGAAATTTTTAGACTCGCCCGACGATCCGGGCAGCCAATATTGCGCGCCTTACCAGTGGGGCAGCACCGGCATTGCCTATCGCAAGGATGTTTTTGGGGACACGCCACCCGATAGCTGGGCTTACATCTTTGACCCAGAGCAGGCCAAAAAATGGCAGGAAGCTGGGGGGATCAATGTGCTCAACGATCAGCGTGAACTGATTGGCGCGGCCCTGAAATATCTGGGATATTCGGTTAACGATATGGATGAGGCGCATCTGCAAGAAGCCAAAGAAGTCATTTTGAAGGCAAAACCTTTCTTTAAATCGTTCAACAGTGAAGATTACGACGAAAGTTTGCTGGTTCCCGGCGAGGTGGTTATCTCGCATGCCTGGAATGGTGACGCGGCCCAGGCAGCTTCCAAAACAATAGATGAGGCCAGTGGCGAAAGTCCCTGGGCTTATATTATTCCCAAAGAAGGCAGCGTGATCTACCAGGATGGCATCTGCGTTACCGCCAGCAGTCCGCGCAAGGCTACCGCCGAGCACTTTATCAATCATCTGCTGGATGCAAAAAATGGGGCGGCGATTACCAATTATACCTACTACGCCAGCCCTAACGCTGCGGCCCGCGAGTTTATCTTGCCGGAAATCCTCAACGATCCCGGCATCTACCCGTCTCAAGAGGTGATAGATAAATTGGAATACTTTAAGCCTCTGGGTGAAGCCATCTTCCTATATGATCAAATTTGGACGGAAATTAAGAGTCAATAGGCATGGATGGAGGCCAACTTAGAGTTTGGCCTCTCAACATTAACAACCCTAAATTTGGTTGCCAACACCGTTGTGGCGGTTATAATATACCCATTCAAATTAAATTCTGTGGAGGAGAAAACATGAAAAAGTATCTATGGGTAGTGAGTTTAGTTCTTGTATTAGGGTTGCTTTTAAGCGCCTGCGGGGGGGCAGCCGCCCCGGAACAGCAGGCTCCAGTAGAGGGAGGCGGGGCGTCCGCTCCGGCAGAAAGCGATACTGAAGCTGCCCCGGCTGACAGCGGTGAGGCCGCCGCTCCCAAAGACGGCCTGGCCCCGGAGTTGAGTGTTTACAACTGGGCCGATTACATTGACGAGGCAATCCTGACCAATTACGAAAAAGAATACGGAGTTAAAATTGTTTATGATACCTTTGCCAGCAATGAAGATTTGCTGGCAAAGCTGCAAGCTGGCGCTACCGGCTACGATATAATCGTGCCCTCGGATTATATGGTAGCCCAGATGATTGAGTTGGGCCTGCTTGCCGAAATTGATTTGAATAATATCCCCAACATCAAAAATGTTGACCCGCGCAACCTCGATGCTCCTTATGATCCGGGTAATAAGCACTGCGTGCCTTATCAATGGGGCACCACCGGCATAGCCTATAGTACCGAAGTTTATAAGGACACCCCGCCCGATAGCTGGGCCTATATCTTTGACCCGGAAAAAGCAAAAATGGGCGCTGAGGCCGGCGGGATTAACGTGCTCAACGACCAGCGCGAATTGTTGGGGGCCGTTTTAAAATACCTGGGTTACTCGCTTAACAGCAAGGATGAGGCCCAACTTCAGGAAGCGAAAGAAGTTTTGATGGCGGTCAAACCGTACATCAAAACATTTAACAGCGAGGATTATGAGCAAAGTTTACTGATTCCCGGTGAGGTGGTTATTTCTCAATCCTGGAGTGGCAACGCCGCCAATGCCGCCGCGGAAACAGATGGTAAGTGGGCCTATGCCATCCCCAAAGAGGGTGGCATGAAGTGGCAGGACAATATGTGCGTTACCGCCACCAGCCAGAAAAAAGCTACGGCGGAACACTTTATGAATTACATTCTGGAAGCCGAAAATGGAGCCGCTTTAACCAACGTAACCTACTACTCCAGCCCCAACGCTGCCGCCAAAGAGTTTATCAAGCCGGAAATCCTGAACGACCCGACCATCTTCCCATCCGACGAAGTGCTCAACAAGCTGGAATGGGCTGAGCCGCTTGGCGAAACCGTTTTTCTGTACGACCAGATTTGGACGGAGATCAAGAGCCAGTAGCAGGGAGTAGGGGTAGAGGATTGTAGATAGTGGATAGTAGATGGAAGATAGTTATTTCTATCTTCTATCCTCTATCTTCCATCATCTACTCTTCATCCACGGGTTTGCCCAAAACTGTCCGCTCGAACCAGGCCCAGGTGCGCCGGAAAGGGTTGGAGCGGGTGCGCTCGGCAAAATCTTCTACCGCTTCGCCGGCCTGCACTTCTTCACCCCCATAATCACGTTCCAGTTTTGTCCAATGCCGCAGTACCCAGACCACCAGATCGGCTTCGGTGCGGCCCGGAAATAAAGAGAGAATCTCTTCCTCGCGGATTTTGGTAGCCAGCGGCAGATAAATATTATCGTACCAGTCGGCTACGGCCTCAAGCCAGGGGATGTCGCTGTCCATATCCCAGCTTTTCCAGTGGCGGTGGAGGGCAATGGACTCTTCCAGTTCCCAATAGCCGCCCGGTTGGGTCAGGATGATCCATTGATCGGGCCGCAGTTTATCCAATTCGGTACTTTCCAGAAACTCCAGGTACTCTTCCCGCAGAATTAAATCATCAATATCGTCATCCGGCTCCAGGGGGACGCGGGTGGGATACTCCCAAACATAGGCTTCGATGGTTTCTGCGCCCAACTGCCGGGCCACCGAGACCCGGTGGTTGCCGTCGCGCACAAAATAGGTGTCGCTGACCTTATAAACCTCAATCGGCGGCCAGCCGCCGCTATCGGTCAGGCTGTCAATTTTCTCCCAGCGTTGGCGGCTGTTGCTTTTGCGAGGCATAAAAGTGCGGGTAAAATCCTCATAGCGGCCCACACTGCCGACGATTTGCTCCAATGGAATTTCTTGCAGCCCCAGGTAATATTTGTTGCTGAGGTGCAGCCTCTCACGCACCAGCTCAAAGGGGAGTAAATCCACCGGCTCGTAGCGGACCAGCGCCAGGACATCCTGAATAAAAGCGGCCCGATGCGCCTGCTCAAAATCACGGGCCACTCGCTCCTGACCTGGATCGCGCTGGCTGGCCGGATTCGCCGCCAGAGAGAGAATTTTTCGCGGTGAGCGGTCATCTTTCATGGGGTAACTTCATTGTTGGCTGGCAACTACTCAGCCATGTCATTTCGACCGCAGGGAGAAATCCTCGCCTTACTTTTAGGTGTTGTGCCCAGGGGATTTCTCGACCTTCGGTCTCGAAATGACATGAGTAGTTACGTTGGCTGAATGTATCCTGATTGACAGCCCTATTGTACCCTGAAACATGAGTCAAAGCAAGCATTTTGAAAATGAATGGCAAGACTCGTCGGTCTTAGCCAATGAGGTAGATGGGGAAGACGAGGCCGCCGCCGCGATCGAGCGCCGCAGGTACCTGCGCGCTATTTTGAGCCGGGCAGTAGTGGTTTACCTGGTTCTTTTTATGGGGCTGGGCCTCGTCATGTCGGCGGTGGGGGTCAATCCCCTGGCCAATAATGGACTGATGCCCAAAGCTTTGCTGGTTTTTGTCGGCCTGGCCCTGCTGATTGCCCTGGCCAATACCCTAACTGACCTCTTCCGCGAGCAGGGCCGTAACTGGCTAAGGCTGGCCCCCAAGCGGGAAGACGCCGGGCCACCAGAATCGAATTGAATAAACTTTTGTTGGACCAGCGTCGTTCTATTTTTTTTGTAACCGCATGGGAAAATAATACTACTCTTTCTTTTCCTGCACAAAGCCAAAGACTTCGTACATTACTTTGAGCGCCGCCAGCGAGGTGACATCAGAGATGTCCAGCGGCGGACTGACTTCGACAATGTCCATGGCCCGGATGGGCAGTTCGGCAAAGATGAGCCGTAGAAATTCCAGGCAGTCGCGGGTGGTCGGGCCGCCGTGTTCCGGGGTGCCGGTGCCGGGCGTGCAGGAGGGGTCAATCCCGTCAATATCCAGACTCATGTAAACCGCCTCGACGCCCTTCATCTGGGCAATCACATCGCGGGCCACAGCTTCGATGCCGCGCCTGTAGACGCTGCGGGCTGTGTGCCAGCCAATTTCAGGGTGAGCGGCGTAGTAATCCAACTCCTCGGTTAAAAATGATCGCAGCCCCACAAAAGCCAGGTGGAACGGTGAAAAATTGGGCTGTTCCAGATTGCGCCGGGCGGTATTGGCGTGGCTCCAGGCGTGGCCCTCGTGATAGTCGGCCAGGTCGGCGTGGGAGTCAAACTGAATATAACCGACCGGCCCTTGAAAACTTTTGGCAAAGGCTTTGAACAAAGGGATGCCGACGCTGTGATCCCCGCCCAAAAAGAAGGCCAACTTATGCTTACCGTTGATTATTTCAGCCGCGCTGGCCTCCGTCGCCTCAAAAAAACGTTCCCAATTTAAATCAGACTCCATATCGCCGTAATCTTTGACCCGTACCTTTAAGGTTAGGCCCTCTTCAGTCACAAAAGCCAGGAAGGGGGTGATGCTGCGAATCCGCTGCGGGGCGTGGCGGGTTCCTCCGCGCCAACTGACGGCATTATCAAAAGGAACGCCCAGCACCCCAATTTCAGCATCGTCATCTTGACTGACCAAACTGCTCCACAAACCCCGATTTTCGACCAGCTTTGACATGAGAAAATCTCCTCGAATATTAAGAAGGTGAATGAGTTAGCCTCAATTTGCCAGGAGATTAGAGATTGGAGATTCGAGCCAGTAATCTCCCAATCTCTAATCTCCAATCTCCCAAAGAAGCAAGGTGTTTAATTTACGTTTTACTTTCCGCTTGCCCATTTCCCGACTCTCGGCTACAATGCCTAATCAATTATGAATTGTCAATTGTAAATTGTGAATGGTTAACGGAATAAATCAATCCTCATTCACAATTCATAATTCACAATTCACAATTTTTATGCTCTTTCCATCCGGGCCGTTGTGCCTCCTCTCCAAGTTAAGCATGCAGAGTGGCGTCTGCTTTAAAGTTTTGGCTGGGATAAGCAATTAAGGAGACCTAACGATGAAGTTAGTCTTACGCTACGCCGACCACTTTGGCTAAACCAAACCCTCGCGCTGCCGCATGCTGCTGGATTTTTAAATGCTGTTGAGCATGGGTCAAATCGGTTAAGGGACTCGCTGCCCCTGCCCGATACTGTCTCTCCCTTTTCGATAATAATATAACAATGATGCGGAGACGCAAAAGGCGACTCTTAAGTGGGACATTTCTGCCTGTCCGACTGAATTGAGGTAATGCCTCACCGTCTCCGGTAGTTACGAGTGAGCAGTAACCAGTTATCAGTTACCAGTCTGATTACCGACTACTGATTACTGACTACTGGTTACTCTATTCAGGAGAATCTACTTATGTTGAAACGAGAAAAAGCGCAACCTATTTACGAGCGAGCCATGAAGGTTATGGCCAAGGGCGTCAGTTCTAATTTCCGCTATTGGGGTCCCACCAGCACGCCGGTGGTAGCCCGAGGCAAAGGAGCCAAAGTGTGGGACGTGGACGGCAACGAATTTATTGATTACCGGCTGGGCTGGGGGCCGATGATTCTGGGCCACGCCGATGAACGGGTCAACGCGGCGGTCCACGCCGCCATCGACCACGGCGCCATCTTTGCCGCTGCCACCGAGATGGAAGTAATTGTGGCCGAAAAGATTTGCGCCATGGTCCCCGGTATGGAGATGCTGCGCTTCACCAACACCGGTACCGAAGCGACCATGCACTCGCTGCGGGTGGCCCGCGGCTACACTGGCCGCGAAAAGTTTATCAAGTTTGAAGGCCAGTATCACGGCATGCATGATTATGTTTTGTTCAGCACCGCTTCATCCAGTATTCAGTCAATGGGGGCACGGCGCAGCCCGGTGGCGGTTCAGGTGGGGTCGGGCATTCCCAAAGGGATCCGCGATTACGTGATTTCGCTGCCGTTCAACGATTTTGAGGCCGTCGAGCGGGCGGTCAAAGAGCGGTACTGGGAGATTGCGGCTATCATTGTCGAGCCGGCGCTGGGCAACAGCGCCGGCATCGAAGCCGACCCCGGCTTTTTGGCTCATCTGCGTAAATTGTGCGACGAGTACGGCATTGTGTTGATTTTTGATGAGGTCAAAACCGGCTTCCGTATGGCTAACGGCGGAGCGCGGGAAGCCTACGGCGTCATCTCTGATATTTCGGCCTACGCCAAAAGCCTGGGGAACGGGTATCCGGTGGCTGCCTTTGGCGGCAAGCGGGAGATCATGGAACTCATTGGCCCAGGCAGCGTGGCCCACGCCGGTACTTATGGCGGCAACGCTCTCAGCATGGCTGCCGCTAACGCAGTGCTTGATATTCTGGCTGCCAGCCCGGTGTTGGCTAATTTAGCCAGGCGCGGTCAGCGGCTCAAGAGCGGCCTGAGTGAAATTTTAAGCGACGCCGATATTCCGCATCAAATGACCGGCCACCCCAACATGCCCGGCTTTTTGATCACCGAGGAGAAGGTCAACGATTACCGGGGTATGGCCCGCCACAATGACGAAATTTACAATGCCATTCTCCAGTACATGTATGAACACGGCGTCTGGGCTGAGATTGACGCCCGCGAGCCGTGGTTCCTGTGCGAGGCTCACGATGAGGCGTTGATTGACGAAACCCTCAACCGCTTTCAGGATGCGGTCAAAGCGGTCAAGGCCAGCTATCCCCGCCACACAGAGGGCGCAGGTAATCAGGCCTGATCGTAATTACTCACCTCTCATGTCATTTCGAGGCTGAAAGCCGAGAAATCTCCTTATCCGTGGTTTGCCAACAACGGAGGGGAAGATTTCTCGCTCCTAACGTCGCTCGAAATGACAGACTGCGCAGTTAAGGCAGGGAAACAAGGTAAAAAACTCCGCCCGGTCTGCCGGGCGGAGTTTTTTATTTACCAAAAAAACAGAGAATCCCGGCCGCCACCCCTCGCGCCAGAACCTTGGGCTTGTTTTCTAGCAGGTAACGGTCATCCAGCAAAAACCCCAGTTCGATAATCGCGCCGGGGGTCATGCGGTCAATTTCGCGGAAGGCGTGGTATTTGGTCATATTGTCGGTGACGCTGCTGAGGTGTTCCGGCAGGCCGGTATACGCGCCATATTCTTGATACAGGCAGGCCACCAGTTTATCTTCGGCCTCGGGAATGGCGCTGTCGGTGGCGCGGGCCACTTTGAAGCCGCTGGCCCCGGCGACCATACAGCTATCGGCGTGAATACTGACCAAGGCATCGGCTTGAAACCCTTGCAGCCGGTCATCAAATTCATCCAGCAGGACCGCCTGCACCCCGCGCCGTTCCAACAAGTCTACCACTTCGAGCGCCGTGCGGTAATTGACCTCGGCTTCGGTCAGGCCGTCGGGACAAACCGCGCCGGGGTCATAGCCCCGATGCCCGGATACCACCCCGACCAGGGGCCTGAACGGGTCGCGGGTGGGCAGAGGCGCATCGGCCACGCTCACCGTTGGGGCCACGGCCGGATTTGGTAGCGCCTCGGTGGGGGCCGGCGCAGCAATTTTTATGACCGGCTTCGCCTCTGGCCCAAAAAGCCGGAAACCCATCAGCACCCCCATCAGCACCAAAACGAGAATCGCCAGCGAAAACATGGGGTGCTGGCCGCGTGAGGAGGTTCGCCGGGCTGCGGGAGCCGGCTTGGGGCGGTAACTATACATAATGTAAATAATAACATAATATTCTGTTTTCGTCTACAATTTTGGGGGATTTTTTGGAGGCTATTGAAGGAGGCCTAAAAATTCAACCGACCAAAGAACACGCAAGTTGTATTTAGCCAAGTTTTGCTGGAGTGTGCTATCATCTAACAAATCCTGATCGGCCGTGACAATAAACTCTGCCTGCGCTGCTACAGCCGTAGCAATCACAACATTATCTTTAGGATTACGGCAATGAGGCGCATCTATAGCTGGAACTGTAAATAAGGCCCGTTGCCGGATGAGATCAACAAAGCGTCGCCCGCGCCCAAAAGGAAGAAATCGCTGTATTTTGGGCCGCGCGATAACTTCCTCCAATTCAATCAACATTTCTGAAGAAATTACCAGATCAAATTTGTGTTCACGCCAGGCAATAAATAACGGCGACCGATTTTCAGCCGCCGCCATTCTCAATAGCTGGTTCGTATCTATCACCACACGCATCACTGGCGCGCCTGTCGAACTTCGTGAACAAGAGTTACAAGATCATCATCACTCACTGTTTCAATATCTATTTCAGCCTGTTGTTCACCAGAAAGTTGAGCAAATTCGTCGAATAAGCTCTGCCATTCCTCATAGGAAAGTCTTGCGAGATAATGTTCTTGTTCTCCCACCGAAAGGAAACGATCAGATACGACAACGATTACCTGAGCGCCTTCAGGTAAATCAACTGAGTCGGGTAGGTGAATTTGTCCATCTTTCACGATTCCGGCATAACTGCTTAACATCATATCCTCACTTTATCTCTGCCTCAATTATACCATAAAATCGGTGAATATCATTACTTCTTGAGGGTAAATCTACTCCGTACCACCAGCCAGCTAAAGCGCGGTACGGCATTCCAGATGCGCCGCCAGCGCCAGGGTTGGGTCAGCAGGCGGTGGAACCACTCCAGGTGAAGCTGCTGTAGCCAACGTGGAGCGCGTTTGGCCGTCCCGGCGATAAAATCAAACGAGCCGCCCACCCCGATGCACACCGGAATCTGGAGCTTTTCCAGGTTGCGGGCAATCCACTTATCCTGCTTGGGCGCGCCGTAAGCCACCAGCAGGATGTCGGGCCGGGTAGCCAGGATACGCTGCGCAATGGCCTCGTTTTCTTCAAGAGCAGGTGAGCCAGCGTAACATCCGGCAACCTGCAAGTTGGGATACTTGTCCTTCAATTTGGCGCTGGCTTTCTCGGCCACTCCCGGCTGCGCTCCCAAAAAATAAATCCGGTAGCCTTTGTGGTGCGATAACTCGGCCAGGCGGACCACCAAATCGGAGCCGGGAACTCGCTCCGGCAGCGGTGTGGTCCCCAGAAAGCGGGCGGCCTTGAGCAGCCCAATGCCATCGGGCAGGGCCAGGGCAGCGTTGTTGATAATCTGCCGAAATTCCTGGTCGTGCTGGGCCTCAACCACAAATTCCGGGTTGACGGTGCAGAGTTGGTGCGGCTGGCCGCTGGCAATAAACGCCTCGACCAGGGCCAGGGTGTGCGCGTTGGTCAAGGCATGCACCTTGACGCCGAGGATGGTGGCGGTAGCAGGAATGGAAGGAACTGGGGGGAACTGAGGGGAACTGAGGGGAACTGAGGGGAACTGAGGGGAACTCATAAGGGTTTTTGATTAACCTCTGACATCTGACTACTGGCTACTGACCGCTTCGCGTCACGACAGGCCACTTTTTCCAATATTTCTAAAACCTGAGCGGCTGCTGTAGCCCATGAAAATTGCTGGATTTGGCGAAAGCCTTCGTTGACCAGGTGACGGCGCAGGCCGGCGTCCTGGGCCAGTTGGACGAGTCCGGCGGCAATTTGGGCCGTTTGGTGTGGGTCAACCAGCACTGCCGCCTCGCCGGCCACTTCGGGCAGCGAGGAGATGTTGCTGGTTAACACCGGCGTGCCGCAGGCCATCGCTTCCAGGACGGGCAGGCCAAAGCCCTCGTATAAGGAGGGAAAAACGTAGGCCAGCGCCCCGGAGAGCAGGGCCGGCTTGTCGGCGGCGGCGATGAAGCCGGGAAAAATGACGCGGTTTTCCAACCCTAATTGTTGGACGCGCTCAAAAATTTCGGCATATAGCCAACCCTGTTGCCCGGCGATGACCAGCTTCAGCGACTCGTCGGACAGGGCCGCCAGGGCTTGCTGAAAAGCTTCAACCAGCCGGACCAAATTTTTGCGCGGCTGGAGCGTCCCCAGGTAAAGAAAATAATTCCCTTCGATGTTGTACCTGGCTTTTACCGCAGCCACGAGTTGAGGATCGTTGACCGGAGTCAAGCTTTCATCGCGGCCCAGGTAAACCACGCTGATCCGGGCGGGGTCGGCGCTGTAAAAACGGATCAAATCATCTTTCGTAGCCTGCGAGTCGGCAATGAGATGATGGGCAATCCGGGTGTGGCGGCGAGTGGTCCAGTCAAGATACCAGCGATCAAAGGGGCGATGGGCTTCAGGGTAATGACGGTAGCCCAAATCATGCACGGTCACAACTGCCGGAATTGGGCAGTGGAGCGGTAAAACATGCGCCGGCACAAATAGGGCGTCGGGGGGGTGACGTTGTAGCTCGGCGGCCAGCCGAAGATGAGTCCACAGGCGCGGCCAGGAAATAATCCTCGTTTCCATAAAAGGCGAGTCAGGCCAATCGCTGTGTTGAGGTGGGTGAGGGGTGTAAAGCCGAAAACGGCGCTCCGAGGAAGCCAGGTGAGCCAATGCTCTGATCAGTTCCAGCGAATACGTTTCCGTGCCGGTGTGGTACGCGCGGGCGGCTCGGCTGGCATCTATCCCAAAGGCGGAAGGATGAAGGCGGAAGGATGAAGTTCTTATTCTTTTTTCATCCTTCATCCCTCATCCTTTCTTTCAAGGTTAGGCAAATACTGGCGCAGCATTTCCAGGGTCAGCCGGCCCTGTCGCAGCAGCCGGGGTGGGGTAACGCTAAGATCAACAATGCTGGAAGGCTGATCGGTGGGGCTGGGGCCGCCGTCGAGGATGAGAGAAATCCGCGGGCGCAATTGCGCGGCAACCGCCTGGGCGGTGGTTGGGGTTGGTTGTCCAGAGAGGTTGGCGCTGGTAACGGCCAGGGGGCGGCCCACCTGGGTGACCAGTTCCAGGCAGATCGGATGGTTGGGGACGCGAACGGCAACGGTACTCTCGCCGGCGGTCACTTCGTCGGGCAAGGCCGGGTTTTTGGGCAAGACAACGGTCAAATCGCCGGGCCAGAGGGCTTGCAACAGCGGCCAGGCGACATTGGGCACGTGCCGGGCCACCAGGTTCAGGTCGTCAATTTGGTAGATGAACACCGGCAGGGCCTTGTCCGGCGGGCGCTCTTTAATGGCGAAAATCTGGCGCACGGCAAACCGTTCAAAGGCGTTGGCCCCCAGCCCGTAAACCGTATCGGTAGGAAAGGCCACTACCTCTCCTTCACGCAGCAGCCGGCGGGCCAGTTTGATCGCTTTGGATGAAGTGGCAGGCAGAATTTGAGTCATGTTAAAAGAGAAGGGAACTGGTGGGAACTGAGGGAACTTTAAGAAAATCAGTTCCCTCAGTTCCTTTAAGTTCCTTCAGTTCCTTTTTCATCAGCTAAAATAAATTTTTCTATTGCCCATGCCGCCCCTTCTTCGCTCAGGGGCGGAGCAATCACACCGGCGGCGGCTTTGGCTCCGCTGGTAGCGTGACCCATCGCTACGCCCAATCCGGCCCAGGCTAACATCTCAATATCGTTGTCATGATCGCCAATGGCCATCACTTCAGCCTGCGGAATATGGTAATAGTCTGCCAGAGCAGCCAGGGCGTGGCCTTTGGAAACCAGGGGTGAGGTAATTTCGATCAGGGTGGCGTGAGAACGAAAGATGTTCAGGCTGCCGTTCAACGTACTTTTTAGCTCCCTCGTCAACGTCTCGGCTTCGTCCGCCGGATGGACAATCAACCCTTTGATCGGCGGTGTGGTAATGACCTGTTTGAGATCGCTCACCTCTTGCACCGTAGCGCCGACAGCCGTCATCGTCTGGCGGCTGAGCGACGAAGGCGCTTCGACGTAAGTTCCCGTTTCGCCCAGGCATAATTGTAAGGCCAGCCGATGTGTTCGGGCCAGGTCAATGAGTTGGTGGGCCAACGGAACAGGTATCCCTTCGCGGCCAATCGTTTCGCCGGTAGAGCCGTTGTAAATCAAGGCGCCCTGATAACAAATAGTGGGCGTGGTCAAGCCCAGCAGTTCGACAAATTTGTGGGTGATGTCGTACTCCCGGCCGGTGGCAAGGGCGACATAAACGCCACGAGCCGCGGCGGCCTTAATGGCCGCCTGGGTGCGGGGCGGGATGGTATGCAAATCGGCCAAAATTGTGCCGTCTAAATCCAAAGCTAAAAGTCGGATAGGCATAACGTCATTAGTTCCAGTATCTAAAGAGTTTTGACTGTAAACAAAGTTCGGTAAAGGCTGGAAGGTTGGAAGACTGGAAGGTTGTATAGAATCTCTTTATCCAGTCCTCCAACCTTCCAAACTTCCAGGTTATTATCAATTTTGAAATCTAAAACCATTAGGTGATACGATTACTTTACTGTGACTGGTTCACCCTGTCAATTTGAAACAAGAAAAACAGGTAAGAAAATTAGGCAGCGCTTCGTCTAAAGGCTAAAGGGTGTCAATTTGACAAGCAGGTTGATTAAATTATAATAGACCCATGATACCCCATAGGGGTATCATAATTCAAATGGCTATCCCCAAAAGTAAGTTAGCATCTATTAACCATAAGGAGAAAAATTTCAATGTCTAAGCCTATCCATGTTTCCGACACCGAATTTCAGGAAAAAGTTTTGAACTCGGCCACGCCGGTGGTGGTTGATTTTTGGGCGCCCTGGTGTGGCCCATGCCGCATGGTCGCCCCGATTCTGGATGAACTGGCTAAAGAGTACGATGGTAAAATTGTGATCGCCAAAGTTAACACCGACGAAAACCCGCAGTGGGCTATGAAGTATGGCGTGCAGGGCATCCCGACGATGCTTTTTGTGAAGGGCGGTCAATTGGTTGATCGTATGGTTGGCGCAGCGCCCAAACCCTTTATCCAGCAGCGCGTAGACGCCATGCTCGAAGCCGTGAAAAACTAATGCCCATTCTGGCCTGGCTGCGCGAGAATTGGCTGCCGCTGGCTTTGATCGGCGGCCTGGCCGTGGTTTTTCTCTTGCTGAAACACAGCCCAACCGAAGGAATTGACTCGCTGCCGGCCCTGGAAAAAGTAGTCAGCGCCGGCCAGCCGACCATAATTGAGTTCTACTCCAATTTTTGAACCACCTGCCTGCTGGCAAAACCCATCGTGGATGGGGTGGAAACAGAGCTGGCCGGGAAAGCCAGGGTCATCCGGCTGGACGTGTTCAGCAGCGTGGGCCGGCAAGCGGCGGCTCGTTACGGTGTGCGCGGCACGCCCACCGTCGTTGTCCTGGATGGCCGGGGCGATCTTGTTTATGGTCAGGCAGGATTGCCTCAATCGGCGCAGTTGGTTGAACAGGTTGAGGCGGTATTGATTTCAAAATAGACGAACTCATGGGAGGGCTGGAGGATTGGAAGGTTGGAAGGCTGGTAACTTTCTTCCAATCTTTCAACCTTCCAACTTTCCAACTTTCCAACTCATGAAAAACACCCTTCCCGCCGAATTGTACGACAATCTGGATAAACGCCTCCAACGCCTGGAAGGCCAGGTGCGTGGCGTGCGCCGCATGCTGGACGAAAACCGCGACTGCCCGGATATTTTAACCCAGTTAGCGGCCATTCGCGGCGCGGCCTACCAGATTTCGCTGCTGCTGGTGGAAAATTATGCCCAGTGCTGTGTCAGCCACCCCGAAGAGTACGGCTCGGTGGATGAAGCGATTGCGAAGATGGTTAATACCCTGGGCAAGTTGTCGTAAAAAGAGACCTGTCAGGTCTGTCGTTGAGTCCAAACTCAGTTGAGGGAATAGAAAGCTTCCGAATCGGAGGCTTTTTTATTTGGGTGGGATGCCCCAAAACCTGATGGTGTTATCCTGTGAAATGGAGAACAGCATTGTGTCATTAGAGAAAAACGTGACGCCTCCGGCAAAAGAAATCCCCTCCAAAACCCGAAGTAAGCGGCCCGTTTCCACTTCCCATAAATGGATGGTTTGATCCATAGATCCGGAGGCCAACAACCGCCCATCGGCTGAAAAAGCCAGGCCGGTGACAGGACTCTTTTGCTGGGCCAGAGGACGCAGCATGTCCCCCGTCTCCGAGTTCCATAAGCTTATCTGGCCTTCGGGGTCGCCGGTCGCAATGATGGTTCCATCTGGTGATAAGGCTAAACTGTCCACTAATTGAACATACTCTTTCAAAGTTGGTAGAGGTTGGCCGGTCACAGCATCCTAGACCAGGATCGAAGGGTTAGGGTTATATTGGCTGGCGGCCAGGATTTGCCCATTAGCCGAGACGGCCAGTTTAACGTTATGATGGCTAACAGCTTGTCTGGGAAAACGACGGGTAATTTGCCCGGTTGAGATATCCAAGCGGCGGATGTCTAGGTTGTTGGGCTGCGCGGTGTACAGCGTCTCATCGGCGGCAACGGCCAGGTCAGAAATGCCCTCGGCATACCCTTCAACTTCTCCCACAAGCGTGCCGGTGGCGGTATTCCACAAACGTATGGTTTTTTCACCGATGGTGACTAAATAGGCTCCATCCGCTGAAAAGGCCAGATAGAGCATCAAAAGCTCAGGGTCCGTCAGCGTTTGCCGCAAATCCCCATCTTCCACACCCTATAGGCGGATTGTTTGATCAAACCCGACTGAGATCAACTGCTTGCTATCAGGGGAAAAGGATAAACCATTATCTCTGGCCACAATAGCTGTGTGCCCCTTGAGGGTGTGCAACAGCGCGCCTGTCTCCACCTGCCAGATAAAAATATCCTTACCGCTGGCCACCGCCAGCAGCTTGCCATCGGCGGAAAAGATGATATTCGACATCTCCTCCTGGTCAGGCAAAGACAAGGTGTGCATTAATGCTCCGGTCTTGACGTTCCACACTTCCACGGCGTTGCCTAACGTTGGGTCAGTTGGCGATAGAGTGGAACTGAGATGTATTGCTGAAGCTAGCATGCTCCCATCGGGCGAAAAAGCCAGAGCGCTTGCCCAGCGTTGGGGGCCGGTCTGGTTAGCCAACACCTCAAGCAGCCGGCCGCCCGGCAGTTCCCCGATACCAATCTGTTTCCCCCCGTTCAGGGCTGAGGCGAACCTGGTACCATCCGGGGCAAAGGCTACTGCCAGCAAAAGATCTACCTTTATTTGCCAACTGCCCACGAGAGCGCCGGTGGTCACATCTCAACGTTGGATGGTCCAACCTCCTATTTGAACCATAAGTTGACCATCGGCCAGGAAGGCCATGGCCATCACCTCTCCATCGGTGAGGATAAAGCGGCGCAATTCCAAAGTTTTGGCGTCGTGCAGCCACACCCCGGCAGTGGTGCCAATGGCCAGGGTTTGGCCGTCGGGGCTGAAAGTCGCGTGTTTGGCAATACCCCGGCCCCACATTGCCAGTTGTTGGATTTGGTCAACATTGTCAGGGGTAATGGGTTCCCGGGGCAGCGGCACTGGCGTTCCGGCCAGGACGGGCAGGATGAATGAGGGAGGCGAGGACACGAGAGGCGGGGAGGCGAGCGGAGGCAAGGGGGCTGGCGGTGTGGTCAGCGGTGGGCGGCTATAGGCCGGCAGGGTCAGGAGGAGAAGGGCTATCAACCCGCTGAGGCGAATAAGGGAGGCTGGTATAGGAAGTAACATTCGTTCTCTCCGGTGGGACGTCGAAACGGGTTTCGGCGTGGGCATAAAGGTGAGTTCTGGCTTCATTTTGTGCCGTTCATAAACAAGTCGCACATTACGCCGGAGACCGCCGGGGGATAAATCGCCCCGGCTATGAAACAGCGCCCGATCAATCGGGCTTGCCCAAGCCGGATTCATCCGGCGTCGTTCTCTAGCCCGGCTGATTTATCACCGGGCGGGTTACTGTTACGGACGAAACGTTTTGTGCAACATCTTAGCGAACACGACAGTTCTGCTTCATTTTAGCAGAAATGAATGGTCGGAAGTAGAGGCAAACGTCACCAAAGTCGAGGTCAAATGTCATTGGGGCGAGGCAGGTTCATTTGATAGGCCGCCCTTCATCCGGTATAATCAGGTCAGTTTGAGAACTATGGAGGCGGTCATGGCAACGTTGACGATTGAAGTACCGGAAGATTTGCTGACAGAATTACATCAGCGACAGATTCCCGATAAGTTACTGGAGTTGCTGGTAGTACGGACAATTGAGTCGCTGGTAGAGGCCAGGCCGGAAATCTCTGCTGAAAAAATTGCGCAATGGTTGGATGAGCCAGCGGCGCTGGCGGCTGAATCCCTTTCTTCTCCTTTTGCCAAAAGCGCCTTACCCTTTATCGAGCAGTTGCTTGATGAAAATCAAACGCTTTTCGAGCGGCTGGCTAAAATGTAATGCCTCTTGCCACCGATGCTCAAACTGTTGCTGATTTGTTACTACGAGTGTACGAAATTCATGAGCGGATTATAGCTCGCACAGGTGGACTGGAAGGGCTGCGGGATGGGGCCATGCTACACGCGGCGGTGGCTCGCCCCTTTGCCAGTTTTGCCGGTGAAGATTTATACCCCGACGACTTTGACAAGGCTGCGGCCTTATTTCATTCACTCATTAAAAGCCACCCGTTTATGGATGGCACCAAGCGGACAGCTTTTGCGGCAACACTTTATTTTTTGGAAGTATGTGGCTATCCTCGTCCAACTATTTTGCCGGAAGATGAAGTCATCCGCTTTTGCCTGGACGTAGCCGAGGAAAATATGCGCCAGGCGTGGGGCGAAGCCATTCACCCCAAAACGATTGCCGAAATTGCCGCCTGGTTTCGGCGGCTGCTTCAAACGGATAGTTGAACACTTGTTCTTAATCTCAAATTTTGCTATAATTCCCTTACGATGGCCAAAACAAAAACCCGTTATATCTGCCAGGAGTGCGGCAGTGTTCAGCCTAAGTGGATGGGTCGCTGCCCCGACTGCGGCGAATGGAATACATTAGTTGAAACGCTGGTCGAAGAGGGACGCTCCGGCGGGGTGTCGGCGGCGGAGCGGCAGGCCCGGCTGGAGCGGAATCCGCCGCAGCCTCTGGTCGCCATTTCCGCCGACAGCTACCAGCGCACCATGCTGCCGATGGACGAATTCAACCGGGTGGTGGGCGGTGGCCTGGTTCCTGGCGCATTGACCCTCATCGGCGGCGACCCCGGCATTGGCAAAAGTACCTTGCTGCTGCAAATCTCCGCCGGGCTGGCGACGGTCGGGCCGGTGTTGTACATTTCCGGCGAGGAAAGCGCCCAGCAGATCAAACTGCGGGCCACCCGCCTCAAAATCCCCGGCGACAACCTGTACATCCTGGCTGAAACCAATATGACCGCCATCCTGGAGCACGTCCAGCAGATGTCGCCCCAATTTTTGATTGTGGACTCGATTCAAACGATGTATCTGGATGAGCTGGAGTCGGCGGCGGGGTCGGTCAGCCAGGTGCGGGAGTGCGCGGCTCGCTTTCAGGAAGTGGCCAAGGGGCGGAATATTCCCGTTTTTCTGATTGGACACGTGACCAAAACCGGGGCTATCGCCGGGCCGCGGGTGCTGGAGCACATCGTGGACACGGTGCTCTACCTGGAAGGGGAACAGTTTCACGCCTACCGCTTGCTGCGCAGCGTCAAAAATCGCTTTGGGGCGACCAATGAGGTCGGCATTTTTGAGATGGGCGAGATCGGCCTGAGCGAAGTGACCAATCCCAGCGAGGCTTTTCTGGCCGAGCGTCTGCCCAACGCCTCCGGTTCGGCCATTGCCATTACCCTGGAAGGGACGCGCCCGCTGCTGGTGGAGGTGCAGGCCCTGGCCAGCACGACCAGTTTTGGCAACCCCCGGCGCACGGCCAACGGCGTTGATTTCAACCGGCTGCTCTTGCTGGTCGCCGTGCTGACCAAGCGGGTCGGCACGCGGCTGTCGGACCAGGATGTGTTTGTTAATGTGATTGGCGGGCTGCAAATTGGCGAGCCGGCCTCGGATTTGGCCGTAGCCACGGCCATTGCTTCCAGTTTTCGGAATACGCCGGTGGCGGCTGATATGGCCCTGGTGGGTGAGGTCGGCCTATCGGGTGAACTGCGGGCGGTGGGCCACCTGGAAACCCGGCTGAAAGAAGCGGCCAAATTGGGCTTCAAACGCTGTGTGCTGCCGGCCTCGAGCCAGTTGAAACAACTCAAGGATCCGCCGCTTGAATTGTTGCGAGCGCGCTCGTTGAGTGAGGCTTTGGAGATAGCCTTGATTCATTAGAGATTATTGAATCTCCAATCTCCAATCTCCAATCTCCTTCTCGCGGGTCGGGTTTGACCCCCTTTTGACAATTCATATCCTTTGTGCTACCATATTTTAAGGTTCCTGAGGTAGATTCATTTATTTTTATCATTTATTTTCTGCCGGGGGCTAATCCTTTAAACTTTATAAATTATAAGCACTTATTTCTCGTTATTCGCGGCAACGGAACATTAAAAGCAACGTTTGAAGAGGCAAAACAGTTATCAGTTGGTCCATTACAAAGAACCTTCAGGTTTTAGCAGAGTTTATTTCCACAACTTCAACTCACGGGTTTAGCCGTAACTCCCTGAGTACGGCAGACGCTCTTCTGTCATATCATTTTCCAAAACTCTGGATGCGCTGATTGCAGCCTCGGTGATAGTTGTTTGGCCAGGGTTGTCGGGCGAATGTGCTTTGGGTACAGTCGCCTTTTTTTTTGTGACCCCGGCCCAGCGAATGACGCCAGGAGCGAAGTAGCCGTGAGTGTGGAATTTGTCTTTCGCCTGGTTGGCATGGTCGTTTTTGCCATTATCGGGGTGCAGTCTATCAAGTATTTTCAGCCGGGTAACCCTGAGGAGTCAACCCGCCTGGTTATTGCCCTGACCTTAGCCGGAGCGGCGATAGGGCTGCTGGTAGCCCCTTATCTGACCATCCGTCCTTTTAACGCCCTGCGGGCGCAGTTGAAACAGATGCCGGCCTCGCACCTGCTGTTTGGGGTGCTGGGGCTGGCGGTGGGCCTGGGCGTGGCCGCCTTGCTTTATCCGCCGCTGTCGGGCTTGCCGGAGCCTTACGGCAGTATTCTGCCGGTCGCGGTGAGCTTGCTGTTTGGTTATATCGGTCTGTCGGTGGCCATTATGCGCCAGCGCGATATTCTCAACACGGTTGGGCCGCGCTTGACCTTCGGAGGTTCATCGCTGGATTTTGGCCATAAATCTAGCGACGATGCCGTGCTGCTGGATACCAGCGTTATTATTGATGGTCGAATTGCCGACATCAGCAAAACCGGCTTTATTCGCAGCCCGATGCTGGTGCCCCACTTTGTGTTGAACGAACTGCAATATATTGCCGACTCGTCGGACCCGATTCGCCGTAATCGCGGGCGGCGCGGCCTGGACTTGCTGCGGCGGTTGCAGGAAGAATCGCTGGCTCCGGTCAAAATTACCGATGTTGATGTGGAAGGGGTCAAGGGGGCGGATGATAAGCTGGTCATGCTGGCCAAACAACTCAATTGCCCGATCATCACCAATGATTTTAACCTGAACAGCGTGGCCAAGCTGCAAGGGGTGGTCGTCCTGAACATTAACGAATTGGCCAATGCGGTGAAAACGGTTATTTTGCCGCACGAAACCATCAACGTTAAAATAATTCAAGAAGGCAAAGAGCGAGATCAAGGGGTGGCCTACCTGAGTGACGGTACGATGATTGTGGTGGAAAACGGCAAACATTTTATAGATCAAACTGCCGACGTGACCGTGACCAAAGTGTTACAAACCAGCGCCGGGCGCATGATTTTTGCCAAAATGGAACGATAAGCTATGAGTCTACGAGTTTATAATTACCTCAGCCGCCAAGAAGAAGAATTTATCCCACTCCATCCGGGTTTTGTGGGCATGTATGTCTGCGGGCCAACGGTCTACGGCGACGCCCATATTGGGCATGCCAAAGTTTACATCACCTTCGATGTCGTCCACCGCTACCTGGAATATCTGGGGTACAAGGTTCGCTATGTCCAAAACATTACCGATGTCGGCCATCTGGTCGGCGACGGCGATGTGGGCGAGGACAAAATCGGCAAACAGGCTCGTCTGGAGCGGGTTGAGCCGATGGAAGTGGTCGAAAGCTATACCCGCAATTACTTCCGTGATATGGATTTACTCAACGTGATCCGGCCCGACATCTCGCCGCGGGCCAGCGGTCACGTGCCGGAGCAAATCGAACTGGCCGAGATTCTGATTGAAAAGGGCCACGCTTACGAAGCCAACGGTAATGTCTATTTTTCGGTGCCGAGCTGGCCGGCTTACGGCAAGCTTTCGCGGCGTAAGGTGGATGAACTGGAAGAGGGAGCGCGGCTGGAAGTATCGGCGGAAAAGCGCGACCCGCGTGATTTTGCGGTCTGGCGAGCAGCCCAACCCGATCATCTGATGCAGTGGCGCAGTCCCTGGGGCCAGGGCTTCCCCGGCTGGCACGCCGAATGTACAGTGATGGCCCGCAAGTATTTGGGCCTGCCCTTTGACATTCACGGCGGCGGTTTGGAGAATATCTTTCCGCACAACGAGAGCGAAGTGGCTCAAAGCGAGGCGGCCTACGGCGGTGAATTTGCCCGGTACTGGCTGCTCAACAATATGGTCACGGTAGACGGGGTTAAGATGGGCAAAAGCCTGGGTAACGCGCTGACCATCCAAAATGTTGTCCGGGGCGACCATCCCCGGCTGTCGCAAGGCTATTCGCCACTGGCCCTACGTTTCTTCATTCTTAACAGTCACTACCGCCAGAACAGCGATTTTACCGACGAAGGGCTGAAAAGCGCCGCCAGAGGCCATGAGCGCCTGTTGGGGACGGTGAGCCTGGTGCGGCAAAAGTTATTAAAGGCTGAGGCTGAGTCTAAGGCTGAGGTTGATGTCGAGTTTGAGAAGGTTATTGAGCAGCACAGGACGCGCTTTTTTGAGGCGATGGATAATGATTTCAACACGCCCCAGGCATTGGCGGCGCTGTTTGATTTTAACCGGGCTGTCAATACGCTGATCAACGGCGACCAGCCTGTGTCGGCGGGCACGCTCAAAGCCATTGATGAGACCTATCGCACGTTGGGCGGTGATATTCTGGGCCTCATTCCATCTGATCTTTCCAGCGGCGAGGGTCTTTCAACGCCGGGGCTGGAAGAGGATTTGATTCGGATATTGGTTGACCTGCGGACGGCGGCTCGCAAAAACAAAGATTTTGCGACGAGTGATGCGATTCGGAATCAATTGGCGCAGATAGGCGTCGTTTTGGAGGATAGGCCGGATGGGACGGCATGGAAGGTGAGCAGAGGGTGATTATTTCAGCATAAAAGACTCATTATGAGGAATCAAGTTGCCAGAAGTATCACGGTTTTATGGCATCATTACCATGTACTATGAGTTTGGGCGACACCAACAACCTCATTTTCATACCCGTTATGAAAAGTTCGGAGCAAGTTTTACGATTACACCGCCCTCTTTGCTTGCTGGGGTTATGCCGAGGCGACAACAAAACCTGTTTATTGCCTGGGCCGAACTGCGTCAGGAAGAGTTGATAGAGAATTGGCAGCGTGTTGAATTAGAACAACCCCTTGAAAAAATTGAGGGGTTAAGTTGAGGATAGGTTATGTCTGGACATAAACTGCATAATGATGAATTCCACGATGTATCCGGCTTTGAAATTGTGGGTGATTATAAGCTTAGGGTGATATTTGATGATGGCAGTGAGCAGGTCATTGATTTTAAACCTATCTTGTCTGGCCCATTATTTGGACCACTGCGTGAGTTAGAGGTTTTTAATCAAGTGAAATTGGACAGCGACCTGGGTACTCTGGTGTGGCCTACCGGGGCGGACGTTGATCCCAACGTTCTATATGATTGGCCAAACCATGTTGAAGCTATCGTGGAACGACGCAAAAAACAATTTGCCGTTATGGCTCAAGTTTAACGGGTCATGCATGAAATTCTCTACGGCCGTAACGCCGTGCGCGAGTGTCTTCGGGCGCGGCGTCGTCATGTTCACAAAGTATTGCTGGCTGATACGGTCGAGCCGGCGGCGATTATTGACGAGATTGTAAGCCTGGCCGGCCGGTCAAAAATTCCGGTGCAGAAAATCCCGCGCAAAACATTGGATAATCTGGCTAAAGGTCATCAGGGGGTGGCGCTGGAGACCGGGCGCTATCCTATGGTTGCGGTCGAAGATATTTTGGGCCGGGCCAAAAAATTGGCTGAACCGCCTTTTATGGTGGCGCTAGATCACCTGGAAGACCCGCACAACGTTGGCGCTATTTTGCGGACGGCGGAGAGTGTGGGGGTTCACGGTGTTATCATTCCCAGGCAGCGCTCGGCTAGTGTGACCCCGGCGGTGGTCAATGCGTCGGCGGGAGCGGCGGAGCATATCTGGGTGGCCGAGGTGAGCAACCTGGTTCAAACTCTGGAAAAGCTGAAGCAGGCCAATGTTTGGCTGGCAGGCGTTGAAGATACCCCGGCGGCTTCGCTTTACAGTCAGGCTGATTTGACCGGCGCGATTGTCCTGGTCATTGGCAGTGAGGGCAAGGGGATGAGTCGCCTGGTTAAAGAAACGTGTGACTTTTTGATTAAATTGCCCATGCGCGGGCAAATCGAGTCGCTTAATGCGTCGGTGGCGGCTGGGTTGGTTCTGTATGAGGTGTGGCGCGCTCGCGGCTTTGAAAAATGACCGCCGAAGAAGGTCTTACCGTTATCCTCTATGTCTTTCCAAATAATAAAGCGGCGGTCTGTGGTCAGCGGTCGTTTTTGGCGCTATCAATTTGACTCTTAACCATTAATCAGTATACTTGACTGTTGCGCGGCGAAATCGCCGTGTTTTTAAATTAAAGTAAATAAATGGAGAGGTGCCCGAGTGGCTAAAGGGGGCTGACTGTAAATCAGCTGGCTACGCCTACGGTGGTTCGAATCCGCCCCTCTCCACCAAGTATAACAGACAGTGAGTCTCCTCACTGTCTGTTTTCCGAATACCATTTTTATATAACAGCGAGGAGACTGCATCAGTATGGCGAAAGCAGCATTTGTGCGAGATAAACCGCATATCAACGTGGGGACGATAGGACACGTAGATCACGGCAAAACAACCTTGACGGCGGCGATAACCAAAACGCTGAGTTTGAAAGGGTGGG
>Ga0209172_10000889_pt1 | contig 73746 bp, 63 predicted proteins | sample LarsenN4metaG_FD_184113 | JGI IMG/M metagenome (GOLD analysis project Ga0209172, IMG submission 184113) | Hot spring sediment bacterial and archeal communities from British Columbia, Canada, to study Microbial Dark Matter (Phase II) - Larsen... ... | reverse complement strand
GGGCACGCAGTTATCCAGAACTTGCCAAAGCCATTGATGAAGCGTTCTCCCAAGTGTCACTAAGTGACCTAAGAAATTGGTTCTCTCATTGTTGTTACTGTGCCTCACTAGAGTGAAAAACGCTATAGCGAGTCTCCATTTGGAAAATTGCAAAGCCTATGGGCTGCCTGTGAGTCGGCCAGCGATCTGAGTGATGTTAATCAAGGAGTCGAGCGCCTAACTCAATTGCTAGAGCAAGTACCTTCCTTAAAGGAAGATTACAAACGATTTGGTCTGATCAGAATTGTGGACAACTACTTTAAGTTGCAAGAAAACCGAAGGTAAGTGCCAGTTAGGAAGTCAAATTTCCTGGGCACATAATTCTTGCTGATTTCAGTTTCAGGCATCCGAGATTAAATCAGAATGCTTTTGGTAAGCCTACCTGTTTGAGAACAGCATTAGCAGTATGCCGAGATTTGATTGCACTGTCTACAACAAATCGCCGTTCCGTAATGGGGCTGTACCAAATTTCATGATCGCCTTTGCCCTGTCGCTCGAAAACACACCCAGCTTCTGAAAGAAGTTTCTTGAGCGCAGGTGTGAGAGATGCAGCCATTTATGAAGCAACCTCAATCAGCTCTTGACGATGACTGGTAAGGTGAATCGCGATCGCCCCTGTGTAATCGCCAGCAATAACCTGATTGCTCACCAACAGATCGGGCACGATGTCTCGCAATTTTTGACTTAAGGCTTCAATGGTGTCTGCTTCAGTGGCTAAGCCGGGAATATCCTCACTGGTTGCGACCCAAACGGCTGCTTCGTCATCCCAAAAGGCACTAACTTGATAGACTGCTGACTCCATGTGTGCCTCCCACTGTTCAATGGCTCGTCTGTGCCCGGATCTGCTCTTTCCCCCAGTTTAAGGCATTCGAATTTTGCTCTGTGCTTGGCTGTGGTTTTGAGCGGGTTAAGAGTCTGATGCTCAACCATAGCGAAAAGATCAGCTGCTTGCTGTGCGGGATGCCTGCTAAAACAGAAGAAATCCCGCTGGTTCCAGCAAGATAACCGCATGAATGAAGTCTCACCGCCCTGGCAAATTCTCTCTGTTCAACCGCCTGCGGATTTTGTTGTAGCAGTGCAACAATTGCTGCCCGAAACGAAGGGAACATTTGCAGCGCAGTTGCTCTGGCAGCGGGGCATTCGAGCATTCGAGCAGCTACCCGGCTTTCTTGACCCAGCGTGTTACCAACCGACGAGTCCGTTTGCGTTTGGGGCAGAGATGGAGCAGGCGGTTGAGCGACTCCAAACAGCGCGAGATTTGGGTGAACAGGTCGCGATTTGGGGCGACTTTGATGCAGACGGGGTGACGGCAACCGCTGTGCTGTGGGAAGGGTTGGGACAGTTCTTTCCGCAACAGCAGATCAGCTATTTCATTCCCAACCGATTAACCGAGTCACATGGACTATCGATTGCGGGGATCGATCGCCTCCATCAAACGGGCTGCAATCTCATCGTCACCTGCGACACGGGCAGCACGAACCTGGCGGAGATTGACCATGCCAATCGTCTGGGCATTGATGTGATTGTCACAGATCACCACACCTTGCCGAGCGATCGCCCCCCGGTTGTTGCCATTCTCAACCCGCGATCGCTGAGTGCCGATCATCCCTTGGCGCATTTGTCGGGAGTAGCGGTTGCCTACAAGCTTGTAGAGGCGATGTATGCGGTGTTGTCCGATGTGCCCCAAAAACCGTTGGAGTCACTACTTGACCTGGTGGCGATCGGGTTGATTGCCGATCTGGTTGAGCTGCGCGGTGATTGTCGCTATCTGGCGCAGGTTGGCATTCAACAGTTGCAAAAGCAGTCTGACCCAGCGACGGCCACTCGTCCCGGTGTGGCGAAACTATTGGAGTATTGCAAGCGTACGGGCGATCGACCAACCGATATTTCCTTTGGGTTGGGGCCGCGCATCAATGCGGTCAGCCGGATCCAGGGTGATGCTCATTTTTGTATTGAGTTGCTCACCAGTCAGGATGAAGCGTTGTGTCAGCACTTAGCGGAGGCAACGGAACTCGCGAATACACGCCGTAAGGCACTGCAAAAAGATGTGATGCAACAGGTGAAAGCGCGGGTGGCTCAACTCGATCTTTCGACAACGCAGGTGGTTGTGTTAGCCGATGAGCAGTGGCAGGTGGGCGTGCTGGGCTTAGTCGCGGGACAAATTGCGCAGGAGTATGGCCGACCCACGATTCTCTTAAGTCTGGAGGGGGACACGGCGCGTGGTTCGGCGCGATCAGCGCATAACATCGACCTGTATCAGTTAGTGAAGGATCAGGCGCACCTGTTGACGAAGTTTGGCGGGCATCCCTACGCGGCGGGTTTAGCCTTGCCGATCGCCAACTTAGACCTGTTCACCGACGCGATTAATCAACAACTGCGGCAGGCACCCGAAATTACCGCTCTCGGGTTGCAGGTTGATTTAACGGTAACGGTTGCTGATTTGGGTAAAGCCCTATTTCAAGAATTGAAGGCACTGGAACCCTACGGGATTGGCAATCCGGTGCCACGTTTGCAGGTGAAAGAGTGTTGGTTTGAGACCGTGCGGAATCAACGCCTCCGCGATCGCAAGGGAAGCCGCGTGGAGTACATCAAGACCACGTTTGATTTGCGCGATGAGTCCACCCAGATGAAGTTTCCCGGCGTTTGGTGGGGGCACTACCGTGATGAAGTGCCGACTGAGCGGTGTGATGCGCTGGTCGAGCTAGACTTTAACGCCTTTCAACGGTGGTATGAGGTGCGCCTGATTGCAGTCAGTACCCCACAACAGAGCCTCAATCAGGCAACTGCTGCTTCCGATTGGCTGCTCGATTGGCGCGGTGATGCGCTGGCCTTTGCCACCACCGATGAAGATGTGCTGATGGTGCCTTACTGTCTTAGCAGTTGGGCCGAGCTGCAAGCCTGGGCGCGCCGATCGCAACAAGAGCAAAAAAAGCTGGCGATCGCCTACGCGGCACCGTTGCTGACTCCCCCTGCCGAAATCTGGACGCAATTGCTTGGAATTGCAAAGTATTTAGATCGCACCGGCAAATCGGTTACTCGCCAACAAATGCTAGAAAAATTGGGTGTGAGCGATCGCACGCTTCAATTTGGTTTTCGTGCCCTGACTCTGATGGGCTTTCAACTGAGCTATGCCGAAAATGCCTTACAGATCGGCTGGCAAGCAACATCCAGTTCCGACAGCGAGTTGCTAAAAGCGATTGACCAACTCTACAACGCCATCAAAGAAGAACAGTTTCACCGCCAATATTTCTACCGTGTGCCATTGGAGACAATTCGAGCGATGGCAGAACGAGCGATCGCTTAACCATCGCATCTGTTCGGGATTGCCCTCTCAAACCAAACAAGCTTCAGGAAAGATTCCCGAAGCTTGGACTGTGTGATTCGCTGTAGTCTCGTCAACGGTTAGCGACGATCAAACTCGCGAAACGAAATGTAGTAGTTCTCGCGATCGTATAGATGACACTGATCCGTGATGGTCTTCATCAACTGCCAGGAGAACCGCGTCTCACGCAAGTGGCTACCCCAAGTTTCTCGCAGGCTGTTATGTGCCATTCGCAAGTTGTAAGAAGGAATCGCGGTTGAAAGGTGGTGGGGCACATGCACGTTGATGTGGTGGCAGAGAAACTCAACCCATGCCGGATACTCACAATGTACCGTTCCAGTTAACTGAGCTTCTGCTTCCTTCCATTCTTCAGGCTCTTTAAAGGGAATCTCAGGATCGCTATGGTGAACCAGAGTGAAGGTGCTCATCCAGAAGTGGTAGACCAACCAGGGCAATAACCAGAATTTCACAACGCCCCAGATACCTGTGGTAGCGATCAAAACGGGAAAGAAAATGGCTGCAAAGCCAATCACAACGAGTGCCGAAAAGCGGACTTGCTCCCGTTGCTTGCCTTTAAACTGGTTCCAATCAAAGTGCAGCAACGCCCAGTGCAAAATCGAGGCCAGCCACCACAAGCGGCCCCGCGTCACGCGGTAGCCCCACTGTCTCACCCCGTCCATGCTGGTAAAAACTTCGGGGCGGAAAGGCTGCCAGGCATTATCGATATCCATCTTGTTGGTGTACTTGTGATGGATGTTATGGAGATGACGCCATGCATGAAATGGATAAATCAAGGGCAAAAATGCGAGATGCCCGACCAAATCATTCACCCACCGCCGTTTCGCAAAAGAACGATGCCCACAGTCATGCCCGATCACAAAAAAACCAGTCAGGGCAGTACCCGTAAAAATCCAGGCGAATGGCAGAAGAAACCAGGGGGAAAACGCGATCGCAGCGTAACCTAAACCGACCATCAGCACATTGGTTCCAACCATTGCCCAGGCTTTGGTCGTATTTTTTTGAAAGCACTCTTTTGGTAGCGTTTTAATAATGTCTTTGAGGCGTAAATCGGGCGGTAGAGAATCTCCCTTTGCTTGGCGGGGAGGCAATATGGTCACTGTCATGCAGATTTGTTTCTCCGGAAATGATTATCCCAACATGCTCTGGCTGAGCAAATTGACCGCAACATGCCCAGTTAAGCAGGTTAACAAAACTTAAGTACTCTACCACACTAGAGGATGTTGCTCCTACAGGGGGATCATGTGGCTGTCGCGAAACAGCAGAATAGGCAAGAATAGAAAAAGACGCTTTGCAAACTAAATCAGTAAGTTACTATCGAAAGCACCCTAAAAATCGTTTGAGATTATGGAGCAACCCTTATTACCAACAGAAGTGATTCTGATGCATCCGCAGCAATCACTTGGTAAGGTGCAGCTTGATTGGGTTCCCCAACCTGGTGCGTATCTAGAGCTTGAAGGCAAAACGTATGCAGTTCTAGAACGTCGGCATCGCTATCACTTCAAAGCTGGACGTTACCGTTTGAATAATGTGGCACTCTATGTTCAGAAATCACAGCCGCCCTCTGAAAAAAGCTGGCTCGATGGGCGCTGGGTTTTAGGAGATGCAACATGTAGTTTAAACGCCCACTCTGAACTGATCCGCTGTGCTGTAAATCCTGAAGGGCCGTGTAAGGGCTGCCGCTACTATGAACGGACGCCAGCATTGGGCGAATAAGCCGGCGATCGCTGTCTCAGTTGCTTGCTTTCAGTTAAGCAACCCCTAAAACATCGGTTTCTGATAAACGACTGCCATTTGCAAAATCCCACCCTGATTGGGCGCGTTTGCCAGCCAGCTGCACTTCTCGCAGCAGCAAGTAACCATCCCCTGTCTTCACAATGGGGCCAATCCCTTTAATCAGGCTGGCGATCGCTCCAGGCTGCTTTGACTCCTCCAACGATGGCACCTCTAAAGCTTGTAACTCTTCGGGCAGTGCGGCTTTATAGGTTTCGCCTAATGGAGCCGTGGCGATCACTTTTAGCGACTCTCCGCGAAATGTCGTGACACAGCTTGGATAAAAACCGCGAACCTGGTTGTGGAGTGCGATCGCAGGTTTGCTCCAATCTAAAACGTAGTCTTCTTTTTTGATTAAAGGGGCGTAGGTCGCGAGGTCAGAGTTTTGGGGGCGTGGCTGAATCGTGTTGTTTTCTAATCCATGCAAAGTGTCTACCAGTAAATCGGCGCTGAGGTGGGCCAACCGGGTTGCCAGGTCATGGGCATTTTCTAACAGGGCGATCGGGGTTTTGGCTTCGATCAGCATCGGCCCGGTATCCATTCCGGCATCCATCAGCATCGTGGTAATGCCTGTCTCGGCCTCTCCGTGACAAATGCTCCATTGAATCGGTGCTGCACCCCGATAGTAGGGCAACAAGGAGCCGTGAGCGTTGATGCAGCCCAAGCGCGGCATGGCTAAAATTTCTGGCGAAAGGATCTGCCCGTAGGCCACCACGATAAAGGCGTCGGCAGCTAAATCACGAAGTTTTGTCAGGGTTACTTCATCTTTCTTGATGCGAACTGGCTGCCATACGGGGATCTGGTGTGTCTCGGCGACTACCTTGACTGGCGCGGGGATCAGTTGATTACCGCGTCCCCGTCGTTTGTCTGGTTGGGTCACAACCGCGCGCACGTCGAAGTCGGGATGAGAGAGTAACTTTTCTAAACTGGGAACGGCAAACTGAGGTGTGCCAAAGAAAACAATTTGCATGGGATTAAGAGGAAACGTTAAATATCTTGAAAGTTGACAAAAAACGCGCCTATTCTCGTTTTCAACTGCTATACATGAAGCATAAATTCAACCCTTCACATGATTGGAACGCTACTTGTCTCGTTGGTACATATAAAACAAAAGGTTCGATGCGGGTGAAAGCGGTAGACTCTGTTGCTTGGAGACAAAACCACTGGAGCCTTAAATCGTGTAGTTTTTGGTTTGCAGCACCGATTTAACTTAGACAATTCGCAGAATAACCAATTTACAGCATTCCTGGGGTGACTCACGATTTCTTCGGTGATGCTGATGCCAGCCCCAGGCAGGTGTGAGGAGTATTAAACGGCTCGTTCGCGATTAGTAGTTGGGTTTCTCTGCCCTAAACCAAAAAACGGTCAGGACGAAGCGTTTCTAAAAAGTGATTAGCGGCTGACGCAAGCAAGCGGGCAGCCACATTCGTTTTATTTGTGTGAGTTGCTATGCATGACGATTTGGTACAGTTAGACCCTTTAGAGAGTCCCCATCCCATTCCCTGGAGTTGGGTGATGGCTATGCTCTCATCAGCATCGTCAAGTAGTGAAAGTCAGGTGTTTTATTACCGCAGTCAGTCGCTTGTTTCACCTGATGGCCGTTATGCTGCCTACAGCCGCATTCAAATGCAAGTGGATCCAGAGTTTTTTCGGAGCCAGGTCAGCAGTGTGCTGTTTTTAGAAAATTTGCGAACGGGAGATTTACAAGCGATTACACCTGCTGCCCCGTTGGCAAATAACCCACTCGCTGAATCGATTAGCGATCGTCGGGGCACGATTTCAATTGTGATCCCCGTGGCCTGGTCAGAAAAGGGCGATCGCCTTTTGGCACGTGAATTTGAATCGATTTTTTGCTCAGATATCGCCTCTGACTATGCCGTTGTTGTGGACTGTCATCAACCACGCGTCAGCACTGTTGCACCGAGCCACATTCACTACACAAACGCGGTGCTGTTAGGCTGGAGTCAAAACCATCCCGGTTGTGTTTTATTTCGGGCAGGAGTGATGGGAGAACCCGATTGGCCGCTATGGGCAGTTGATGTCAGCGGCAGAACTGTGGCCTCTAAAAATGACCAACCGATTACACATGGTGAAGTGCTGAGCAATGTTTGGGCTGGTCCACAACAGGCGAAGCTTGCCGGTTAATCACGAAAATAAAGGGGCACAACCTGCGCCCCTTCGATTCGGTGAAGGTTTACCTGGGGGTGTTAGTTTTTCCAGCCCCGCCAGGGCGATAGCTCTACTTGCCCTTTTTCGTTAAAGACGACCTTAAACAGTGCATGGGGTTGTTGAGTTGGTGCTAGCTCGTTCCCTGCGCGTTGGGCAATCTTAGGCAACGGCGTATCTTTCTCGTAGTCAAAGGCGGGCTGATTATAGGGGCGGTAGGTTTCGATGGTGCCGTCTGGCTTGACCCGTACCTGAAATTCCAACGGTTTTACAAACCGCGTGCGATCGCCCGTCCAGGCTGCAAAGATCTGCGATCGAACTTTCGGTAGCAACTCTTCTAGCTGCTCCGCGTCAGTAATTTCGGGGTTTTCATTGATCGAGGGCGCAGCTGCAACCTGCTTCCAGGGTTCGACTTCTACTTGCCCCGTCGGGGTGAAGACCACTCTAAAATCGCCTAATGGCTGAGAACCTGCATCTTCACCTAACGGCTTGAGCAAACCGGGTAAGGGGGTCAGCTTCAAATTGGTGAGTGCCCCGTCATTGCCAAAGTCATAGCCGCGTACAGTGCCATCTTCAGAAACACTGACTCGGTAGATGAGATTGTTTTTGGTGTTGCCGCCCTTCCAGCTGCCTGCTAAAGCGGACTGTAACTGCCCCCCCAGACTGGTGAGCTGTGCAGCATCGGTAATTGCCGGAGCTGTTCCAGGTGCTTGGGGTGACGGAGAAGCCTCTGGAGTCTCAGGGGAAGCAACTGCTTGCGGCGAGGGTGAAGTCGTCGGTGTCGGGCTAGTTGCCGCGTTTGGTGACGGAGAGGGAGAAGGGCTGGCTGTTTTGTCGTCTTTGGCTCCTTCCGCCAAGCACTCTGGTGATGGAAAGAGGCATCGGGGTTGCTGCACTTTGGGATTGGGCAACATCGCGAATACCAGCGCGGCGGCTGTCAAACCTGAAACGCCCAGCAATGCAGGAATGGAACGTTGGGCCGATGATTCGCCCCCACCTCGCTTGGCATAGCGACGCGATAACGGTTGTAAATCTAGAACCAGGTTAGGCAATGTTTGCCGATCTGCCAGCATCTGGTCGATCGCTTCAACCAGGTCAAACAATTGCACAGTGCTTAGGTCGAGCGATCGCTCTGTACCCTTACTTTCATTACTTCCCAAAATGGTAAGCCGATGCCGGGAGCCATCAATTGGCGCGATCCGAACTGGGCTTTCCTCTTTAGCTTTTACGGCTGGCGTCACCCCGCTCAAAAAGCTCTGGGCATATTGGCTGACTTCAGAAACTAAACTTTCTAAAAACTCGCGCCCACCAGAAATGGGTGGTTCTTGTCCTGCAATATGGCAATAGGCGTTGAGGAGAACCAACAGCAGGGGCCGTGCTTCGGCTGCGTTTGAGATCTTATTTTCGCCTAACCCTTCTAACTTCAGCGTGCAACTGGGCAGGCTGTACTGACGTTGAATCGTCATGCCACCTCTCCATCAAACAAACTATTCCAAAAACGCTGTAACCCATAGGTGCCGGTACAAAAGAGAAGATGGGTCAACTGCTCAATCGCCAACTCGTTTAATGCATCGTCAGTGTAATCGGCCACAGCAGACCGACGCGGATTCATGCGTGAGCGAAAATGAACCCGAAATCGCTCTAGATAATCATACAAACGGAAGTGATGATCCAGAGAAAGCTTTTTGTCAGTGAGCTGCTGATACGCAAGCAGCAATTGGCGAATCAAGACAGTCAGACGACGAGCCAGGTTTGAGCCAATAATTACCAGGGCTTTGGCCTCTGGTATCGAGAGCGGTCGCCGCTGACTATGACGCCGCAACGGGTTGGTGCTACGCATCCGCCAAAGGGCAACCCGATTGGGAATCACGCTTTGTAAGTCTAACTCCTGTGCCATTGCCAAAATTGCCTCTGACCCGCTCAGATCTAATGCTTCGATCGCGAGGAGCATCAAATCAATCTGAATTTTGGTGCGCCGGGGGCAGCCCTCTTCACCAATTGGTGGATTTGGCAGGCTCTCAAGCACATAGGGGGTTGGTTTAGCGGGTGGGGTATTCAATTGCGTTGTGCTCACGGGGGTTCCTTCCACGGTGTTCAGCTTGACCCAACGATATTTTGGTTAGAGATACGAATGAGGTTAGGTCAGCCTGATCGAATTTAACAACAATTATTGTGCCTGCGTTATCGTACCCAAATTCAGGCACGGGTTGACATGGGTAAAACCCACTCAAGACCATACTTCACATAAAAATGGCGGCTTTCAGCAAGCATTTCATCCGGCAGGCTGCCAATTGATCAGCTGCGAAACTCCGCGCGATATTCTAGTCTACGAATTTCTTCGCTCTATCAACACTGTCTGTTTAGTTTTATCAAGAGTTCCCGCAGGAAAATGCAAAAGTTTAGCTATTTGTTGCGCTGGGTTTGACGTGCGGTTCTGGGGCAACCAGTGGAATCTCAACAACAAAACTGGTGCGATCGCGACCACTCTGCGCTTGCACATTACCGCCTAGCGTTTCTGCCAGACGTTTGACGAGGGCAAGCCCTAACCCAGTCCCACCGTGCTTCCAGGGATCTTTGCTGGGAATGCGGTAAAACTTGTCAAAAATGCGTTCGAGTTCTTGGGGCGAGATTTCAACCCCTGAGTTGCTGATGCTGAGATAAATCTGGGTGGCGTTGGCCTCTGCCGCTAGCCGAATTACCTCATTCGCAGGCGTGTACTTGCAGGCGTTATTCAACAACTCGTTCAAAATCCGCTCAAGCCGCGAAACATCGGTGGTGAGTAAGGGCAGGTCGGGTTGCAAGTTAAGCTCTAAGGTCTGTTGATGGTCACGCGCCCGCTCAACGAAGGGGGCGATCAAATGTGGCAACCATTCAATCAAATCAACCGAGGAGAGATTCAAAATGTCTTCGGCAACTTCGAGGCGTGAGAGGTCAAGCAAGTCATTGATCAGGCGGGTTTCACGATGGCACTCATCGTTAAGAATGCGAAAGTAGCGCGAAATTGGGTTGCTATCGGGGTTACTAAACAAGCCCTGCCGTTGCAGTGACAGCTCCAACATTTGAGTCGCCATTTTGATGTTAGAAATCGGTGTTCGCAACTCATGGGAGACGGTGCTGAGAAAGTCGTCTTTTAAGCAGTTAAGTTTTTCTAACTCTTTAACCTGGGCTTGCGAGGCTTGATAGAGTCGGGCTTGCCGAATGGCGATCGCGCATTGGTTGGCAACTTGCTCAACTAAGCGAATATCTTGTTCGTTAAAGGCCCGATATTCTTGACTGATCAGCCACAGATCACCCAAAACTCCCTGGTCATCCACAATCGGGCAAGCCAGCATGGCAACCCGTCCGCGTTTGGGGTTGGGCAGCAACGAGCAAAATTGAAAGTATTGACCGCGTAAAAGCTGGGCATAGCCTTCGGGGAAATTGTCCATCATCACAATTCGCCCCTGGACTGGCTCCAGTGAGGTGGTGTGTTCGTAGCAGACGGTCGAGGTGCGAGTGTCTAAATCGTAAAGGGAGGCGTTACAGTTGCTGACTCCGGCAGAGATAGCCAGCTCACGCACCGCTGTTTCTAAAATTTGGTTTTCGTCAAGGCTATCCCGCACGCGATCAGCAATTCGTTTTAAGGTGGCCTCAAATTCAAGTGCGAGTTTCAGTTGCGCATTACTTCGCTGCACTTGCCGTTCTAGGTCGGCATTGGCTCGTTGTAACTGTTGCATTTGCTCGTGTTGATAGACCGCTACACCCACGTGCTGAGCCAGATGATAGACCGCATCGATCTCCCATGCTTGCCATTCGCGCGGATGACTGCACTGATGCAAAATCAACAGCCCCCAAAGTTGCCCTTCTTGCAGGATTGGGGCAGAGAGTACCGCTTTGACCTGAAACTTGTCGAGCAGCTCAATGTAGCATTGGGTCAAGTAATTGCTTTCATGAATGTCAGCCGTAGCGCGGGGGTACCCCCCCTGGTAAAAGTCCACATCCGCCCGCGCAAAGCAGGGGTCACTGATCATGCAGTTGAGAATTGATTTCCACTCAGGGTTAACAATCTCGGTTAAGACAGTGCCGTTCCAGGTTGGCTCAAAGCGAAAGATGAGCGCGCGATCAACTTGAATCAGGCGGTAAGCTTCGGTAGTCGTTGTGTTTAAAATCTGTCTCAGATTAAGCGTTCGCCGAATTTTGTGTACAGCTTCTAAAACTTGTCGCTCCCAGTCAATGGGTTGTGAAAGGCTTTTCAGTGTAATCGCAGACACAGATGTGGAGAGAATGGAAGGTGTTTCTACTAGGGTGCCCCTAGTGCTGACAAAATCACCATTAGCTTGACATTGAGGAATAAATTGCCCAATCACCCACAACGGCTCGTTAGCATCACGCAGGAGCCGAAATCGAGTGCAAAATGGCTGATGCGATTGCATCATCTGCTGCCATTGATTGAGAACCCCTGGGCGATCGTCAGAGTGAATCAACAAAAAAAAGTCGTTATCCTCAACCGCTTCTAGCCTAATAGCCGCTAGCTGACACCAGGCACTATTGACTTGAATCAGCCTTGCTTGAGCATCGATCTCAAAAACGCCAATTGATGAATTAAGGGCTAACTGAAGGCTCATTCGCGCGTTGCCTTGATGTGACTTTGCAAAAACAGCGACCAGGCCACAGGTTCATACACCCTCGTAGTCATATCTTTTTTGGGTTGTACCTGGCATCTGATTTTCGACTTAAATGAAGCAGCATATTTGCGGAAATCAAAATGGCTTTTGTCAGTAGACAAATCTTATGCCTGTCTATGACAGGTAGTTGTCATATCCACAAACTCGCTCAGGCGAAAAAACTCAAGACCAGAGAGGCCATGCCACTCAACCCAAGCACGATCGCTAAACTAAAGCACCCAATAAAAAGATGCTCTAGCTAACCTAACCGTTACTTTGTTCATCAGTCCGGAAAACACACAAGTCAAAACAATCGCTAAAGAGAACTCACCCCGAAACGGCGGTCGTTCTGCCGCTCAAACGCGAGCGGCGAAATATTACGGCTCAGAACATTCTCAGGGGAAACGCAAAAATCCAAAACTATTATTTTTGCGCTGAGAATATTCTATCGATAATACGGTATGCACAATCACAATCAGTGACTAAGCATAAAGTCATTTTATCAATCTAGCCCTTAAATTGGCGTTTTGTCAGCTGTTTCCCGATATTTCATTGAAAATTTCTCAAGAAAGAAGGAAAATCACGAGATTTGTCAGTTTAACGCCGTGAAACGGCTTGAGAGTCTGCAAGATACCAGCGCCAAGGTAGATCAACTCCTTGCGTTAACCCGATACGTGTTGTTTGAATCACGCTGTTGGAGTTTGTCGCGATTTCGGTTTCAAGGGTGGGGCTACGCTGCTCTAGCCAGAGCGGTTGCCCTGGTTGTAGCCAAAGATTGGTGTGACTTAAATCGATCTGCAAAGCACGACAAAGCTTACCAGGGCCGGCTGCAACTCGATGCGGTTTTTCGCGATCGCGCAAGGTTGGCGCGGGGCTTAATTCTAACGCTCGAATTAACACCGCACTGGGAATGCCAGCCAAATCGGTGACGACATTTAAGCAGTGATACACGCCATAGATTAAGTAGACATAGGTTTTTCCGGCGGGGCCAAACATCACGGCATTACGGTTTGTTTTGCGCCGATAGGCATGGCAAGCCGGGTCGCCCGGTTCATAAGCCTCTGTTTCGACAATTACCCCTCGCACTTGTGAGCCATCAGCAAATTGCCGCACCAGGGTGCAACCGAGCAGATCGGGGGCAACTTGAGTGGCTGCACGGCTTAAGCACTCCGGTGTAACCAGGGGTTGTTGGGTGACAAACACTTCTCTTTGAGTCATCGGTATTCGTTAGCTGGACGGGCGATCGCGAGGTGCTTTCGATATTCTGCACTTTCCAGCCCTGCTTCTTTCTCCTTGTGAAAGCTTAACGGGTAAGGCAATCTGTTAAAAAAACTCCCAATTTTGTTGAGAAAATGTTGGGTTTTCTAAATTTCTGAAAAACTATCCTAAAATTCCTACTAAGGTTTTAAGACGGCTTCCGGCTCTTAAGCTATTGTCGAATTGGGTCTGCTGAGCAGTTACTCACTAGATGAATTGAGTTACTAACGTATGGATGTAAAGCTGATTTTGGTTGTCTTAACAGGTGTTTTCACGATCGCCTGTCTGTTCTTTGGAACTCGCAATGGGTTCTACGATTCTGATAATTATCATGGGAACGGCTCAGCCCATTAAGGAAAGGGTTTAGTAAGGAAAGGGGTTAGTTTGAGTACGAGGCAATTTGACAAAATGCTTGCCTTGACGAGCCAGAAGACAACAACTCAGTCGCAATGACTTGGAGGAGCAGCAACTCAAGCGTGAGCGAATTGGAATGCTTAGCCTATGGTGTTGAGCAGCGGGGCGAAGGGATTTGCTTGCTGTTGCGAATTGGTGGATACCGCATTTTATTAGACTGCGGTGTCGCTGATACAACACCGCTGACTTCTAAAAAGGTTCCCCCGGCTGACATGGTGCTATGTAGCCATGCCCATGCTGACCACGCGCGTGGTTTGCTGAGTTTGTATCGGGCATTTCCAAATTTGCCGATTTACGCCAGTGAAGTGACAACGCAGTTGTTGCCCCTTAATTGGTCTGACCCTGTTCCTGAAAGCTTTTGTCACGCATTACCCTGGCGAACTCCGATTGAGTTTTTTGATGGGCTAACAGCTTGTCTTTACCCGGCGGGGCACTTGCCCGGAGCGGCGGCTTTTGTCATCACTTACACCCCTCCTCGCACGGTGGGGTCTGCTCGTCTGGCTCAACGTCCCTACACGGTTGTGTATACAGGTGATTACTTTCTCTCCAACTCTCGCTTGGTCGAAGGTTTGCCCTTAGACGAGCTACGTGGCATGGCTCCTGACGTTTTGATTGTTGAAGGTAGCTACGGCACAGCTCGGCATCCGCATCGACGCCAGCAAGAAAACCAGTTTGCAGAACGGGTGAGTCGCGCGATCGCTGAAAATTATCGTATCTTGTTGCCCACCGCTTCTTTGGGACTAGCACAAGAGCTGTTGATGCTACTCCGCAGTCACCATCACTTTACAGGTAAGGACTTTACGATTTGGGTGGATGATGCGATCGCGACTGCCTGCGATGCCTACCTGGAAATCTTGCCCCACCTGCCCATGTCTGTGCAAAATTTTGCTCGACACCAACCCCTCTTTTGGGATGAGAAGGTGCGTCCCCGGATGCGGCGGTTAAGCACTCAGCTAGAGCAAGGAATTGCGCTGACTGATTTAGAAGCCCCATGCATTGTTCTCTGCGAAGAAACAGCCGATCTATCCGCTTATTACCAGACCGATCCTGACAGTTGGCTGATTTTGCTGCCGCAGGAACCGCATCGGGTGAGCCAGGCCACATCAGGAGTGGTATCTGACCCATCAATCGCTTCGGCAGCTTTGCGATCGCGCCTGGGTATTCCTCATACAGAGACGTACTTGCTGGCGCAACATTGTGATGGTCCTGGCACCACTCAACTAATCCATAACTTGCGTCCTCAACATGTCATCTTGGTGCATGGTTCGCCCAGCTACTTAGCGGATTTGGCTGGCTTAGAAGAGCTACAAAATCGCTATCAATTGCACACCCCGATCACGGGCGTGACCGTTGAGTTACCGATTGGCGAAACGTTTTTGCAACCTGCTGCCCCCGAAAATAGCTACGAGGGGGAACTGACGGAGATTGATACCTTTGTCACAATCACGTTACCTGGCTCTGTTACAACCGATCCCCGGTGGCGTATTTTGGCCGATACCGGGCTGATTGAGGCCCGCTGGCAAGGGGATGAGTTAGTGCTACGGGGCTTGCCTCAGCGTGAGTTGCTGCGCCAGGGAAGCGATCGCCTCACCGATTGGCTTGATGTTGCCCCTCCCACGACACGAAGTTGTTGCGCTACCTGTCGCCACTTTCGCGGGCAGCGCTGTTGGAATGCGCGATCGCCGTTGTTTGAGTTAAAGGTTACGCCGGAAGGGTCGTGTCCTGTTTATGAAGCGGCGCTTGTGGATCCTCAGCCTGAATAAGTGGGCGGTGCCTTTCTGCTGCTGTCTTGACGAACAGCCAACCCTGATCCGTCAGGAACGCTAAGATAGAATCGGGAAAACCCTGCGATCGCCCTGATCAGCGCCCATCAATCGCACTGGTGAAATAGCACAAACATATGAAAATTTCGCGAACTGTCTCAATTACCTCATCACGTTCTCGCTCAAATCGAGTTGCGAAAGGAATCATTACGCTGCTTTGGGTAGCAGCTCAGGGGTTTATGGTGAGCGTTCCAGCGCTGGCAAACAACGAACGCAACACTCTGAGCTATAGCCAGTTGATTGAAAAGCTAGAGGGCAACTCTGACGACATCGAACGAGTTGAAGTTGACCCAGCTCAGCAAGTTGCACGAGTTTGGCTCAAGGGGCAAGACAAAAATAAGCCACCGCAGGAAGTCAATCTGTTTGAAGCTAATCCTGAACTGATTGCCAAGTTGCGCGACTCAGGAGTCGATTACGAAATTCGCAAAACCGCTGACAACAGTGCTCTGGTTGGCTTAATGGCAAACCTCTTTATCTTCATGCTGCTGTTGGGCGGGTTGTTGCTAATTTTGCGTCGCTCGGCTAATGCGCCTGGTGGCCCCGGTCAAGCGATGAATTTTGGTAAGTCGCGGGCCCGTTTTCAAATGGAAGCCAAAACAGGTGTCACCTTTGACGATGTCGCTGGAATTGAAGAAGCCAAAGAAGAACTTCAGGAAGTTGTGACCTTCTTGAAAAAGCCTGAAAAATTTACAGCGGTTGGGGCACGCATTCCTAAAGGTGTGCTGTTGATTGGCCCCCCTGGAACTGGAAAAACCTTGCTCGCTAAGGCGATCGCGGGTGAAGCGGGTGTACCTTTCTTTAGCATTTCCGGCTCTGAGTTTGTTGAAATGTTTGTTGGGGTTGGTGCTTCTCGCGTTCGCGATCTATTCAAAAAGGCGAAAGAGAACGCTCCCTGTATTGTGTTCATCGATGAAATTGATGCAGTCGGTCGGCAACGGGGGGCTGGCATTGGTGGTGGTAACGATGAACGCGAGCAAACCCTGAACCAACTGCTAACTGAGATGGATGGGTTTGAGGGCAACACCGGGGTGATTATTATCGCCGCGACAAACCGCCCAGATGTGCTTGATTCGGCATTGCTGCGTCCTGGTCGGTTTGACCGTCAGGTGACTGTTGACCCACCCAGCTATAAGGGGCGTTTGCAGATCCTAGAGGTACACGCTCGCAATAAGAAGTTGGATACTGAAGTTTCCTTAGAAGGCATCGCTCGTCGTACACCTGGTTTTGCAGGGGCCGATCTGGCAAACTTGCTGAATGAGGCTGCCATTCTCACGGCTCGTCGTCGTAAAGATGAGATCGGGATGCAAGAAATCGATGATGCGATTGATCGAATCACGATTGGTCTGTCGCTCACCCCATTGCTAGACAGCAAGAAAAAGCGGCTGATTGCTTACCACGAGGTTGGGCACGCGCTGCTGATGACGCTGTTGAAAAACTCGGATCCACTCAATAAGGTGACGATCATTCCCCGTTCGGGTGGGGTGGGCGGTTTTGCCCAGCAAGCTTTCAACGAAGAAATGATCGACAGCGGCTTATATACCAAAGCCTGGATGATGGATCGCATCACGATGTCGTTAGGGGGGCGAGCGGCTGAAGATGTCGTGTTTGGGCCGAGTGAAATTACGGCGGGGGCTAGTGGGGACATCAAAGCGGTGGCTGAGTTAGCCCGTGAAATGGTGACTCGCTATGGCATGTCTGATTTAGGTCTGGTTGCCTTTGAAGGGGCGGGTAGTGAGGTCTTTTTAGGCCGTAGCTTGATGCCTCGCAGTGAATATTCAGAAGAGGTCGCAACCCAGATTGATAACCAGGTGCGTGAAATCGCAAAACACTGCTACTCTGAAGCGGTGCATCTGATTCGTGAACACCGCCCTTTGGTCGATCGCCTGGTGGATTTGTTACTCGATCAAGAAACAATTGAGGGTGATCAGTTTCGGCAACTGGTAGCTGAGTACACCGGGGAACCAGTGCAAGCTTATACCAAAGAGACAGTTCCTACCACGACGTAACACGCAGTGGAATTAACCGACAAAAAGACCTTAGCAATTGCCTGTAACGGTGAGTTGCTAAGGTCTTTCAGTTGATGTGTTGGTCGAATTAGGGCGGGGTGCAGGAGAGACTTTTTTGAGCGCATCACACCAAATCCCTGAGTTCCCGCTGGCATGGGGCACTGGCACCAGCGATGCGATACTTTTACTGAGTGGGTTATCTGAAGGGGTGGCTACAAGTATCGCTACAAATATTTAGAAAAAGCAGAAGTTGGTTGGGCAGAAGAATTGTGAAACGTTGGCAACTCAAAGGTCGTTACATCAGAACGATATTTTCTGACTAGACTTTCGTAGCTGTCTTGAGTGGCGTGTTGCACCTGACGATATTGCAGCTTCGCGATCGCGATGGTGCTAGGCATCACACCCACTAGGGTGGCGAGTAAATCATCGGGTAAATCAACCGCGACCTGGCTACCAAAGAAAGCTGCAAAGCCAGATAATAAGCGCTCAGCCCGAACTGAAGGTTCAGCAGTTTCGGCAATTTTTTGTAACCAGCGGAGCCATTGAATCCGGCGGCTATAAGCTTTCTGCCGTTCTTCGGGTGTAACAACCTCAACTAACTCAGGGGAGCCTAAAGCTAGAATCGCTTCGTAGTCTTCCTCAACTGAGAGCGCGATTGCCGCACCTGGACCCGCAAATTCTGCGTGAAATTCTTTGCACAGAATCAATCCACTCTTTTTATGCTCGCTGACTGCCAGGAGCCTGTCAGGGCTTGGCAAAAACTCGGAGCAGGCTAATTTATCGACGTAGGATATTTGAATATTCACCGACCCACCCAGAAGTTTTTGCTATCTGCTGTTGATGTCTGGACAACTTGCATGCCTACATACTAGTGCGATGGAATACCAAGCCCGGAAAATACAGGTGAGACTTCGCCAAATCTACACAGAGAATGAGAATTTACAAAGGACTTATTCAAAAAGCCTTTAAAGATGATAAGAATCTAAAAAATTGGGAGGGGCGAGTAAGACATAAGCCGGGTTCTGTTCTCCGATTGGAGGGCGGTTATCTATCTCGAATGCCTGTTACCAGACACCTCTAGCGGTCGCACAAAAGTTACCTTTTGCCGGAACGGGAAAAAGACCAACCCTAGTTCCTACAGCCTTGCTTCCAGCCGGGGTTTACCGAGCCAGCACCTCTCGATGCTGCTGGTACGCTCTTACCGCACCCTTGCACCCTTACCTGGAACCGTCGCAAGCAGGAATGAACCTTGACTCTTGACCTGTTCCATCGGCGGTATGTTTCTGTGGCACTATCCTCACGGTCGCCCGCACTGGGCATTACCCAGCAAGCTTGGTCTTTCGGAAGCCCGGACTTTCCTCAAGTTGCGATCGCAACCTGCAACCACCTCGCTTACTCGTCCCCTACCAGTTTAAAACATCAGCTAGGAGGCAAATCGAAAGATTTTGGGTATATTTTTTACTCACTTCCTAAGTAGGCTTCAATCACGGCAGGATCCTTACGCACAATTTCAGGTTCACCTAGAGCGATGAGCTGACCAAAATCTAAAACGGCAATGCGATCGCACAGGCCCATAACTAATGGCACGTGGTGTTCGATTAACAGAATTGTGAGGTTAAATTGCTCCCGAATCTGCCGAATAAACTCGCTGAGCTGGTGTTTTTCATTGGGGTTCATCCCGGCGGCTGGTTCATCTAATAAGATGATTTGAGGTCGAAGGGCTAAGGCGCGGGCAATCTCTAATCGCCGCTGGTCACCATAAGCAAAGTTACACGCTTTTTCGTCGGCGCGATCGCGACTAAACCCGACGAGATCGAGCAGTTCCATGGCACGCTGAACCGTAATTTCTTCTTCTTGGCGCGCTTGAGGCATATTTAGCACTCCTGGCAATACTCCGCTTTGAGTCTGCAAGTGTTGAGCAATTCTTACATTTTCAAGGGCAGAGAGGTTGCCAAACAGCCGAATATTTTGAAATGTGCGGGCAATACCACGGGCTGCAATCTGGTACGGACGAAGTGTTGCGATGTTTTCGCCCTGGTGCAGAATGGCTCCCCCAGACGCACGAATTAACCCAGTCATCAAGTTAAAGAGGGTAGTCTTGCCAGCCCCATTTGGCCCGATTAACCCAAAGATTTCGCCGGGATTCACCGAAAATGAGACGTGGTTCACGGCAACCAACCCCCCAAAAGAGCGCGTTACTGCTTGCGCCTCAAGTAAGGGATGCGTTGCTGGTACGGGTAATTCGTTTGAAGTGGATAACTGTGCCATGCCAAAACTATACCCGTTCATGGCAGCAAGACTGAAGCGTGGAAGGCTAAAGCTTGAGAAATGTCGGAAAAGTTGTAGAAGCAATCAAAAGCGTAGCTCTTTCTTTGTCTTTCAGTGAGATGTCATGCTGTCATTGCTAAGCGGTGTCAGATTTATGGCGTTTTCTGTGCTTTTTTTGCAAGTAGCGAGCCAATTTTAAAGAGAAAGCAGGGGCACCTCACATGCCCCTGACCGTCAAGAGTTCTAGCCTTTCACATCATTCGGACGATTTTCGAGAACTAACTTGTGCTTACTCAGCAGACTGATTACGGCGACGACGGAAGAACGCGATCGCGCTACCACCCAGCAAAGCACCTGCCATTGTGGTTGGCTCAGGTACAGGCTGAACGGCAATATCTCGTAGAGTTGCGCTGCTGCCAACATCACCGATAAAGGTTGCAGAACCTGTCGCAAGGTTGATGTTGTAGAGACTTGAGTTAGACGACGCAAAAGCCGTGTCGGTGCCGTTAAGCGTCAAAATGTCAAACCCAGCCAGGTTGCTAAAGTTCACACCCAGCGAACCGACCGTGTTCAAAATGCCTGCGTTGGGAGGGCTTTGCAACACCAGAACATCCAAAGCGGTGTCAATCACATACAGAGCAGTGGTCTGTGCGCCAGCAACGCTATTGGTATAAGCTGCTGCCGCAATATTGGGAGGTTGGTTGGTATTGACATCACTGACTGCATAAGCCAGATTGCCATCCATAATGCCGGTGCCGGTGTCTGGGTTGAGCCGCAGGTTTTGTCCGGCGTTGCTCACAACCCGAATGCGATCGGGAACGGGGTTAAAGTCTACCCCAAAGGCATTGCCAACCACGGTTGGGCTAAAGGGTGAGCCGATCGCCGTTGCAGTCCCTGTTGTTTGGTTGATCAAATAGATCTGGCTGCTGCTACCAATGCCATAGAGTTCACCCGTTGCAGGGCGATAATCGATGCCGAGTAAAGATTCACCTGTTTGTAGTCCGGTAACACCCACGCTACCCGTAACAGCACTAGGATTAGCCGAATCAAAGAAAACGAGGTTATTTTGAGTGTCTAAACCTGTGATGCCAAAAGCGGCTGCCGGATCAACGGCACCTAAGAGATGAAATGCTGCTGTTGCCGTTGCTGTAGAAATGCCGATTGTCAGTTTGTTCAGTTTCATTGAAAGCCTTCCTGTTACTTTGCCTGTTACTTGCGGAGTGCAAGAAGTGAGGAATCCCAAAGTGAGACAGCACTTAGATCAAGAGAGTACCTAAGTGTTTTCTCGTAGGATTTCAGGGTCAGTACGGCGAGGCTCAGTGAATAGACGTTGCTTTTTGAGAGCTTGATTTAAGCTTTATGATTCTGCTTTTTTTTTTGAAGCTGATATGAAGGAAACGGGCGATCGCCCTTCCGAATTAGCACTAACCAAATCGACAAACGTCGGTTAGAAACTTTGCTTCTCATGGGTTGCAAACATTTTTAACCGACGTTTGTTTGGAGTTTTTGGGCCTTTCAACAGAGCTAGGTTGAGCGATCGCGTGAGTGAACTTTACTCACAGCCTGTTTTAGGCGTGATTTAGTGATGGTGATGATGTCCGTCGCCATGATGATGGTGATGCCCGTCGCCATGATGATGGTGATGATGGTCGTGAGCTTGCTGGGCAGCTAACGACGGGTTGACCGATAGGGCTTGCTCAGACAACAGCGCCTCAATCTGAGGGTTTGCCCAAGTCGCAGCCATCTTGAGAAACTCAGGATGGTCGTTGACACAGTCCATTTGCACATAGGTCACATCAGGGCGACGCTTCCGTAATGCCCCAATGATGTGATCGACATCAAGCAACGTTTCATGGTTTTCGGTCGCAAACCCAATTGGCATAAAGACAAGTGCCGTTGCGCCTAGCTCGAGCAGGTTACGGGCGGCGAGGTCAGCATTAGGTTGAGTCCATTCGATCAGTGGGGTTTGGTGGTTTAACCAGCCGACCGAAATCAAGGGATAGCGGTAGATCAGTCTTTCTCGAACGCGCTCATATAACGCTTGGCTTTCATCAATCCCAGAGGTGAAGCCTTTGGCCTTATGGGGACAGCCGTGATTCATCAGCACAATACCCGTCTGCGAAGGCAAATGGGCAACGGCTAACTCACTCGTGATTTTTTCTTCAACTAGCCGCGCCATTAAATTGATGTAGTCTGGCTCGTTGTAGAAAGAGGGAATGTAGCGAACCCCTGTCACCCAGTGATTGTTGGCATCAGTCAGGTGAGCTAGAGCTTTATTGACTTGCTCAACCGCGATACCACTGGTGAAGATCGAGTCAACAACCAGTAGGGGATAGATCAAGAGCTTGTCAAAACCCTCATTTTTGACCTCTTCCAAGACTTGCTCTGGCAAGAACGGCTTACAAAAGTTAAAAGCTTTGAAGACTTTGACGCGATCGCCCCATTGTTGCTTGAGGCTTTCTTCGATGCCAGCGCGTTGCCGTTCAAAAATAGCGTTGTGAGGCGAAATAAAGTGGTCGTGCTGATGGCTCCACTCATGTAAGTCAAACACTGCGAGCAACTTAGCGAGGGGCGGATAAATCCAGGTGGGAACAGGAGCAAACTTTGCCGTCAAGAGGTTCAGTGCCTGTTCATTGTAGTTGGCAAAATCTTCGTAGCTTTCAACTTCGCCATACCCCATGAGCAAAACGGCTACTTTGCTGGTCGAAGTGGAGGCCGAGATGTCGGAGGTGATTTTTTCGGGAGTTGCAACCACAATTGAAACCTCTTACTTAACGAATGATTGGATGCACGTTTATAGGATAGACGAGAAAACTTTAACGAGTCCCTTTAGGCTAACATCCCCTACCAGGGGATAAGAAGCTTTTACTGATAGATTTTATGTCTGTTCATCTTGTTGTGTGTCCTGGTTTCCATGCACCAGAGCTGACACGCCATTTTTTAGAAGCTGTGCGAGCCGTGGCTCTGCATCACAATGCCGCTGTTGCTGCCTGGTTGACCGACATTAATGTAACGATTGCAGAGGAGGGGCATCCTCCCTATTTAGGCTTATCTGTGGACTGGTTGCGCGATCGCATTGAAGCAGACCACCCGCCACCCGCGCTCCTTTTAATTGGGTTTAGTGCAGGGGTTGTCGGGGCAATTCAAACTGCTGTGGCGTGGCAACTGCATCAGCACCCAGTCCGCGCTTTGATTGCTGTAGATGGCTGGGGCGTTCCCCTAACCGGGGATTTTCCGATTCATCGTGTCAGTCATGATGCCTGGACGCACTGGAGTTCTGTCGCGTTAGGTGGCAATGCAACCCACTTTTACGCGGAGCCAGCAGTCAACCATTTAGATCTGTGGCGATCGCCCCAAACCGCGATCGGTTGGCAGATCAGCCCTAACGCTGCTTACCGGAGTCAGACAACGGCGGCTCAATTGCTCGTTGATCTCATCGCGCTGTACATCCACAACCAACCTGAACGCTAAAACGCAGAAATTTCCAAATTTTTATCTTGGCTCAACCGTCAAATGAGCCTATACATCCTATGGCTTCTCGGTTTTGGCTGCATTAAGAAAAGTTGCAGCGTCAGGGTTTGGTGATGCTGTAGTAAGTGCGGATTCGGTTGATTTTGTTAGTCTGGGGGGGTAGGTATTCTTTTTATCGTGGGATGTTGCTCGGCAAAATCTCTCGACACGGGCGGCAATCAGCCTTAGACTTATTACCTATCAGTAATTGCAGCATTCGATACAAAATTTATCCCTTTAGAACTTACGGCTGACGAACGAGGTGTCTCTGTGCAACTAAAACGGGTCGCAACCAAACAGGTAACAGGTGGCTACGCGCTGATTGACAGTCTAGTGCGACATGGGGTTGAGCATATTTTTGGCTACCCTGGAGGCGCAATTCTGCCGATTTATGATGAGCTATATAAAGCAGAGGCAGAAGGAAAGTTGCGGCACATTCTTGTTCGTCACGAGCAGGGCGCAACCCATGCAGCTGATGGTTATGCGCGGGCAACGGGTAAGGTCGGTGTGTGTTTTGCGACCTCTGGCCCCGGTGCAACGAACCTTGTCACCGGGATTGCCACCGCTCACATGGATTCAATTCCAATGGTGATTGTGACGGGTCAGGTGCCCAGTTATGCCATTGGTAGCGATGCCTTCCAGGAGACGGATATCTATGGCATCACTCTGCCAATCGTGAAGCATTCCTACGTTGTGCGTGACCCCCGCGATATGGCTCGCATCGTGGCTGAGGCGTTTCACATCGCGATCACTGGTCGTCCAGGACCAGTGCTAATTGACGTGCCCAAAGATATAGCCCAGACCGTTTTTGACTACATTCCTGTAGAGCCTGAAGGCATTAAATTGCCAGGTTATCGCCCCACTGTGAAGGGCAACCCGCGCCAGGTTGGTCAAGCGCTGCGGTTAATTCGAGAAGCACGGCAACCGTTGCTCTATGTTGGGGGAGGCGCGATCGCCTCGGGTGCCCATGCTGAGATCAAAGACCTGGCTGAGCGCTTCAACATTCCTGTCACCACGACTTTGATGGGGATTGGCTCGTTTGATGAGCATCATCCATTGTCACTCGGCATGTTGGGGATGCATGGCACAGCCTACGCCAACTTTGCTGTGATGGAGTGCGATTTGTTGATTGCGGTTGGCGCTCGTTTTGACGATCGCGTGACTGGCAAGCTAGATGAGTTTGCGTCGCATGCACGTGTAGTTCATATTGACATTGACCCGGCTGAGGTCGGCAAAAACCGGACTCCTGATGTGCCCATTGTGGGTGATGTGCGGACGGTATTGGTGGATATGTTGCGCCGCAGCACCGAAGAAGGCGACACCCGCGACATGAATCGCAATCAAGCCTGGATAGCCCGACTCAATCGCTGGAAGCAAGACTATCCATTAACGGTGCCTGAGTACCCTGATGCGATCTCTCCGCAAGAAGTGATTGCTGAAGTTGGGCGACAAGCACCCCATGCTTACTACACTACGGATGTGGGACAGCACCAGATGTGGGCGGCTCAGTTTCTCAAGAATGGTCCCCGCCGCTGGATTTCGAGTGCAGGCTTGGGCACGATGGGCTTTGGTATGCCTGCGGCGATGGGAGCGAAGATGGCAGTCTCTGATGAGCAAGTGGTTTGCATTAGCGGGGATGCCAGCATTCAGATGAATATTCAAGAACTGGGCACGCTGGCTCAGTATGGCATTGGCGTTAAGACGGTGATTATCAACAACGGTTGGCAAGGCATGGTGCGTCAGTGGCAAGAAGCGTTTTATGAGGAGCGGTATTCCTCGTCTAACATGCAGCCTTCCATGCCTGATTTTGTGAAACTCGCTGAAGCTTATGGGGTTAAGGGCATCCTCGTTGAGACGCGGGATCAGTTAGCCGGGGCGATCGCCGAGATGCTGGCCCATGATGGCCCTGTGTTGATGAATGTGCGGGTTAAGCGCAATGAGAACTGTTACCCAATGGTTCCCCCTGGTAAGAGCAACGCTCAAATGGTTGGCTTACCGCAGCGTCCCCCCTCAGAAAAAGCGGCAGAGCTGATCTATTGCAGCAATTGCAACGCCAAGAATGTCTCGACTAACAACTTCTGCCCCGAATGTGGCGCGAAGCTGTAGTTTCCGTTCCATTTCTAAATCGTTGATTGCTTAAAATGCCCCTTCTATCTTTGTGGTAGGAGGGGTATCTGATTTGCAAAAGTGGAATGGTGCGTAGGGTGGGTTTTGCCGTTAAATCTTGGCAAAAAGCGAATTCCGGCGCTGCTGAGTGTAGATGTGATTTTTGGGATAAGCATCTACATGTTAGGGGCGTTGTCTCTGATGCAGACGCTACGCGAACGCGAAACGCTCTTACAGAATTCAGATACCCGAGCAGCAACGCCCAAATTCCTTGGCCAAGTCCACCCGTAATTGAGATTATGCAACGCTCCGCAGCTTGCGGGTGTTGTCATACAAGCTTTGAGCAAACTCATCCAATCGCTGGGACAGCTTTTCATCAACCAGTTTGCCGTTTTGATCAAAGGCTTTCCAGGCTTGCCCGATCGCCACCTGTTCAGGAATGACCCAGGCATGCACCCAGCGTAAAATTGTGCGCAGATCATTCAGTGCATTGCTATTGGATTGTCCACCCAGAATGCTGATCATGCCAGCCACCTTGCCATCGAGTTGGTCAAAGCTCATCAGGTCAAGCGCATTCTTAAGCACACCACTGACGCTGCCGTGATACTCCGGTGTGGCTAGCAGGAAGCCATCAGCGTTTAAGAAGGCTTGGCGCAACCGCTCCACATCGGGGTAATCGGGATACTCTTTGCCACCATCGCAAAAGGGCAGTGTCATGTCGCGCAAGTCGAGAATCTCAACATCAGCCCCTAATGCTTTTAAGCGATCGCCCGCCAATCGCAGTGCCAGTTGCGAGTAAGAATCGGGTCGCAGACTTCCGGCTAAACCAACAAATTTCACCATTTTCCAAGCATCCTCTTTAACTTGACGAAAGCTCTTATAGAAGCAAGACAGCAATCACAATTCAATTCGTAACTTAGTTTTAGCTGTCCGCAGGGCGTAATCGTCGCCCACAGAATTAAGAACACTAAAATCCGTAGTCGTTATGACTTTATTTTAGCAGGCGTTTAATGAATCGTAAAATTCGGTTCAAAAGTTTCTCCTGGGGGCGTGCAGGCACAGGTGAGGGTTGTTAACATAACTTTAGAAATGGAAGCTAAAGTCCTCGACCTATGCGTTTAACTCCGACCCATCGCGCCAAAATTGACGATACCGACGATACCCTGTTCTATTCCTATCCTCGGTTTGTGACCCATGTGGATGAAGGATTCATTCAACAACTGACCGAGTTGTATCGGGAGCGGTTGCAGCCCCAAACGCGTATTTTTGACATGATGAGCAGTTGGGTTTCGCACTTGCCCGATGAAATGGAGTTTACCCACGTTGAAGGGCATGGCCTGAATGCGGAAGAACTGGCTCGTAACCCACGGTTAGATCACTACTTTGTACAAAATCTCAACCTGGATCCAAAGTTACCCCTTGAGGATGCTTCCTTTGATGCAGTGATCAACACAGTTTCGGTGCAGTATTTGCAATATCCTGAAGCGGTCTTCAGCGAGATCTATCGCATTCTAAAACCGGGTGGTATCGCGATTTTCAGCTTCTCAAATCGGATGTTTTATCAAAAGGCGATTCAGATCTGGCGAGACGCATCTGAGCCGCAACGGGTTGAGTTGGTCAAACGCTACTTTGCCAGTGTGCCAGGTTTTAGCGAACCCGAAGCGATCGCCCGTACCTCGCAACTTCCCCAAATTCTTAGGATGATGGGGATCCCAGGCGGTGATCCCTTCTATGCGGTGATTGCTACTCGCGCGGCTTAAAAGTCAACCCCTCGCTTCAGGTCAACACCCTTCTCGGCATAGTGTTTGTGACAGATCATCTCTGAGTGAACGCTGGCAATGTCGAAATAGCCTGGTAGATTTTTGCAGCGTCCAGTGATGATTACTTCTGTATCCTTCGGTTTGCGTAGGAGCGCTTGAATGATCGGTTCTTCGGGCAAGAGTTCCAGATCGACAGTGGGATTAAGTTCGTCGAGAATGATGGTTTTATATAAGCCTGAGGCGATCGCGGCTCTGGCAATTTCCCAACCCCGCTCGGCTTCGACATAATCGAGTTCCTGTTGTTGACCGCGCCAGACAATCGCATCTCTGCCACACCGCTGATGATCAACCAAGCTTGGGTAACTTTGACGGAGGGCGGCGATCGCGGCATCTTCGGTATAACCTGTGCCACCTTTGAGCCACTGCATGATCAGCACACGATGCGAGAGATCTTGACTGATCCCCCGTCCGATCGCCTGCAGCGCCTTACCGAGCGCACTGGTTGACTTCCCTTTGCCATCCCCGGTGTAGATTTCGATCCCGTCGATGCCTTGCTCTTTTGCCATGGCATGATAATGGGGCCGCATTTCAGAGTGCAAATCGGCAATATCCAGCAACGCTTGGGGCGCACCGCGTCCCGTTGCGATCACTTCCATGTGTTCGGGCTTGTGCTTGAGAGCATTCACCACTTCATCAACAGGGAGAAGACCCAAATCGAGAACTGGATTTAGCTCATCCAGCACAACAACAGAATATAACCCAGAGGCGATCGCGCCTTTGGCCACATCCCAACCGCGCTGGGCTTCGAGCCGATCAAAGCGACTGATATCATCTGGCCCAAAAAATTCAGCCCGTCCCGTTCGCACCTGGTCAATCAAATGGGGAAAGCCACGTTGCAGTGCCTCAATTGCTCCATCTTCGTCGTAGGTGCGACCTGGCCCCTTGAGAAAGCGGAGGAGAAGCACGCGCGTTTGTAGGTCAGAGTGAATGCCTAAGCCAATTGAACGTAGCACAACCCCCAGAGCGGCTTGCGACTTACCTTTGCCCGCGCCATCGTAGACATGAATTTGACCTACGATGCGCCCATCACGAATCGTCGCTGTGCGGATTCCAATTCCAACCCGTGCCATGGTTCTCATTAATCGCTGTTGCCTCATCTTAGCGAAGATACTACGTCGTTTCACTCGATGAGAGTGTACGCTATATCTAGCGCTTTTACTACAGAAAAGTATGAGATTCTACAAAATGTAGAGGTGGAGTCAGCGAATTAACATTAACCCTGTTCTTGTAAATACAAAAAGGCTTCTACTTCTGCTGCGGTCGGTTGAGCTGCGATCGCCCCAGGCCGGGTCGCGGTGATGGCTCCAACCGCATTGGCATAAGTCACCATTTTTTGCACCGTGCCAGCTTCCTTCAGGCTCGCGATCCCCTTCTCACAGAGCTGATGCACAAAGCCTGCGACAAAGCCATCGCCTGCGCCCGTTGTGTCTTCAACATCAATTGAGAACGCAGGTAAGCGTCCTTCATGACCATTGATCCAGTAGGCACAGCCTGCTTCCCCAGCCGTGACCAAAACGCCTTCCAATGTTTCGACAGCATGAGCGATCGCAGCTGGCTCATGTGAGCCAAACAACAGATCGGCTTCTTCTTGAGCCAGTTTCAGAAAATCGATCCGGGGTAACAGATCGTGAATGATGGCTGGTGCAACAGCGGGATCTTTCCAAAAAACAGGCCGCCAGTTGATGTCAACAAACACTTTGACGTAGGACTCGTCTGCCAGCGTCAGGGCGCGGTCGATCGCCATTGCACTATGGGGGTAAGCCAGTTCTAGCGTCCCCATAACTAAGTACTCGGCATTTTCAAATAAAGCGGCAGGTAGTAAATCGGCTTGCAGATGAGTGTCCGCAAATTCGCTCGTGTCATAGCTACCAAAACCCGCAAAATGGCGATCATTCTCTAGCGATCGCACTACATAAACGCCACGAGTTGGTGCGGTTGGGTGACGCTGCACGCCTGCTAAATCAACGCCTTCGTCATGCAAAACCTTTAACAAATCTTCTCCAGCCTGGTCTTTGCCGACACAACCAATAAAGCCGCTGGAGGTGCCTAACTTTGCTAGCCCACAGGCCACATTGGCAGGTGCGCCTCCCGGATAAGGTGTCCAAGAAGTCACGGCTTCCAGGGGTGCCCCCGGTTGATCGGAAAGGAAGTCGAACAACACCTCACCAAGACACAAGACACGGGGCTTCGTCACAGCAAATTCCTCTTGTAGTTGTTAATCAGAATCACGTCTACAGATCGTCTGGCTTAAGACCATTAACAGGAGAATTACTAATCAAGACAATACAGGCATTGTAGAAATTGAGCGAGTAGTACTCCAGGGGAGTGGCAACTCCTTTCACGTTTTTTTGATCTCAAGGCCCCTTAAAGAAAATTTTGAATAAGGACGCGGCTCCTACAAGACTTCAGCCAGTCACCAAATTGTCAAAGTAGACGTAGGATCCGCAATTTCTCTTAGCTGCTCAAAGAAAGTTTACTGAATAACCATACTTCTACCGTATGGCAGTTTTTTAAGAACTAGTTAAATCAAATCATCTCATCAATCAAATTATTAAACGTTCGGCCCCCCAGATCTGTTACTTACTCACGAATGCTTTATTTTTACTAATTTACTCTTGACGGAGAAACAATCATGAGCCTGGATTTTACAGTGGATGACCTGGCTGTTCTAGAACAGTATCAAATAGAGCGATTGTTGTCTTTGTTTGCGGATACGCTACCCTTCTGTTGTCTCAACCACTGTAAGAATCAGCTTACAATCCATTGTTCTGAACCTTGGATTGTTGATGAGTTGCTGGCTCAAATTGATCAGCTTCGGTGTGCTGTGAAAGTGGTGATGGGTGTTAAAAAAATCTCGATACGTTTTGCTCAAGAAGAAATCTATAAAACTTTGACAACCCCCCATCCGAAAAAGCGTTTGGTTAAGATCCTGCATTAATTTATCAGCCAGCCTGACCTTGGGGCAAACGTGACTCAGGTAAGCAGCAATTCTCAGTATGAGAATAATTCTCACAAAAATATTCATTTTGAACAGCTATCAATGGCTGGAATACCCATTCTGCCGTTCATAAAATTGAGCGCACAAGCCTTTAGAGGCTCTGACTTCAGTACAAATGTTTCAAAATGAGAATTGCTGTCAGGTAAGGCACCACACGGTTTGAGACAAGTTACCGTAATGTACTTAAGTGATGAGCAATGCGTTGAGCCGCCCCGGGTTTACCCATCCGTCGTTGCCCATTTTCACGAATTAGATGCAGTTGGTCTGGGTTTTGTAGCAACGTGCGAATTGCGCTGGGAACTTGCTTGGGTGTCGTAACTGGAGTGATTGAAGGCCCCAGCAAGCGTGCTTGCGCCTCGGCAAAATGAGGGGTGAACTGCGGCCCTTCTCCTGGAATTGTAATTGCGGGTTTACCACAGCCGATGAACTGTTCTGTAGCGGTGCCTGCCATTGCGATCGCCACTTCTGCCCGCTGCAAAAACTCAGCGAAGTGGTTTTGTCCCAAGATTAAGTTTGCTTGCCGCTCACCGATACCGACAGTAAAACGATGGGCATCGAGCTGTTGCCAACGGTAACTTTGCAAAGCTTGTTGGAGGGGGGCAAGCTCAATCGCAGGGGCGATCGCGGCTAAAAACACGAGCGGTCTGCCGATTTCGTTAATTAAGCAGTTGGCTGTCTCAAGTAAGACTTCCCAGTTGCGATAGGCTTCGGGTGGGCGTGAACCTGGTAGGAGCAGCAACGTCAGTGGCTCGGCGAGTGCTTCCGAAGTCAGGTTGATAGCAGGTGGGACTGTGGCTGAAGTCTCTGTGCAGGCCAAACCATCCATCATCGGGTTGCCTAGATCGAAGGCCGTGATCCCCTTTTTTTGGAGGAAATGAGTCGTCAGGCGATCGCGCGGAAACACGGCTTTGCAGCGGGGTCGTTGCATTAACCAGCGTTCCCAGGGTAAGTAGATGCAATTGGTTTGTTTGGCTAGTAGGTCTTCAATCCACGGGCGAGGTAACCAGCCCTGCTCGTCACGCAGATAGTACTCTGACTTAGCGGTTCCCACAAAGGCGTAGTTAGCGCGGCTCAACCAGGCAAAAATCAAGGGCACAATATCCCCAACCGCAAGAATTAACGAGTCATCCAGCGATTCGGGCTGAGCCGCGACCCAGTTGCGCATCGCTTGCAGTTGCCTGCGGGTCAATTGCACTAAACCCCCTTTCAAGTCACGGGCGAGCTGCCGCCCATCCATATAAATAAACCCGCCAGAAGGCATCGTTTTGACGGCTCCAATGAGAGGGATCTGGGCTTTTTGGTAGGCAAACCCTTCACCCACTAACGGCAGAGCGACAATCTCAAAGGTGGGTTGCTGGTGTTGCAATTCACGCAAAATGCGAACCGCAATTTCATCTTCACCATGACCATTACTCAAGCACAGCAACCGCATTGGCATTCACGCTAAATAGAAGGAGATAGCAGGTCAATCATATGACGACCCCACAGTATAGCGGTTTTGTCAGTCATCTGAGCCTGCTTAAGGAAAGACTGCCCCTTGGGTTCTACCATGCTGGGTCACGCGGTCATAGTCCTTGTCGCGCTGGGAATAGTACGAAATAATGCGATCGCTCGTCTGCTTAAACTGTTGCGTCATGGCCGTGCAGCTAGAAAATCGACGTTGACCGAGTTGACGCAGGCTGCTGGTCAGTTCGCGTGCGGCTGCAACGCCATTGTCTCGATGACCGTTTTCATGGAGCTGCAGTGCCCTGATATAGCGCTGCCAACGCTGCCTGAGTTGAGTCTGGGCATTAGTCGGTGTCTGCCAACGGGGCATTGTAATGACGACGTTCAACGTAATTTGGGCATTGGTTAGCTGACACTGATTGGGGCGATTAGAGTAGCCATATTTCCAGCGAACACGCCACTGGGTGGTGCCATCAAATCGTCTGCCTGTGCGCGAGATTGACCCTAACTGATTGAGTTGTTGGCGCAACTGTTGAGGCGAATTGCCCTGGACGGTGTAATAGTTGGTTTTGACGTTCACAACAGGAGCCGGAAAAGCGGCCTGAGTTGGTAGAGATGTCAGCAGTAAGGCAAAACAAGTCAACGCCGCTAGCAGCAAAAAACACCAGCGACGCTTGAACAAAGAAAAACGACTGACTTGATTGCGATTAGGGGACTTGCATACCCCGTTGCACGGCTGGACGTTCTTGGAGTTGGGCATACCAGCGTTTAAGGTGAGGATGACCATCCAAAGTTAACTCTTGAAAGTTGTAGATGGCGACCCAGGGGAAAGTGGCAACATCGGCAATCGAATATTCACCGCAAATATACTCATGATTTGCCAACTGTCGGTCTAAGACTCCGTACAATCTCAACGTCTCATTTTCGTAACGCTCGATCGCATAGGTCAGTTTTTCCGGTGCAAATCGTTTGAAGTGATTGAGTTGTCCAAACATGGGGCCAATGCTTCCCATTTGGAACATAAGCCACTCGATCACGCGAAACCGATCGCGCTGATTAACAGGCATTAATCGCTCAGTTTTCTCTGCTAAATAGATTAAAATCGCTCCAGACTCAAACACAGTGATATCGGTTTCGCGATCGATAATCGCTGGAATTTTGCTGTTAGGGTTAATGGCAACAAATTCTGGGCTAAATTGTTCGCCTTTTGTGATATCAATCACATGAACGGTGTAAGGAAGTTCTACTTCCTCCAACATGATGGAAGCTTTACGCCCATTTGGCGTACTAAAGGTGTAAAGGTCAATCATAGATACTGATTCAGGTGAAATCTAACTTGGGTAGGATCAGAAGAATCTGGCACGATTTTCATTTTCATCAGCTTACAAAGCTAAAAACAACTCCCACAACTTCTTAAGCAACAAATTAAGAAAGTTTATTACTAACCTGAGAGTTTTTTAGACGAAACAGTTTTAAGCAAAAAACTGTAATCTTAGTTCGTAATTCTCTAGCTTGCGAGATATTGAGAACAAATCAATTCCTAACAGTTTGATCAGCCAAAATGGCGGCTTTGCCAAAAGATATGGCTATCCGTCTGAAGTAATTGAGTAATGAACTTGAGTTGATCCGGTTAACTGTTTTCTGATTTGAGCGATCGCCCGCGCCATGTCCAACCCCAGCCAGTTTCGGTTTTGACAATCGACACCAAAACGAGAATGGCTGTGATCAATGAGCCGAGGCCTGTTAACCACCAATAACGCAGAGGTAAACCTAGAATCCCCAGCAAGATTTTTCGCATTTGATAGTGCAGCGCAATCACCACCCCTGCGACAACTCCGGCTAACCCCTCCCAAATGGATAGCGGCTGCCCTAACAGACGCATGGCTAGATAACCCAAGCCAAGCCAGGGCAAAACCCCTACCAAAAATGGAATCAAGGCTGAGAATAAGCTGGTGCCCAGGTCGCGACGGCTGCCAGCGTGCCAGTTTTTAGTCCAACCCTCCCATAAGCCCGACCAGGTGCGATACATGCGCACACTTGCCAGAGCTTGACCAGGGGCAAATTTTAAGCGAAGTCCTTTTGATTTAATCCGGCGAGCTAGTTCCACATCTTCAACGACTTCGGCAGCAACAGCTTGGTGGCCTCCTAGAGTGGTGTAAGCACTTTGCCGAAAAAACATAAAAGGACCTGCGGCAAAAGCCGCTTCGCTTGTGGGATTGTTGACCTCGCCAAAGTTAAACCCGGCTGTCAGCAGCCCCATAATCATCGGCTGCACCAGCCATTCGCCTAAAAAGCCGCACTCTACTTGGGGAATCAAAGTCAGCAGATCTAATGACTCGGCTTCGACGATGTGTGCTGCGGTTGCGATCGCGCCCGGTTTGAGTCGGACATCTGCATCAATGAATAATAAGTAGTCGCCCGTAGCCTGCTGTGCCCCTTGATGGCAGGCCCAGTTTTTGCCACGCCAGACTTCGCCGTTGGGTCGGGGTTGGCCTGTCAGAATGTGGAAGCGAGTATCCTGAAGTTCCGCTTGCAGGGCATGGGCGATCGCCAGGGTTGCATCATCGGATTGGTCATCAACAAACCAGACCTGAAGCTGGGGATCTGTTGCAGCGCTGTTGAGTACCGATAGCACACACTCTCGTACGTTGAGTGCTTCGTTGTACGCGGGAATAATGACGGATGTTGCTCTTGGGTGAGGCGATTCTGCAAGCAGCGGTTGGATGTCATCGGCGGCAGCTGCCGCTTGCTTTAAAGCGGTTAAGTAGCGGCTTATGCCGTATAACGCGATGAGCATTAGAGCAAACACAATCACAACCAAACCTCCGCACTTGCGTTAAACCAATCAAACCTCGGCTTTGCGGATCTTTTAAGTATCGTTTGCTCGAACTTTAAAGGACGCTAGCGTCGTTAATTTTCGACTTCTAACCTTAGACCAAAAGTGCGGAAATATTTTGAGTATTTATCGTGATCGTGCATTACAGCTTTTCTCAAGCAAGTGAATGATGTATAAAATTTAGTTAAATGTTATTTCGCCTGGATCGCTTACCTTACAAGTTGTCTCGGTTCTGTAAAGAAAGATGAAGCTAGATTTACTCACATAATATAGTGAATGTGAATCGAATCTTTCTACTCGTTTTGGACCTGTTCTTTATTAGAAAACTCGCATGATGCCTCGCATACTCGTCATTGACGACGACCCTGCCATTTCAGAATTGGTAGCCGTTAATTTAGAAATGGCTGGCTTTGAAGTCAGTCAGGCAAACGATGGGCAAAAGGGGCAGGCGTTGGCTTTTCAAATGCAGCCTGACCTGATCATGCTAGACCTGATGTTGCCTAGAGTTGACGGTTTTACGATTTGTCAACGGCTGCGGCGAGATGAGCGCACGGCTGATATTCCTATCTTGATGCTGACTGCTTTGGGTCAAACTCAAAATAAGGTAGAAGGGTTTAACGCAGGTGCGGATGATTACCTGGTTAAGCCGTTTGAAATTGAAGAAATGTTGGCGCGAGTGCGTGCCTTGTTGCGCCGGATTCGCACCGATCTGCCGCCTTCAGCCTCGCGTCCCAACGATATCCTGACCTACGGGCCTTTGACGATGGTGCCAGAGCGGTATGAAGCAATCTGGTTTAACAAGACGGTGCGCTTGACCCATCTGGAATTTGAGTTGTTAAACTGCTTGCTGCAACGGCACGGTCAAACCGTTTCGCCGAGTGAAATTCTGCGCGAAGTTTGGGGCTACCCGGAAGACGATGATATTGAAACCATTCGGGTGCATGTGCGGCACTTGCGCACAAAGTTGGAACCCGATCCACGGCGTCCACGCTATATCAAAACTGTCTATGGGGCAGGCTACTGCCTTGAGTTGCCCGATGCGGCAGATTCAACGCAAAACAGCGTTGCTGGTTAAATAAGCCAATCCAAGTGGTATCACCGATACGGTTGTCAAGCCAGGTATGAGGCTTCAGCGTTAGCGCGTGATGCCACTTTTGCATTTTGGGATATAGCCATAGTCACCGTAGTTAGGACGAAAGCTGACTGGGTCGCATCCCACACTCCCAATCTCCTCAGTCACCTGGCGACAGCTATATTTCAATTAATCGGGTGGCTCGCTCACAGTTGGTGATGTCGGATTAAATGTGAGGGTTTCGCTGCATTTTCGATAGGATGGCTGAAGGATGATGGCACTGTGAGACGAACGCTTGAGCATCGCTTCCCAACCCTATCGCTTAACCCGGTTTGATCGATTTTGCCTCTGGTACCCTCCGGCATGGCTGATTCTATTTAATCGACATTGGCAACATTACAAGCCTGACCCTGACGGGTGGAATGGGCTGGAATATTTTCTGTTTCTCCTCCCAGGTGGGTTTTACCTGGCGATGGGGTTACGTTGGCTGCGGTTAGGCGGGCGATCGCCCCACATGGCCCAGTCTGAATATGACCCTGACTACCAGCAAGCTCTGCGACAAGAGATCTTGACCCCGATTGTGCAACGCTACTTTCGTGGCACGCTAGAAAACGCTGAAATACTCCCCCAAAAAGGTCCCTTAATCATCGCGATGAACCATGCTGGAATGTCGTTTCCCTGGGATTTGACCGGGATTGGAATTCTGCTCAGTCAGCACATTAGTGGGTCGATTCAACCGCTAGCCCATACGATGTTTTTTGATCATCCCTGGCTCACGTGGTGGTTGCCTCCCGGCTGGATGCAGGTCGTGGGTGGTGTGCGAGCGGAACCCCAGGAATTTGAGCAGGCGATCGCGGCCAACATGATTTTGCTGTACGCGCCAGAAGGCATTCGGGGCATCAGTAAAGGATGGCAACAACGGTACCAACTGGCGACATTTGACCCCAGTTTTGTGCGTTTGAGCATTCGCCATAAAGTGCCGATTTTGCCAGTCGTCTGTGTGGGCAACGAGGGCTTACACCCCTGGGCGTTGAACCTGACTAAGATTGCCCGTTGGTTTCGGTTGCCGATGTTTCCGGTGTCGCCGTTGATTCTGGTGTTTGCGCTCTTTCCGTCAATGGGGGTATGGGCGATGCGAACTCAGTTGCGCTACTATGTGCAGCCGCAATGGCAACCCTGGAAAGACATTACAACGAACCTATCGCACCGTCTAACTTACGAACAAGCTGAAAGCCTGCGATCGCAGATGCAACAGATTTTGAATCAGCTGTGTAAACCCAAACCCAGGGGATGACAGGCTGTTTAGGACGCATCCCGCGCATAAATCGACAATCCAGTTGTGGGAATCTCGATGCCTGGGTCGTACACAAAGAACCTGCTCTTGCCTAGCTGTTTGGCCTGATACATAGCTGCATCTGATGCCTTAAGTAGGGTTTCTGTATCCTGGCCATGCTCAGGGTAGACGGTGACACCAATGCTGGAAGTTGTCTGAATGATTTGCCCTTGGAGGGCGAAGGGCTGCGACAAAGTTGTGAGAATTTTATCAGCAACTCGCGTGGCATCCTGGATCGAGGGAATCGCAGGCAAAATCACAGTGAACTCATCCCCTCCCAGGCGGGCAACCGTGTCACTGCCCCGCAAACAGCGAGTCAGTCGTTGGGCCACAGCTTTCAGCAGTAAGTCACCAGTGTCATGCCCATGGGTATCATTCACGAGTTTGAAGCTGTCGAGATCGAGAAACAATAGCGCAACTAACTGTTCGTTTTGTGAGGCCCAATCGAGTGCCTGTGCCAGCCGCTCTTGAAACAGTTGGCGGTTAGGCAAACCCGTTAAGGAATCGTGAGTCGCCTGATAGTGCAGTTGGGTCGCTGACTGTTGCAGTTGTTGGTTAGAGCGCACTAACTCCGCCGCAGTCCGTTTTAGTTCCTCTTCCATGTGCTTGCGCTCGGTGATGTCACGCATCACGCCAACCAAAAAGACGTTGCCAGCCGCATCCTTGTGGAGCGATCGCTTGGTGGCAATTTGCCGAGTGATACCAGATTGCACGGTAAATGAGGCTTCACTTTCTAATTCTTGGCTGGTCTCAAATACCAGTTGATCTTGCTCCCGTGTGATTGTGGCCTCCTCTAACGGCAAGGTGTCGTAATCTAGCTTTTCAATTAAGTCTCTAGCGGAGCGACCTAAGAACCGACAAAATGCTTCGTTTACCACGATCCAGCGATGCTGTTGGTCTTTCACATAGATCGGGTCTGGAATGGTGTTAATCACGCCATTGAGAAATTCTTTGGAGCGCTTGAGTTCTTCTTCTAGAAAAGCGATGTGGGCAATAACCACGATCGCGGCGGTGACAACCCCAATCGCGGCTGGCATAAGCGGGATCCACCAACCGACGAGAAAAGCCCCAAAAACGACACCCCCCAAACTGGCGATCGCCAGGAGAATAGCTGCTCCAGTCCTTACGGGTGCGCGTAATCGCCAACTAATCACAGCCCCCAGCCATGACCAACCAAAGATCCAGATCCATTCCAGAGGATCCTGCCAAACGCGAATCATCGCCCGATCATCAAGGGCACTACTGAGAATTTGGCTCAGAAAGTTGGCCTGCAGCTCGACCCCTGAAATTGGCTCTAACTCGTGGGAACCGGGTGCGCTGGTGCTATAGGAGGTGAGGAAGTAGTCTTTGAGGCTCTCGGCGGTTGAACCGATTAAGACGATGCGACCGCGAAAGAAGTCGGCTGGCACTTTGTTCGCTAGCACATCGGCTAGGGATACCTGGCGAAATCGATTGGCAGGGCCGCGCAAATTGGCTAGAAACTGATAGCCACCATCATCGGCTCGCACATAGCCGCCATCGTTGGGGCGAAACAACGGAAACACCGCCTTCCCTAAGCGGAGCTGGCTGGGAGTATCTTGAGTTCCTTGTGGGGTAATGCCTTCCTGCGCGAGATACTTTAGAGCCAGTTTCAGGGCAAAACCTTCATAGTTGATGCCGTCTACTTCCCAATACAGCAAGCCACGCCGCACTTTGCTGTCGGGGTCATGTACCAGATTGTTAAACCCAACTTGATTGCGATCAATCAGAATGGGCGGGGGTGGCACTCCCTGGCTGCGCTGGTCTTGAATTTGCTGAATGCCAATCAGATTGGGCGTTGAGCGATAGATTGACAACAGTTCTTCGGTGCCTGGCTTGACGGGGAGATTTCGGTAAATGTCGAGGCCGATCGCGCGAGGTTCGTAACTCTTGAGCTTCTGCAACAACTCGGCTAAAACTGCATCAGGAATTGGAAACTTGCGGAGCTGCTGCAAATCCGACTCTTGAATGCCAACAATAACAATGCGATCGTCGGTTGGCTCAAGCGGGCGGAGGCGAAAACTTTGATCTAGAATCGCTAATTCCCAGACTTCCAACCATCCCAGCAGGCGTAACAAAATAATGCACCCGCTCACTCCTGCTGAAGTTAGTAAGACGCGCTTACTGAACCGAAACCCCTGCCAGGTTTGTCGCATCAATGAAATCAGGTGCTTGCCTTGCATAACAACCAGGATGGGGAAGTAAACCTACTGTAGGTTGCCCATTTATTGACAAAGAATAACAAGCGCCCCTTGTGCAAAGGCGATATGCCAGGTTGAAATTGCAAAGTCTATATACGTTCAATCCCCAAATTCATGAAAAATTTGGGGATTTGGGAGAAAAACGCAGGATTAGAAGGCGCGATTACACGGCCACGCGATCGCGACTGACGGTTGCCAATGCTTCAACCAGACTCCGCACAACGGCAATCATTTCGACTTCGCTGCTGAGCCGATTGATCGCAGAACCAACACCAATCCCTGCGGCACCCGCTGCGATCGCCATTGGTGCAGTGACGCTCGACAAACCGCTGGCGCACAATACTGGCACATTCACCGCGCGTGAAATTTCATAAGCCGCGGCCAGTGTGGGGGCTGCTTTCTCAATCAGACCCAGAGTGCCTGCATGGGTGGGTTGGCTGCTCGTGCCACCTTCGGTTTGAATGACGTTAGCACCTGCCGCAACCAATGCTTCTGCCAGTTGCACTTGCTGATCTAAAGGCAGAATATGAGGTACTGTGACCGACAACAAGATGTTCGGCAGTAAGGCGCGGGTTGCTTGGGTCAGAGCTAAGACCTCTGGTGCTTCAAAGCGGCGACCTTGAGCGTAGAAGCTGTCAAAGTTACCAATTTCAATCAAGTCTGCGCCTGCTTCAACGGCGGTCACAAATAAGTCAGGTTCAACCGCCGACACACAAATCGGGAGATTAGTGAGCTGTTTAGCTTGACGCACCAGTGTAGGATCGGCCGCAATATCAACCAGGGTTGCGCCCCCTTTGTCAGCCGCACGAACGACGCTTGCAACGCGATCGCGGTCAAAATTATTGAGTCCACTAATTACCTTGAGGGCACGACCCTGCTCAAAAGCAGTCATTAAAGTTGCGTGAATGCTCATGGTTCTATTCTTGTCGCCTAAAGTGTATAGACCATTCTTGCACTAAGTGGAAAAAGGTCAACGTCTGGCGATCGCATCAAAGGGATGAGTTGGAAAAACAACGGAGAGGGGGGGATTCGAACCCCCGTTAGGTGTGACCCTAAACTTGATTTCGAGTCAAGCGCATTCAACCGCTCTGCCACCTCTCCAGGGAATTTTTTTGGATTCGCTGCTATTCAGTTTCGTGTCTATTTAACTAGACAACCTGCATTTAGGCAATCTCTATTCTACAGGGCAACGGCAGAATTGTCTGATGATTCCATCATGGCATGAAAACCAGCTTGTGGAGTCCACTGAATTGCGCCATCAATGCCTGTTGTAAAGACCTGAGTGCCCGCCTTTTGCAGGTTTTGCTGAGCAACGGGGTGAACTTGACGACCAAATGCGATCGCCACCTCTGGATGTAAGGCATCGACGAGTTCAGGCAGCAGCCAACCGCCTGACCAGCACAACACATCTGTCTGACCCAGCTTGGTTTTGAGCAAGTCGCGCTGCTGATCAGGAGAAAGTTTGCCGAACCAGAGCCAGGTTTGCCCGTCGAGTTGAAATTCTGCAGCCGTAGGGTTGGTGCTGAGCCAGCGCAGATCAAGTTGGTTGAGATGAATGAGTTGCTTTGGAGCCAGTACCTCTACCTGCGCCGCAAAGCCTGACAGTGTTTGGGGTTGACTCGGCAAGAAAAGCTGCCTGACCGGAACTTGCCGGATGAGTGCTTGCAATCCTGCATTGGGAGTCAAGCTTGATGTCTGTGCAAAGGCCCAATCGATCTGGTTGATGCCACTCTTTTGGAGAAAGGGCAGAACGGTGAATCCGGCGGTTTTAGCGTCACCTGTGTTAAGCAGCGCCACCTTACCTGACATCTGGAAAACCATGATGGGTTCGCTGGTGCTAGCGAGGGCAGTCACACGCACTAACTGAGTTTGAGCCTGCCAGACCGGCACACAAATTAGCAAACTGGCGAAACCCAATGCCACCCACGCATGTCGCCGCCACCAGGATTGCAACCAGGTGAGGCACAGCAGTCCATACAGCGAGATCGCGACCCAAACGGCAATGGTTCCAGTCGCGTAGGCATTCCCTGGCAGGCGGCTGGTGGTTTCGACAATGCCCAAAAGAACTTGAGTCGGGTAATTTAGCAGCCAGGCGATCGCGCTGCCCGCCGGAGACCAGACCAGGCTTGCGAGAGCGCTCGCCATTCCTCCTAAGCTCAAGATGGAGATCAGAGGTGTCGTGACCAAATTAACTGGGATGCTGTAGGGCGAGACTACGCCAAACGCCTGGAGCTGCACTGGCAAAGTCCACAGGTAAGCCGCAACAGGGACGGCAACGAGGGGGGCGATCGCGCTGGGGAGCCAGTCGAGCCATTTCGTTAAGGGTGACACCGTGACTAATAAGCCCAAGGTGGCAAGAAAGCTGAGCTGAAAGCCCAGATCCCAGATCCATAAAGGATTCCAGACCAGCATCAGGGTGGCGACAACGAAGAGTGCGCCCAGAGGTTTAATGGTGCGATCGAGTAAGAGCGCGACTAAACCACCAAAGCCCATCAAGGCTGCTCTCAGAACGGCAGGCTGCGCCCCCGATAAGCCGATAAAGGTGAGCAGTGCTAAACAGCCTGCAGCAAACTTGACTTTGGCTGAGTACCGACTGAGCAGCGATAACACCACTCCCAAAATCAGCGATGTCTGAAATCCAGAAGCAGCCAGGGCATGGGCTAAGCCAACTCGCACAAACTGATCTTTCACATTGTAGGGCAGGTCAACTCCCCGTCCGCCCAACACCATCGCGCTAACCAGTGGCCCGGCGGGACTCCCCAACCACCGCATTTGCGATCGCACAATTCGCTGGCGCACCAGCCACCAGCCCCAGCCAGTATTCCGCACAATTTCTACCTGACTACCCCGCATCCCCGCGAAACTGCCTTCCTGCTGAAGATAGGCTTGAAAGTCAAACCCACCCGGATTAGTTGCCGGTTGAGGTCGATAGAGGGTGCCGCTGACCGCGATCGCCTGTCCGGGATGCAAACCCGTCGCTTGCAACAGCGGCACGGTGACGTAGAGCTTGCCCGACGCTCGTTGTGGGGAACTGTCACTTTGAGAAATCTGCTTTACCATCAGCCAAAACTGACCTTTTTGACTGCGAGTTACACGCGGCAGGCTGTCTAACTTGCCCGCAACCTTCACCACCGTCTCGGTTGGGCGAATATCCGCTGTTGGCGCAAACCAACTCACATCCTGCGGGCCAGGTTGGGGCGATCGCACCTGAAACCAAAACGTGGCCAATAAGCTCAGGCAAGCTGCCACCACCCATACCCACCGCTTGGGCGATCGCCGCCAAAACCGCCGACTGACTAAGGCCAGTAGCAGACAACCAATAAAAAGGACCCAACCACCAAACGGCAGCCGAGTCGCAAACAAACCTAAAAGGTAAGCAGCACACCAGAGAATAAAAGCGGTTGCTGTCATGATGCCCCTGATTTCCAAAAATGGAAAGCACGGAATTGAGCAGTAAGCGATCTCTGCCGACTCCGATTGCTTATGTATTCAGGGTGCCCCCGCTTAATTGGGAATCACTAGATCGACAAACCGAGCTTAATCCCAAGAGCGGTGTGAAGAATCAACAAGCCCATTGCCACAGTGCCCAAGTAAGCGTGGATCATGCGTAAACCGGGCTGCTTCACAAATAGCTTAGAGATGACGCTGTTGGAGAACAACAACAGCAAAGCAAACGAACCTGTCCAGAAGTGGGGGCTGGAGAGAATTGGTTGCTTTTGCATCACGAGAGACAAAATGCCCCCCGTGTAGCCCAGTGCTAAGAAGGTAAACATGAACGGTGCCAGTTGGCGATGGCTTTTCCGGTTTTTGATTGCCACTTCTTTATCAGCGGCCAATCGGCCCTGCCAACCCGAATAGGCAACGTAGCTACCCATCACAAAAATGACAATGCCCATCATGGCAGGATGCCCCCAGTGGGTAATGGGTTCAGGAATGTTTAAGCTACGAAACCAGGCCGCTAACGGTTCTAATAAATCGCTTAAGTAAGCGCTGAAACTTTCCATACGTCTCTCCAAAAGGTCGGGGAAATACCTACAAAGACTAGGATACGTGAATCCTGCCAATCTCTTTGATGCAGATAATACTGGGTTCGGCGCGATCGCATTGATAGAACCCAGACACAACCATCGAGAAAACCTAGTTCTTAGAACCGATTTGTACCCCCTAAATAAGGTATTCTCTCGACAGGAGAGCAGACACAGAGGGTATGGTGCGCCGTCGAACCGTTTGGAGTAAATTCAGAAAAATCAGCAGCGACGATAGTTTCCTTCATGGTCTACATATCTTTGAGGGATTTATCTCGCGAGTTTTGTCAGTCGCAATGGTGATCGTCATCTTTGCGGCGTTGTTTGATCTGGGGGTTGTTCTGTTTGAAGGTTTATTTGCAGACCCGGTTGGACGATTAACAACTTCTTTAACGCAAGTTTTCGGTTTATTTCTGAATGTATTAATTGCGCTCGAATTGCTGGAGAACATCACAGCTTACCTGAAGAAACAGGTGGTACAAGTCGAACTGGTGATTGTGACTTCGTTAATTGCCGTATCTCGTAAGATTATTATTCTGGATTTAGAGAAGACGGCAGGCTTGAACCTGATTGCTCTTGGCACCACAATTCTGGCGCTTTCAATTAGTTATTGGTTGATTCGTCGGGCCAATCGAGACGTTGATTAGTGAGGGTAGGCAAATTCTGCATTGCTCCTTTGCATGGGCCGATCCTTAGTTTTGAAGGCTAATGGCGATCGCTGGATTTAATTGATATGGAGCCGCTTCATTTGCTCACCTAGACCCTGAAGTTACATGAGTCATTTTTTTCAGTTTGAACAAGAATTTGTTGACTCACTCCGCTGCATTCCCATGCAAGTGCGCTACAACCTTGATACGTGTGGAGTGAAGCTCAAACTTGCCCAGTGGAATCATTTCTCGCTAGAGGAGCGGCAGCAACTTGCCGATCTGCCCTGCCAGACACCAACTCAGGTGGAGGCGTACCGTCACTTTCTGAACCAATTGATTCGCGATCGCACCCAGACCACGGCTAGCGTGCTAGAAGTTGACCCTGATCCGGCGTGGCTTAACCAGGAAGCGATTCCAGAAACAGTGCAAGTCAAGGCAACTGAGTTGGGTCGGGCGATCGCCCCTTCTGAATGGGCCAGTCTCACCCCACTCCAGCGCTTTGCCTTAATTAAGTTGAGCCGCTCAGGGCATGAAAATAGTAATTTTTTGCCCGCCATGCAGGAATTCCACTTGATCTAACTTCAATTCCAGAGTTAGGCATTTCAATAAAAATATTCCAATAAAAACAGGAGTTTTCACAACTCCTGCGTCAGTTTATGAGAGGACGAACCATCAGCAAAACAGCTAAAACATTAAGAAATTTTATTTTCTCTCAGCATCTCAGTTGTTGTAGCTCGTTGTCTAAGTTAAAACAGCGAAACCATACCAACAATACCCGCACATGACAAAACTAACAGAAGCGTCATTAAAACGGATTGTCCGAGATGTTTCTGAGAAGAATTCATGACTGCCTACCATGTATTAGTGAATGTACTGACGATAACAAAGGGGCTTCGTTAACGATCGCGATCGCTTACGAAACGTTAATCTACTTCATCTTCCTTAATATGTTTCTCATAAAAAAAGCCAGCGTAGGCTGGCTTAGCAGAGACATTGCAAAGATGTTTAGGAGTTGCCGTCAGAAGTCGGCAAACTGCTGGATTGTGGCTGCCGACGCATTAAAAATCGTTCTCGCGCTCCCACAATGATGATGTAAAGAATTGGCACCACAAACAAACTCAAGAAGGTTGCCACAAGCATGCCACCGAAAACGGCAGTACCTAATGTTTGACGGCTACCCGCACCCGCACCTGTCGCAATCACCAGAGGAAAGATCCCAATCAAGGTTGAAAGTGCAGTCATCAAGATGGGACGTAACCGATCTTGGGAGGCTTCGACTGCTGCTTTCGTAATCGACAACCCCTGTTCTCGTAACTGGTTTGCAAACTCTACGATCAAAATTGAGTTTTTACTCGCCAAACCAATCAACATGACCAACCCAACCTGACAATAAACATCGTTGGGAAAGCCCCGTAAAAACTGCGCCAAGAGTGCCCCAAACACAGCCAGAGGCACAGCCAGCAAAATAATGAAGGGGTCAATAAAGTTTTCGTATTGGGCTGCCAAAACGAGAAACACAAACACCAGACCTAAGCCGAAGATAATTGGGGCGAGTCCCCCCGACTCTAATTCTTCGTAAGAGGTGCCTGCCCAGGCATAACCAAAGCGAGGTGGCAAGACTTGTGCGGCTAACTGCTGCATTTTTTGAATTGCCTCACCAGAACTGGTGCCTGGTGCGGGTGAACCCGTAATTTCAATCGCACGGAACAAGTTGAAATGGTTAATCGTTTGTGCGCCTGTGGTTGGGGTAATCGTAATCAGGTTATTCAGCGGAATCATTTGTCCCGTTTCAGAACGGACATAAAGCTGGTCAATGTCTTCTGGTTTAGAACGAAATTCTTCATCAGCCTGAACGTAGACCCGGTAACTGCGCTGCCCCAGGTTAAAGTCATTAACGTATTGCGACCCCAAGGCTGTCTGCAATGTATTAAAAATGTCATCGATTGGAACTTGCAATGCTTTGGCGCGATCGCGGTTCACTTCCACATTAAATTGAGGTGTCGCCGCCGAAAATGTAGTGAATACCTGCTGTAAGCCGGAACCAGGCTGATTTGCCGCACCGATCAACTTGCCAGAGGTGGCTAGCAGAGAAGCGAGATCATTCACACCGCGCCGATCTTGCAGGTAGAAGGAAAAACCACCAAAAGTACCCAAACCTTGAACCGGGGGTGGGTTGAGTGGCAGAACCCGCGCTTCGGTGATGCCCATCACCTGGGGAAACAGCTTGCCAATAATGGCTTGAGCCGATTGACCGGGACCTTTCCGCTCATCCCACGGCTTTAAAGTCGTAAAGATGATGCCCTGGTTGGCAGTGCTACCACTAAAACCAAAACCACCCACTGCAAAAGTCGCTTGTACTTCCGGAAATTGATCCTTCTGCAATAAAATGTCTTCCACCTTATCCATTACATTACTCGTGTAGTTGAGCGAAACCCCTTCTGGAGCCTGCACAATCGTAATGAAATAACCCTGGTCTTCATCTGGTAAGAAAGCTTGTGGCACGATCGTAAACAGCCATGCAGTTGCCCCTAACGACACTACAAACAGGCCCAAGATCAGCATCTTAAACCGGGTCAAGGTCTGGAGTGAGTTGCGATAGCGGTTGCGGGTGTTGTCTAAGAAGCGGTTGAACCAGTTAAACGGGCGTGCTAGCCAACCAGGAATTTGAGGATTCGCCGTTAGCAACATGCCACAGAGCGATGGCGTTAACGAAAGCGCCAGAAAGGTTGAAATCAGAATCGAAAAAGCAATCGTCAGCGCAAACTGGTTGTAGAGTGCGCCGGTCGTTCCAGGAAAAAAGGCAACTGGCACAAACACTGCCATCAGCACGAGGGAAGTAGCAATCACCGCGCCAAACAACTCGCGCATCGATTCGATCGCCGCCCGTACGGGACTCAGTCCTTTCTCAGTAATCAGACGGCTGACGTTTTCAACCACCACGATCGCATCATCCACTACCATCCCGGTGGCAAGCGTCAAGCCAAACAGCGTCAAACTATTGATCGAAAAGTTAAAGACTCTAACGAAGGCGAACGTGCCAATCAGCGCCAGCGGAATCGTAATCGACGGGATAATCGTCGTGCGCCAGTCTTGCAGAAAGACGAAGATGATCAGCACCACCAGCGCGATCGCCATAATCAGGGTGCTAACCACCTCGCTCATTGAGGCTTCAACGTAGTTCGTCGTGTCAAACGCGACCTCAAACTTCATCCCCGGTGGAAAGCTGGTTGACAGCCGCTGCATTTCTTCTTTGACAGCTTTGCCAACTTCCAGGGCGTTGCTGCCTGGCACCTGGATGATGCCCAGACCGACTGCATCTTTGCCGTTATAGCGCAAGAACGTGCTGTAGTTTTCAGCCCCTAATTCGGCGCGTCCCACATCGCGCAGCTTAATCAGCGCACCGCCTTCCTCCGTTTTGACCACAATCTCGTCAAATTCGGCTGGCTCTCGCAACCGCCCAACCGCCTGTAAATCGATCTGATAGAGCTGTTCTGACGATGTGGGTTGTTGCCCCAGACGACCTGCCCCGACCTGCAAGTTTTGCTCGCGTAAGGCATCGACTACGTCCTGCACTGTCAGAGTACGGCTGGCCAAACGCTCTGGGTCAAGCCAGAGCCGCATCGAGTAACGTCTTTCGCCAAAGATTTGAACGTTACCAACCCCTGAGATCCGCTTAATCGCATCGGCGATGTAGAGGTCGGCATAGTTGCTGAGAAAAACACTGTCGTACTCGTCGTTTTCAGCGTAGAGTCCCATCCCCAAGAGAAAGTTCGCCGACTCTTTTGAAACCTGCACACCGGTGCGCTGAACCTGCTCTGGTAATTGAGCTTCAGCGGCAGATACGCGGTTTTGCACATCTACAGCGGCAATGTCTTTGTTACGCGAGGCATCAAACGTCACGGTAATGCTAGAGGTGCCATCGTTACTGCTGCTAGATTGCATGTAACGCAGCCCTTCAACCCCGTTGATCTGCCGCTCCAAAATGGTTGTAACCGTGTTTTCAACCACTTCGGCACTGGCTCCACTGTAGTTGGAAACTACTGTCACCTGAGTTGGGGCAATCTCAGGAAATTGAGCGATCGGCAGAGTGGGAATCGCGATTAGTCCCAGCAACAAAATAATCGTTGCAGCAACGATTGAGAAAACGGGGCGCTTGATAAAAAATTCAGAAAACATAGGTGAGACAGGGGGTGGAGAGACGAACTGACGTTTTCGATCAGGCAGCGTGGAGCAAATAAATCTCGCCTATGGCTGCAACGTTTAACCCAGGACTGATGTGGTTTTAACCGCCGATATTGACTCGATTGATTTGCGAGGTGCCACTGCTGGGCGAGGTTGTTGGGGCGATCGCGGCGCACTCTGATAAGTTGAGCGTCCCTGTCGTAACGACCTGCTCGTTCGGTTTTAACCCCTCAAGAATTTGATAGCGGTTGTCTTGAATTCTGCCGAGCTTAACGGGGCGTTGGCGTGCCACTAAATCTGGTGGGGGTGGCGCGGGTGCCCCCGGTGGGCCTGCTGGCGGGGCTTGACTTAAGATGGCTTTGCACTGGTCATCGAGGGGCTGAGCGATGTAAACAAAGGTTTCACCACCTAATCTTGAGATGGATGAGGTCGGCACTAACACCCCTGGTTTTTCGCTCCAAATCAGTCGCGCTCGCACAAATTGTCCAGAGCGTAATTTGCCGTCGCGATTATCAAAGGTTGCTTTAGCTAACACACTTTGCACATTCGTCTCAACTTGGGGCGAGATGAAGGTAATGCGTCCAGCAGCCAGCAGTTTACCCGTATTGTCAAGTAACTCGACTCGCTGATTCGTCCGTAACTCTGCCGATCGCTCCAGTGGCACAGACAGCCGCAACTCTAGCGACTCATTTTGGGTAATGGTTGTCAGCGTGTCACTGCTGCTCACAACTTGCCCCAGCTTGACTGGAATATCGCCCACAACCCCATCAAACGGAGCGCGGATCACGGTGTCGCTCAGTTCTTCAGTTGCAAGGTTGGCGTTTGCCTGAGTGCGAGATAGCTCAGACTCAGCATTGGCAAGACTGGCGGCCGATCCTTTGATCCGCTCGTCGATCGCCCGTAATTGAGCCACCGCATTGCTTCGAGCACTCTCAACCTGGTCTAAGTTTTGCCGTGGTAAAGCGCCCTCTGCCACCAAGTCAGAAATACGACGATATTCTTTGGCTTGCAGTTCTACATCGGCTTGACGAGCTAACCGCTCTTGCCGCAGGGCATCCAGTTGAAAGCGGGCATTGTCGCGAGCGGCGCGGGCTGATTGCACACTGGCCTGTACGCCTGCTAACTCGGCCAATCGCTTATCGGGCCGGAGTTGAACAATCGGCGTTCCAGCTTGGACACGAGCGCCAGAGTTGACATAGATGTTGCTGACGCGCCCCGCAATCTCAGGTCGCAGCGGTGCCGCCAACTTGGACTCTAAAGACCCAACAAAATCAGAAAACTCTAGCACTGACTGGGTTTTCGTCGTTTCTAGAGTAACAGGCAGACCCGCTGGCATGCCGCCACCGCCCATCCCAGCTTGGCTACTGGCTTGGCTTGCCATCCACCAGCGCCAACCAAAACCTAAACCCGCGATCGCCAAAAATAGCCCAACAAGACCCAAGACTTTCCTTGAGGTTAGTTTCAACCGAGGTGAGTTTGCGGTAGAAAAAGACTCTACAAGGGCTGGCTGGTCTGAGGGAGGTAACAAGGGGTCTGCTCCGCCCGAACCCGCGTGTTCAGAATGGTTAGAACCGGTCATTTGCATGTCCTGAATGAGATTAGAGGCATCGCGCACAGAGATATACGCAGCGTTCCGTCTGTCCAGCGATAGAGACAAAAGTTAAAAATCTCTTCGACAATCATAAACGTAACGGTATAGTTATTGCAACAGTTTGATATATCAAACTGATATGCAATCTGCTGGAGTGTTAGAGTATACAAAATGTTAATTAAGTGAAATGTTAGAACTTGCTGCTTTGGGGTTGCTGTATGGGCAACCTATGCATGGCTACCGCCTAAAACAGCAACTAGAGCGGTTTATGGGTGGTTGTATTACAGTTAATTTTGGTGCGATCTATCCCTTGTTGAAGCGTTTAGAGTGCCAGGGCGCAGTGTCTGTTCGCGAAGAAGGGGGCGAAACAGGCTCTAATCGTAAGATTTATAGCCTGACGGATTATGGAAAAAAGCTCTGGCATCAATACATGCTTGAGCATCCCCAAGAAAGCTGGGTCAACTCGCGATCGCGTTTTATGATTAAGTTTTTCTTTTTTGGTCATTTAGAGCCGCAAGAACGGGTCAAATTGTTGCGACACCGCTTGATGCTGACGACTTTGCATCTCGACAATAAAGAATCGGTTTATCCAGAATGTACTGACGCTCACCAGACAGAGGTGTTTAGCTATATCAGCTCGATTCTGCGGAATGAGATTGTCTGGCTACAGGCCCAACTCCTCAAGGAAGAAGCCTTGTTGGATGAAGTGCCGTCTTCATTGACGAGCAGCTTATTGGGACACAAACCTTAATTCAAAGCAAGCAACTCACTGAGGAAAAGCTTCACCTGTCTCATAGCGGCAGCGATCGCGTCTGGTTGAGATGTACTTACCGGGCTTGCTTTTCTAACTTAGCAACGCGGTTTTCTAAGGCAGAGAGACGATCTTTTGCCTCGATCGCGAGCGTGGCTAAGCGATCTAAAAGTTGTCGGTCAGTTAACGTTTCAGCGCCTCTGGGGCGCGACGTTGGGGGAGGGGTTGGAGTGCGGCTCCCACTTTGCCGACTCAAGCTATTGATTTGCGCTCGAAGCTGGCTGACCTCAGACCTGAGTTGATAAATATCGGCTTGAAGGTTGGCGTTCGACTGTGCCAACACGACACCCCGCGTTGCCAAAACCAGGAACAACGCTGCTATCAGGGCGATCGCGAATCGTTTAAACACCATATCGCTTCAAAACTGGCTGATCTACCTTATATCTTGCCAATCCTTAAAGTGGCAGGCACCTCTCTAAAGGTCACTAATGACGGTTTGAACCTCAACTAGCAAGTCACTGGTTGAGCGAGGTACAACATCATTTTTCGCAGCTTCAGGAGTTGCGTCGTCAGAGTTATCAACCTGAAAAGAGGGCAACGTCTCAATTGGCGATTGAAAAGCGGGGTAGGGAAGTGTGGCCGCGAGTAAGCCAGTGACGGTGACGCAAATTAGAGTGGGAATCAGTTTGGGATAGGTAAATTTCATAACCTTGGCCTGAGTGGACGATGAATTTGAATTCAACTGTTTTCTGGTTGATTTCGGGTTTCCACCTAGACTTTTCCTTAGTGTTGCTCAAACCCTTGACCGGAAACCTGCTCCAACTCCAAAGGAGTGAAAAATTGATTTCAAGAGTAGGAACCGTGTACGGGTATCAATGTAACAACTAGATTGCTCTAATTTACGGAAAAGTAGACAGAATCTCAAAAGTCACATGAAAACTTGATGGTTCTGACCGCGATCGCGTTGAGAAAAAAAACTTTTACCTGTTCCGCATTTCGCTGTGTCTATTTGAGTTATAGCTGGAGTGCCTCTGCCAACCTTTGCTGGAAACTGCAAAGCCATTTTGTATTTCTGGCAAGAATGGGTATTGGGAACAATCCGATTTTTTCTTTTCGCGGATTAAAACTTTGGTAGGTGCAGAATGGGTTTTAAAGCACGGATGAAACAATCCATTAAGCGGCAGGTATGTGTCCTTTTATACTTGAAGCTGAAAAAGATGGACGGATAGACACTGAGGAAAGAGAGATTAAAAGTAGAACAAATGGTCTATCTGGCGGCGGAGGGGTGGCAGGTTTGGGCTGGGTGGGGTTCTCTCTGGCTGCGGTCGTCAAAGTGAACCCGGATGCGTATACTGAAAAGCGGTTCACCTCGGACGTTAAGGAATTTGCATGAAAGGATTTCTCGCATTCTTCGTCGCGCCAATTGTTTCATTGGTTGCGTTGACCGATGCTGCGATCGCCGCGGTCAAAACACAAGTCGTTGAGTATCAGCATGATGGCGTCGTACTTGAGGGATTTTTGGCTTACGATGACGCAAAAACAGGAAAGCGTCCTGGTGTGATGATTGTCCACGAGTGGACAGGCGTGGGTGACTACGTGAAGAACCGCGCGAAGCAATTGGCCGAGCTAGGCTATGTTGCTTTTGCGGCTGACATCTACGGCAAAGGCATTCGTCCCAACAATCCAACAGATGCAGGTAAAGAAGCGACCAAATATCGCTCAAACCGCCCGTTGCTGCGTAGCCGCGCCTTGGCTGGCTTGAAAGTGTTGCAGGCGAATCCGCTCACAAACCCGCAAAAGATTGCTGCGATCGGTTACTGCTTTGGTGGTGGTACTGTGCTGGAACTGGCGCGGAGTGGTGCTGATGTGGCGGGTGTGGTGAGCTTTCATGGCAACTTAGACACGCCTAACCCAGCCGATGCCCAAAACATTAAGGGGAAGGTGTTAGTGCTACATGGAGCTGTTGATCCTTATGTGCCACCTGAGCAGGTCAGTGCCTTTGAGAAGGAAATGAATGACGCCAAGGTTGATTGGCAACTGGTGTCTTATGGTGGTGTGGTTCACAGTTTTACCAATCCTGAAGCGGGCAATGACCCGTCGAAAGGGGCTGCTTACAATGCATTAGCCGATCAGCGATCGTTTGGTGCCATGCAACAGTTTTTCAATGAGCTCTTTGTCGATCGCGACGCGACGAAGCCTGCATTCAAAAAGCCATCCGACCAATTTAACCCACCTCGCAGGTCTGGGAGTGGACGCTAAAAACAGCGGCTAATTGGGATTCGGAATTGAGAGCAAGGGTTCATCGGGGACTCTTGCTTTTTTTGTCGCTCCAAAAGCGATAATGCTGTGCAGTTGCAGGATGGATCCGGGTTTACTAAGTCTGGAGGTGTGGTCAGGCTTCTCTTTTGCCGCTTAACCCGTGGAGATACGTGCTCGACTTTACTGATGTCGATTCATCGCATGAACCTGGCTTGCTAGGGGAGATTTTTGTGGCTGAGTGGCTGACGCAAGCGGGTTGGCAACCGATCGCCCATCGTTGGCATTGTCGGTGGGGTGAACTAGACCTGGTTGCCGTGCGTCGGGCTAATGAAACGTCTGCGATCGCTGCGATCGCCTTTGTGGAAGTCAAAACTCGCCGCCAACACAATTGGGATGCGCATGGGGCACTCGCCATTACAGCGAAAAAACAGTCAAAGTTATGGCGAACAGCCCAGCTCTATCTGGTCGAAAATCCAGCTTTTGAAGCGCTACCTTGCCAGTTTGATGTGGCTCTTGTCACCTATCAACCCGTAGCAATCACGCAGGGTATCCCTCAACATGCTACCCGTAAAGCAGACTGGCAGTTTTGGATGCAGACTTACATCCCCCATGCGTTCGCGCTTAATTAACCGCCCCACACCTTCTCTAAAACAGTTTGGGGTGCAATGTCTGCCATCTTGCCACTGAGCGACTTAATCCCAATAAAGCGGTTGCTTTCGGGCAACATTTTCTTCGGCTCGTTGTCTCCAAAGAGGGCCAGGGTATAGGTCTGCACAGCAACAGCAAGTTGCATCGGGGCGCTGTCGGTACACAGCATTAAATTTGCTCCACCGATAATGGCGGCTAGTTTTCCAGTTGTGTCGGGTTGCGTCACTTTCAGGCTGGGATTAAGCTTGACCAGCGCATCAACGAGGGTGGCATTGTCTTCGTCTTTGACGACCACCAGCATCAAGTCAGGTTGCTTCTGTTGAAAGTCTTGAATAATGCCATTCCAGCTCTCAACCGGATACGTCTTGCCGTTGTTGGTTGCGTCGGCGCTGCCGTAAACCAATACATACCCGGCTTGGCCGATGCCCAACCGCTTGCGCTCAGCGTCTGCCCAGTCTAAATCTTTAACTGGAATGCTGACGGCTAGAGCTGGACAGGGAGCTTGAAAGTTCAGGCTTTTCAGCAAATCGTAGTAGGCGGTTGCCCCATACTGGTTGGTGTTGCGGGGAACTGTGTGGGTGAAAAAATTAGCGCCAGGGGTTCCTTCGTAACCAATCCGGGTCGGAATCCCTGCTAGCCACAATAGGAAACTCACTGTCCAATTCTGCCCTGGAAAAACTGCGACTTCATACTCACGCTCACGAATGTTGCCCAGCAGGTTGCCCCAATCTGCCAAGCTATTGCGTGATTCAAACTCAAAGGCGATCGCGTTATTGACTGATTTGCTGACCTGGTACGCGGCTTTCGCTGTCGGTTCGACAACCACATCAATCTGAGCATGGGGGTATGCCTGCTTCAAACCGTCAAGCGTGGGGAAGAAAAGAACTTGTTCGCCAACTCCACCAGGGATAAGGGCTACGATTCTCATAAATTGGACTTCTCAAACTGGGATCGGTTTAATTGCCTCATCCAGTTTAGATGGATTCGGCTTTTCTAGAAAGTTCAAAAAACCACGCTTATGGAATTTTTCCACGCTGTCTACTACAAAATTGGCTTTCAGACGGGGTCGAACGGGTCAGAAAACAGCAGTCTCACCCCGAACTTTGAGGGGTTTTGCTGAGTCTCGTGGCGATCGCGATGGCAGGTGAAGGGATTATGAAACTGCTTAGGAATGGAAATTAAATCAGGGGCGGGTTTTGCCGTTCAATCCCTTGCAGGAATCAGATCGGTCTGCTAGACCCGTCCGTAGAGTGGGCGGATTAATTAAATTCGCCATCCTTAGTGCTGCTACGAAGCCCGAATACAGGCAGTAATCAACTCTTGCAAAATGGGCAAATTTTCCGGATGGCACGCTCGGTTTGTTAGTATCTTCGTCGGGCGTTTCAAATCAGAAATTACGTGGATGGCTTTCTCAATCTCAACAAACCACTTGGTTTTACTTCCCACGACTGCGTTGCCAAAGTCAGACGTTTGTTAAAGCTCAAGCGCGTGGGACATGCTGGCACGCTGGATCCAGCCGCTTCAGGCGTGTTGCCGATCGCCCTGGGGCGAGCCACTCGCTTACTTCAATTTCTTCCGGGTGACAAAGCCTATCACGCCACGATTCGATTTGGAGTACAAACCACCACCGATGACCTCGAAGGGGAGGTTTTACAGAGCCAATCCGCTGCTCACCTGACTTTAGAGGGGGTTCAGCAAGTGCTACCCCAATTTCTCGGTCTGTTAGAGCAAATTCCCCCGGCTTACAGTGCAATTCAGGTGCAGGGCAAACGGCTCTACGACTTAGCACGCGCAGGGCAAACGGTAGAAGTCAAGCCGCGCTCAGTAGAAGTTTTCGCAATTGATGTGCGAGGCTGGCAGACCGGAGAGTTTCCTGAACTGGAGGTCGCGATCGCCTGTGGCTCTGGCACGTATATCCGGGCGATCGCGCGGGATTTGGGAAATGTTCTTGGTGTCGGTGGTACTTTAGCAAAGCTGATTCGCACGCGGAGTAGTGGCTTTGACCTGTGTGATAGTCTCACCTTTGAAGCGCTCACCACTCAGGTAGAAGAACACCACTTTCAAGTGATTGCCCCTGAGCAAGTGTTGTCTCACTTACCGGCCCTGGTGTTGCCCAATGAGATCGCCCGCCGCTGGTGCCAGGGACAAAAAATTTTGCACACTCCCACAACAGAGACACGAGAGCCGCAGTGCATTTATTCAGAAGCAGGCACCTTTTTAGGAATCGCCAACCAGGTTGATGAGCTGTTGTGTCCTCAAGTGGTGTTTGCTGACCCTGGAGCGATCGAGATTTAGGTAATCGTTCAATTTCTTAAAGCGATACCCCACCAACTTCAGCGGGGCGATGAGGCAGGGCCTTTATTGGGCAAAGAGCTTGCATCAACAAAATCAATGGTGTTCAGATTTTGCTGGGTGCTAGCCTAAAAAAGGCTATTGCGTTAGTCGTCATACCGCATGAGCTTGCGATAGAAATTTTGTGAGAAATCAGGCAGCTTTGTGCGCTTGAAATTGAAGATAACTTCAATCAAAAAATCAATAAACTCGAAATTTGCCATCATCAGCTCATAGCTGAGATCGGCATTGCCGTCAAATTGTAAGCGGCAGCGAGTAATTTCTGAAGGCAGCGTTGAGACGTTCCACGTAGCAATAAAGGGAATGCTTGCACCCCCCTCAATTTTGCGTTGCCCCTCTAAAACTCCCTTTTGATATAGGCTAATAGCAAAGGGAAGCAATTGCTTTTTGGCTGCTTGTGGGTAGTAGGGCATGTAGACTCCAACCTGTTGGTTGGGAGCGGGTTGAAGCTGGTCCAACGACATAACCAATGGTCCTAATTCCGAGTTAATAATTGCATCAGCGACTAAGGAGACACAGTCAATATACTGGCAGATGTTGCTTTGTTTAGCATTCCCCAAAATAAGAATCAACCGAGCATCGATTCATCTATTTTGCTCTATCCATAGAAAGCACTACCCAACTGCGATTTGAAAATCTCGCCCTTATCTTGCTTGTCTTGATATACATCAAGATTTATTGTTAATTCATCCGAATAATTACTGCGTGTTACTTTATGGCACCCCTGGTTGCAAATTATTACTTAACCTACCGCTGCAATGCCCGGTGTCACTTTTGTGATATCTGGGCTTTGGAACCCAAAAAGGAGGCGGATTTTGCAACGATTCGCCAGAATCTTCAAGACTTGCGCCGCTTAGGAGTCAAGTATGTTGACTTCACGGGTGGTGAACCTCTACTGCGCCAAGATGTTCCTGAAATTTTTGCCGAAGCAAAGCGCCAGGGGTTCGTGACGAGTATGACGACCAACACGATTCTTTACCCAAAGCGTGCGAAAGAAATGCAAGGGTTGGTCGATTTTCTCAATTTTTCGCTCGACGGACCAGATGCGGAAACGCATAATCAATCACGCGGCGTCAAAATCTTTGAAACGCTGGTTGAGTCGGTCCGTATTGCGCATGAATTAGGTGAGTTTCCTGTCTTAAACCACACGGTGACAGCTCAAAACTATGAGCGCATTGGAGAGGTGGCTGAGTTTGCCTACGAAGTAGGCGCACGCGTTTGGCTTAATCCCGCTTTTACGGCTCATAGCAACTACAACTCAAAGAAAAATCCGACTCCGGCGTTGGTGACGGCGATCGAAGAGATGGCCCGACGATACAACAACCTTGGTTACAATAAAGCTGCCCTCGAATTCATCAAGGCGGGTGGAAACGACATTAACAATCCGCGTTGTAAAGCCGTTGACGCGGTAATTGCGATTTCGCCCCACGATGAACTCTTGCTGCCCTGCTATCACTTTGCCCAATCGGCTCCTGCAATTAATGGGCGGCTTTATGAGCTTTACAAAGAGTCGGAGGAAGTTGATTCTTACCGCCGCTCTCAGGGAAAACTGGCTGTATGTGATGGTTGCACTGTCTGGTGCTACCTGATTCCCAGTTTCTTTATGGGTTTTGACAAATACTGGTTTCTAAATCAAGTGACTTATGCCGGCGAATTCCTGGCGCGAAAGCGATTCCTTCAACGAGCTAGAACCGCTTAGTTCTTTACTGGCGGATATTTCTCAATTTACAGAAGCAGACGAAGAGACAACTCCAGTCCCTCCTCAGGATCGGCGGCGGCGTAAAGCTGCCATTCTGTTGATGGCAATTTGGAGCGGTACGATCGCGCTGCACTTAGTAGCCTGGGGTTACTGGTTTGTGATTGGGCTGACAACGCTCATGAGCATTCACGCAGTGCGGATCTTGTTGGCGCGTCCGGTGCCGATGCCGCAACCCCTGACTGATGACGAGTTAGCCGATGCTCCGACGGTTTCGTTGATGGTTGCAGCGAAAAATGAAGAGGCGGTGATTGGTCGGTTGATGAAGTTGCTTTGTGAGCTTGACTATCCCCGCGATCGCTATGAAGTGTGGGCGATTGACGATAACAGCGATGACAACACTCCAGCGGTGTTAGCCAAACTGGCAGGTCAATACTCTAATCTGCGGGTTGTGCGGCGATCGCCCAATGCCGGAGGCGGCAAGTCAGGGGCACTCAACCAAGTGCTGCCACTGACAAAGGGTGAGTTGATTGCAGTCTTTGATGCTGATGCTCAGGTTCCGGCTGACCTCTTGCGGCGGGTTGTGCCACTCTTCGATCGCGACTCTTTGGGTGCAGTGCAAGTGCGTAAAGCCATTTCAAATGTCTCGCGCAATGGCTGGATCCAGGGCCAAGTTGTAGAGATGGCGTTTGACACCTATATCCAACAGCAACGGATTGCGCTTGGCGGTATTGGTGAGCTGCGCGGTAATGGGCAGTTTGTCCGCCGAGAAGCTCTGGAGGACTGTGGCGGTTGGAACGAAGAAACGATCACCGACGATTTAGACTTGTCAATTCGCTTGCATCTGCATAATTGGGATGTTGAAGTGACAACCGTGCCTGCTGTGCGAGAAGAAGGGGTGACACGGGCGATCGCGCTTTGGCACCAGCGAAACCGTTGGGCGGAAGGCGGTTATCAACGTTACCTCGACTATTGGCAACCCATTTTGCGAAACCGCATGGGCACCCGTAAAACGTTTGATCTCGTGCTGTTTTGGATTACGCAGTACATGCTGCCTTCTGCGGCAGTGCCGGATGCGTTGATGGCAGTGTTACGACATCAGCCAATGGTGTGGTCGCCGGTCGGGGGGCTGACGGTGCAACTGTCGCTCTTGGGCATGTTCTTTGGCTTACGCCGGATCCGTAAGCAAGAGCGAACTCTGCAAGCGGTGGAGCATCCTTCCCGAATGTCGGCTCAAAAACTGTTCAGAACGCTTCTGCAAGTTGTGTTTGGCACGCTTTACATGCTGCACTGGTTGCCTGTAATTGCCAGCACTGCGGCGCGAATCTCGGTTCGTCCGAAGCGGCTGAAGTGGGTTAAAACCGCGCATCATGGCAGCGATGTGCAACTGGATGTGACTGGTTAACCTTATCCTTTTAGGGAAGAAATCAGCGCAGGCAGCAGGTTCAACAGGTTGGGATGGGCTTGTAGGCGGGTGTAAGACCGGGCCGTTTGCAGCAGTGTGCGATGCCGAGGAAACCAGAGGGGTGTAAACGGTAGCCGAAAGGGTGCCCAAAGCACCGATTTCTGTGGGTGGTCAAACAAATAACCGTTGTGAACGACCCCAATTCCCGACTGGATATCGTCGGGAGTATTGCCCGGAAAAGCACCCCAGGTTAACCCCGGCACCCCAAATATGATCGCAGACCAGACGTTAACCGCAATTGCTCCATACCGAAGTTGGGCGATCGCAGAGTCCAGTTCGGCTTGGCAACACTTTTGTGTGGCTGGGTCAACCAGGATGCTGCAAGACAGGTTGCCCCAGATCTGTTCGTTGACAAAGGGGACTGCCTGCTGCAAAAAGTCGGCGCTCTCACTCACGGGTAAGCTGACCTCGGCTAACACGCCACAGAATGCCTCCTCATTTAAGGCATATGCATCGGCTTCTGGTGCGACATCCTGGATCCATAGCCAGGGCAAATCGAGTTCTGGTTCGGGGCGATTGGGGTCGGGTGTACCCAGCGACTCCGCCTGAGAATAACGCTCAACAAATTGCTGATAGCGTTGGGTTGCCCCCGGATAGTAGGCTTTGCGGAGCGGAGTTTGGGCGAGTTCTTGTTTGAGATAGCTTAAAAAGCTGGCTCGTTGGGGCCAACCTTTCGCTGTGACAATCACTTTTGCCGCTGCACAATTAAAGCTGGCATTGTGAACGACCATTCCAGCAATTTGGCGGGCTTGATAAACCAGGTCAGCATCTGACCAATTGCCCGGTACGACTAGGATGGGAGTTACACAACCTAGCTCCGCCGTGATGGGTTTCAGTGTCGGCAAGCTCTGGGCGATCGCCTGGTAAGTGTACTGTGACCCCGTGACATGAATTTGATCAACGAGCGAATGCTGGCACAGCGCGCGGCCTAACTCAGCCCCTCCGTAAACAATTTCGAGAAAACCCGCATCACAGAGTGGTTTCAATGCTTTTTCAAAAACGGCACCCAAATATTCGTTGACCGGGTTGAGCTTCAGCAGCACAACCGAGTTTTCAACAAAAAGCTTGTGGAGCGAGTCCATTGGGGCGATCGCAGAGATATTGCCTGCCCCCAGCACTAGCGTTAAGCTCCCTGTTTGGGATGCCTGACGGTAAATCTCGCCCTGGGTGGGTGGTTGCCCTGGCTCAAGCCACAACTCCCCCACAAAGCCGGAATAAAGCACCTTGTCGAGCCACTGATCGGGGAACACTTTGGCGATCCATTGCCCGTTTCGCTCGGTCAGAGACACGGGTTTCGGTTGTCCCCCAGCTTCAAGGGCATGGATTAATTGGCGCAGATTTCCTAAGACCCCGGCTGGGCCAACAATCCATTCTTCTCCGGCGAGCGGTGCAGTGGGGTCGATGCCTTTGGCTTGGCAGGCAAGCGTGGCCCATTCTTCAGCAACCGCTAAGGTCGCGTCAACACAGCCTTGTAGATAATTTATTCGGTCTGAGCAACTAACGTTAACCCACTCCGTTTTTCGAGCGGCTAAGCGTTGGGCGATCGCATCTGCCATTTCTAGAGTCGTGGCGGGTGGGGCGACAAAGCTTTTCACCATAACTGCACCGTGATGAATAAAAAAGTTTGGCAAAGCAGGCAACTGGGCGCTGCCCTCATAGGGGCTGCTGTTTTTCTGGCTTGACCGAGCGATCGCGGATTTGGATCCAGACAACAACCGCTCCTATGGATAGGTATCAGAACCGCTAAACTTGAGTCTGGTGTAATTTTGGATCAAGTTAAGCCGATTGACCAGTATGTGGTCATGAATGCTCTGTCTGCGGCGATCTGCGTGGTATGTGAGGAGTCTGCTGTGCTGAGAAGTTTGAAACAGCCTTTTTCGAAAGTTGGGCATTTGGCTCGATTGCTGCCAGTGAGCGATCGCCAGTGGGCCAATCTTGATTTGCTCAGAACGTTAGTGCAACGCGATTTACGCGTCCGGTATGAAGGCTCAATGATTGGCAACTTGTGGGCGGTTGTGCATCAAGTGCTTCAGCTATTGATCTTTACCTACGTTTTTTCGGTTGTGCTACAGGTCAAGCTAAGCCTGAAAGGACTACCGGCCAATGATTTCACCTACGGGTTGTGGCTGTTTGCAGGGCTAGTTCCCTGGACAGCGCTGGTGATGGGGTTATCGCAAGCTGCGACTTCTGTAATTAACCAGCCAAACCTGGTCAAAAAAGTGGTTTTTCCGCTCAGCCTGCTGCCGTTAGTGCCGATTGTGTCAGCCTTTGTTGAAAGCTCCATTGGGCTGATGCTGTTAATTGCCATGTTGGCTTTCACGACAAAAACGTTACATGCCAGCCTGCTGCTGCTCCCTCTGGTGTGGATTCCCCAATTGCTTTTAACGGCAGGTTTAGGCTATCTCACGGCAGGGTTAACGGTTTTCATTCGGGATATTGCTCAAACAGTAGGGGTGGTCTTAAATCTTTGGTTCTACGTGACACCGATTATTTACCCGGCCAATATCGTGCCAGAGTTTTTGAGGTTTTGGGTTTTTCAATTTAATCCGTTCACGGCCATTGTTGAAACCTATCGGGACCTCATCCTAGAAGGCAAGCTGGCACATGGGCCAGAACTTTTAACAGCTTATGGAGTTGCGATCGCGGTGTTTTTGCTGGGGTGGCTGATTTATAAGCGTCTGCGTCCGGCATTTGCCGATGTTTTGTAATCGCACTTTCTGTCAGCAAGGCGTTGCAGCCAGTTGCTCGGCTCATCATTATTCACGGCAGGAGGAAAGGGAATGAATATTTTATTTCGCGAGTTCGATCCGTTTAACGTGTGGCTATGGGTTGAGTTTTACACCGTGCCATCCGAGATCGAAAAACAATATTTTGAGGAAGTCCTCGACTCGTGGTTTTTTATTGGGAAGTTGGGTGGGTTCAACGCTGAGAATCTGCAAGTGCAGGACGTTGGCCTGGATATCAGCTACATGGAGTACGACCCCGAAGTGGCTGAAGGTAGTTTACTGGCGTTGATGCACAACATGGGTGAGATTGAGTACGAAGGCGTTTGGGCGCGTTGTTGGTTTGATTTAGGGACGAGTGACGCGATCGCCCTGGATGTTTTGGTCAATGCGTTGCGCCAATTTAGCCGCGATTATGTGAACATTGAAACCTTCATTGTGGGTGGCGAAAACCACGACTGGCGGATTCCAGAGAACATGCGGCAGCAGGGCTTCGTCTCAGAAGACTCATGGAATTAAGCTAGAGTAGGGAGGTCGCCGAAAACGTGCCTGCTCTCGTTTTGGGAATGGAACCTGTACTGACTTAAGTGTATGACCCGTTCTGCCGCTCCCCCGACCGCTTCAACCCGCCCCCCTAAGGAAACGGACTGGCGCTTATTTTTAAGACTGGCACCCTATGGGCTACGCAACAAAAATCTGCTGATCTTTTCCTTAATTTTGCTGGTGCCAGCCTCGATCGCGGGGGCTGTGCAGCCCATCTTAATTGGGGAAGCCATCTCTTTCATTAGACAGGAACCAACCACCTGGGGCGTATTGCAAAAACTATCCCTACAAGCGGGAATTAATTTGCTCGCCGGATTGCTACTGCTGACGCTGGTTGTGCGGGGTGTGCTGGATGCGTGGCAGGGCTACCTGGTGCAGAAAGTCGGGCAAAACATTACGGCAGAAATCCGTGCGGATCTGTTTCACCATGTCACTTCACTTGCCGTTCGTTTTTTTGATCGCACTCCAGTTGGAAAGCTGATCACCCGACTCACCAGTGATGTAGAAGCGTTGGGAGATGTTTTCTCGACGGGGGCGATTGGCATCTTAGGCGATATCTTCTCAATTTTAATTTTGGCGATCGCGATGTTTTTGCGGCAATGGCAACTCGCCCTCTTGCTGGTCGTGATGCTGATTCCCGTCAGTTTTTTGATCATTTATTTCCAAAATCAGTTTCGCAAGGCCAACTACAAAGCCCGCGAAGAGTTGTCTCAACTCAATGCCATGCTGCAAGAAAACATGGTGGGTGTTGGCGTTGTGCAGCTCTTTCGGCGTGAAGCGTTTAATGCCGATCTCTTTCGCACCGTCAACCAACGCTATATCAAGGTTGTTGACCGCACGATCTTTCATGACTCGGCGATCTCCGCCACTCTGGAGTGGATTTCGCTGGTCGCGATCGCAGGTGTGCTGTGGTTGGGCGGCGGTTTAATCTTGGGCGATCGGCTTACCTTTGGACAGTTATCAGAGTTTATTCTGTTTGCTCAGCGATTGTTTGACCCCTTGCGCCAATTTGCTGAAAAGTTTACGGCGATTCAGGCTGGGTTAACAGCCGTTGAGCGGGTGAGCGACATCATGAATGAGCCAATCGAGATTCGTGATGTTGAAAATCCTAAAAATTTGAATTCGCGCGAATCGACAGGCGAGATTCGATTTGAGCATGTCTGGTTTGCGTACAAACAGGATGAATATGTGCTCAAAGACCTGGATTTTACAATTCATCCCGGCGAGAAAGTCGCGCTTGTCGGCCCAACCGGGGCAGGCAAAAGTTCGATTATTCGGCTACTGAGTCGGTTGTATGAGCCAACCCAAGGGCGGATTATTGTAGATGGCATTGATACTCGCGAGTTACCTCAAACTGAGCTGCGCCGCCACATGGCCGTGATTTTGCAGGATGGCTTTGTTTTCGCTGGAGATGTGAAAAGCAACATTACTCTAGGGGAGAGCTATAGCCTGAATGAAGTCCAGGAAGCGGCTCAGAGTACAAATGTTGCCGATCTAATTGAGCAACTACCACAGGGCTATGACACCCCCTTACGGGAACGTGGCACCAACCTGTCGGCGGGGCAAAAGCAACTGCTTGCCTTTGCGCGGGCGGCGATTCGCGATCCAAAAATTTTGGTGTTAGACGAGGCAACAGCCAGTCTCGATGTTGCAACCGAAGCGCGGATCCAGACGGCACTTGAACGCCTCTTAGAAGGTCGCACCGCGATTATCATTGCCCACCGACTCTCCACCATTCGGAATGTCGATCGCATTTTGGTGTTGAAGCGGGGTGAGCTAGTCGAGTCGGGCACCCACGAGGAGTTGCTGAATCTGGGTGGGTTGTATGCCAGCCTGTACAAACTGCAAATGTTAGAGAGTTAAGCAGCTCGTATCAGTTTTGCAAAGCAAATGCCTGGGATCCTTCAGACTCCAGGCCGCTTGATTGTCGATAAGATTTTTACTCAATCCACAAAGTGAAGGGCAAACGGGTGTAGATGCCGCGCGGGTCATTCAAGCTACGAAAGGCCGATAGTTCATTCTGAAGTTTAATTACTTCTTTTGTCAGCACATCTGCCTTCTCAGTGGGTTTGAGAAACGGGAGTTTTGCAAAAGCCTGGTCAGGCTGGTCGCCAAACAATCGCTCCTCTAAGCCACGAGGCTGCGGATACTCCTCAACTTGCCAGTCGTCGCCCAGCTTAGCTTGGGTCGCTGCCGCTTTGATGGCGGCTTCTAAGCCACCCAAATCATCGACCAGACCAATTTGCTTCGCCCGTGTTCCAGACCAGACCCGTCCCTGGGCAATTTCGGCAACTTTAGCTTTGTCTAACTTGCGAGACTTCGCCACCTTTGTCAGAAATTGATCGTAGATATTGTCAACCAACACTTGCACTTTCGCGAGTTCGGCAGGTGTCTTGGGTCGGGTGATCGTCTGGCTGTCAGCAAATTGCCCTGTCTTGACAGAATCCCAGGTGATGCCATTATTGTTCGCTAACTTCTGCACATTGGGTTGGATGCCAAACACGCCAATCGATCCTGTAATCGTATTAGGTTCAGCAAAAATGCGATCGCTGTCCATCGCAATCCAGTAACCACCAGAGGCAGCAACAGACCCCATCGACACAATCACAGGTTTGGTTTTACGAATCAGGGCAATCTCTCGTTGGATCACTTCAGATGCAGTTGCACTGCCACCCGGACTGTTGACCCGTAAGACAACCGCTTTCACCTTGTCATTGTGCCGAATTTTGCGGAGTTCTCTGGCAAAGCGATCGCCCCCGATTTCTCCGGCGTCTCCCTGCCCGTTGACAATATCACCCTCAGCATAAACAACCGCAACCTTGCGATTACTCTTCGTTTGTTTATTAATCGCGGTCTCTGCGACACTGGCATATTCTTTCAGGCTAATCTGACGAAAGGTACGACTCTTGGCATCACTGCCCGTCAGTTTTTTCAACTCATCCAAAATTTCATCTTGGTAAGCTTGCCGATCAATCAAACCTTGCTTAGTGGCGCTATCAGCCAAGAGAATCACCTGCTGATTGGCGATCGCCTGAAGCTGTGCGGGAGTACGCTTGCGGGCTTCTCCGGTTGCTCTGAGAAACTCACCCCAGACATCTTGCAACAACGTTTGAGTCTGTTGGCGGTTTTCAGGGCTGAGCCGATTGAGCAAAAATGGCTCAACGGCTGACTTATACTTACCAACTCGCGTTACTTGAACGTTAATGCCGTACTTATCTAAAAAGCCTTTCAGGAAAAGTGGTTGTGAACTAAGCCCATTAAACTCTAAAGACCCCATCGGGTTGATTGCGATCGTGTCAGCCACCGAAGCGACATAGTACTCGCGCTCGCTCCAATCGGTATTGTAAGCAATTACTCGCTTACCCGATGCTCTCACCCGTTGGAGCGCTTCCCTCATTTCTTTTAGGGTGGCAAACCCCGCTCCATTACTGGCACCACTGCTGTGGATGTAGACACCTGAGATGCGCTTATCAGTGGCTGCGTGATTCAGGGCTGTCAACACCGACCGCAGTTGCATCGAAGACGGCTCATTTGAAAGAGCCTGACTCAACGCCCCAACGGTACGCTTTCCATCTGTGATGGGTTGCGATAGATCGACGACCAGCACAGAACGGTTTCTCACTTGGGGTTCAACATCGCGGGTGGCTAATAGGAGAATTAGCCCAACGAGTGTACTAACACTTAAACCCAAAAAGATAAAAATTCCCAGAACTGTTGCCAGGACATTCTTTAAGAAATCACGCATGCCGCCGACTCAAACCTTTGCTGATACAAATTCTGCTCTAGCCTAACACTGCTAAAGCAAAACCGGAGTCAGAGAAAAGCACAGTAACAAATGTTTTGAACTAATTGCTACCAGTCAGAGTTTTTCCTTGAGTGGCCAACAACATTAACCGCTGTAGCTCAGTCCACAAGCGATCGCGCTGGTATAAGCCCTCAATGCGGTGAATCACTTTACCACTTTCAAAAAGTAATATCGTAGGCAGCGTTGTGATGCGATATTGACTTGAAAGTTGGAGGTTCTCGTCAGCATTGATACCGACTAACTTAAAGCATTGCCCCCATGTTGCTTGAAACCCATTAAGTAAAGGCTCAATCATCCGACAGGGACCACACCAAGGGGCACCAAAATGAACAAGAACGGGGACGGATGATTCTAAAACCTCTTTTGTGAACTGTGGCTTACTCATTGAAAGCTGTGATCCCCAGTGGTAAATTATCAATTTTTAGTATTTGAATCATCCTACCAGTGAACACGGCTTGTTGCATCTATTAAAACGGGATGTAGCCACCAAAAAATCAAAACAAATATTGCAATTCCCAAGTAAGAGGGGCGCAAAAATTCAACTAGATTTAAGGTTTGTTTACCCTGCGCGATCGCCTGAAAAGGAATCACCGATGTGCGCGCTTTAACCGCCTCAAAGGCTTGCCCATATCGATTTGTGAGGCGGCGATCGCCATGCCAAACGCCAAATAAATGGTGAGCAATCAGGCCCAAGCAAGTGACGAGCATAAAAGAGGTGCCAAGCCAGAGGCTGTGGGCAATACACCAGATAACTTGCCCCACCATTTGAGGATGTCGGGTAATGCGAATAATTCCGGTTTCGTAGAGGTGAACTTCTGGCTTTTGAATAGCAGCAATCTCTAACAAATTGAAGGTGGCCGGATATAAAAACAGAAACGAAATGGCAGACAACACCCAAATCAGGCTGGCAATGCCAGGAACCCCTTGGAGCTGCCAGAGTTGTGCCCCATCATAGCGATGATTAAAAAAATAAATAATCAGACAGGTTGCCAACGGTAGACTCACCAACGCAAAAAAGACGCGGTAGAGACGTGCTCCGACAATTTTTTCGGCGCGGGGGCGAAGAGCTGCCAAACCACTATGGGCGATCGCGAAGGCAACGAGCAGACCTAGCATGATGAAGTGGCTAGGCGTTAACCATTCAGGCATAGAGTAGTCCTAAATCAGGTGGGTGAGAGGCATTGTGTGAGAGGCTTTTTTCCTGGTAAAGCCTCTCATAAAACCGAAATGGGTCTGGATAGAGTTTCAGTTAATAGCGGAATAAGCCTGTACCCTGCACTTTGTGGCCCGTAGGCTCCAAAATGGCCGCAGCCGCTTGCATCCCCGAAATAGTGGCTCCTTCCATACTGTCGATATAGTCTTGAGCGGTGTAACTGCCCGCTAAGAAGAAGTTAGAGACAGGCGTTTTCTGCTGCGGACGATAAGGATCCATACCGGGGGCTTCGCGATACAGGGACTGGGCCAACTTCACTACGTTGAACCAGGTCATGTTTAGTTCTCGCGAAGAGGGAAACAGATCATGAACTTGCTTTAGAGCGTGTTGAGCAATCTCTTCGTTGCTCATTTTGATGAATGGATCGCCAGGCGTCAGCACCACTTGCAGCAGCGAACCCTGGCCTTCGCGGTAGTAATCTTTGGGACTGCTGAGAGCTAAATCGGCAAAGCATGAGAAATCGGCATCGGTGCTATAGAGCAAATTATCGATGCCCGCCGCGTGGTCGAGTTGCTTGCGCTCAGCCTCGTCGTTTAACTCTGTGACCCAGCCATCAAACCGGAGTTGTACGGTGGCAACGGGCACTGCATCCAGTTTGTAGATGTTGTCAAACTCTGGCATACTGCGCCACTCAGCGGGGAGGAGGCGTTGAATCCCAGGAATGTCACAGGCCGCCAGGTAAACGTCAGCGGTAATGGTTTCTTCGCGATCGCCACTGGCAACGACAATGCCCGTCACAGTTGTCTGGGTGCCCTCACCCTCAAACAAGATGCGGCGCGTTTGACGACGGGTGTAGAGTTTGGCTCCTTTCGCTTCCAGGTAATTGACGATGGGTTTGTGCAAGTACTCGTGGGGAGAACCGGCCAACAAATTGAGGCGAGACGCTTCGGTTTTGGCGGCAAACATCATAAAGATGGTGAGCATGCAGCGAGCCGAAATATGCTCAGTGTCAATAAAGCCAAGGGCCAGGGCGATCGCATCCCACATCCGTTTGAGGCTATTTTGCGAACCACCATGCTTGCGAAACCAGTCAGCAAAGCTGATCCCATCTAAGGCGCGAATTTGCTTCATCGCGAAGTTGTAGTTCAGCAGACCCGGCACGATGGGACTAGTGCCCAGGGCGATCGCGTTTTGCAGCTTATCTTGTGGCGTCAATTGCCCAGTGGTAAAAAATGCTTTGAGGCCATGAAACGGTGCGCCCAACAAAAAGCGAAAATCAAGGGCGGCTTTTTGCCCACCCCGGCTGATGAAGTTGTGAACATGCTCTTTCGGCAATAGCGCGTCGTAAGCACCCACCTTTTTCATCAGTTCAAAGAGATTGGCGTAGTTGTTGAAGAAAACGTGCAACCCCATCTCAATATGGTTGCCGTCACCATCCACCCAGCTGCCAACCTTACCCCCAATAAAGGGGCGTGCTTCAAAAATTTCGACCTCATGTCCTGCATCGACTAGCTCCACGGCTGCTGCCAAACCCGCTAGACCTGCTCCCACAATCGCGACTCGCATACTACTTCACCACCATGATTTTGACTGGCTTCTCAAACTGGAGAAAAACCGACTTTTGAAGCTTTTGAGCGATTGATGCTCCTCAACATTTGCGTGGTAAATTTCTACCGACGACGTGTTGTTAAATTCTTAAACAATTGTAAAAGAAGCGGTAAACGAGTGGGCAAATGATTTTGAGATGTTGTTGGGGCAGAGTGAGAAGGCTGTGCGCCGGGGGAGGAGCGATCGCCAATTTTGTCTGCGTCGGCGAATTGAAAAAATTGAGCCTGGTTAAAACGAAAACAACACCCCAAACCTTTAACCCTGGTCGCCATTGCTAAAGATCTGGGGTGCTTATGGGTGAGTTGCAGTGAGAGAAGAACCCTTGGCCGCAACTTCGAGAATTTACTCAGCGGTGGCTAGCTCGGCGTTGTTCCGGTTACGACGACGAGTCAAGCTGTTAAACAGCATGATGCCGATCGCCTTGATCAAGCTACCTTCGAGTTCTTTAAACATCTTCATGTTGAGGCCAAAAGCGTCGTTGGCTTCGTCAACAATGCGATCGGCAGTTGCGTCATCGACCGTCAAATTGTCGAGCGATTCGCGGTACTTGCTCTTAAAGGCTTTCTCATCGGAGATCGTCTTGAACTCGTAGAAGTTGGTGCCTTCGCCTTCGGCCAGGTTCATGCCCCGAACGGCAATACCTTTGAGAATTTGGCCACCTGAGAGGTCACCCAGGTAACGCGTGTAGGAGTGAGCCACTAACAACTCAGGAGCGGTATTGGAGATTTCACGAATGCGGTTAACGTAAGCGGTTGCGGCTTCAGAAGGGGCCACTTCATTGCGCCAGTTAGACCCGTAATAGTAGGTCAGATCTTTTTCGAGCGCTTCTTTGCGGTTTAGCTCAGGGAAGTAGATACCAGAGACCACAGGATGGTTCTTGTGCTTCTCCATTTCCTCTTCCATTGCGGTATAGACAAAGTAGAGGTTTGAAACAAGTTTGCGATAAGACGTTTTTTCAACGGTGCCCTTTAAAAAGCAGGCGACAAACCCAGTGTTTTCTGCCATCGTGTGGGACTTCTTGGTGCCCTCACGGAGCTTTGCTGCCAAATTACTGCTCATGCTAAAACTACCAACCTTGAGTTGAGTGAGGATGAATGTGTGTTTTGCAATGCAAACGAATCTATCTAATTTGTTACCCTAGACTGTTTTGATGAGTGTTTCTGTTAAAAATTCTAAAGCCCAGTCGGGGTTTGTGAGCGATCGCACCCTCTGGCAAATCCGTCTATTAGACTCTAAATCGGGCAAACACTGAAGTGAATGCCCGACTTGATTGAGTCAAAATCTGAAAGATGACCCACCGACAATATTTACACTTCGCAATAAAGTTTAGGGGGTTGCTTCAGACTCAACCCGGGGCAGACCCATGCTGTAGTTCAACACACGCCCAGCCAAGTTGTAGGAAATCTCGCCTTTTTGCAGTAACCCACGAATGAAGTGTTCGAGGTCGGAGCCAATGCGACGCACGTTGTACTCCGTCAACTCTTGACCGTTGTAGGACTCGACCAAATCATCAAACTGACGGTAAACCTTTTGGAGTGACTCCTCTGACCAGTTGAACTCGTTGTCAGGGTCAATATCCAACGTCAAAACGTTCTCACTGGGGACTAACTCGTTGTTCTCTACAGTGGCAGTAAAAATATGTACGTGCCGGGTGGTGGATTTGATGAGCATAACGTTTGGTTTCAACCGTCGTTGTGGATCAGTCTTATTGTAAAAGGCGATGACCCGGAAACTGGAGGGCAAAATGACATTTATGTTTTCTAATTTTCAAGGGTCAAAATTGGGGTTGCTCTATGCGTTAATGAAGTTGCAAACTAGCAGTCATTTACAGTAGGGTTCAGCGGTTAGAAATTCGCTTTAGCGTTCAAACTATTTTTATTAAAGAGTTATGACCAGTCAGCGCCGCCTCTCTTCTCCGCCCCAGCGAATCATCGGTTTAACAGGTGGAATTGGGATGGGTAAAACAACCGTCTCAAATTATTTAGCCACTTCCCATCATTTAGCGGTGCTAGATGCTGACCTGTTTGCTAGAGAAGCTGTCGAACCAAATTCTCCGATTTTGTCAGCTATTTCTGAGCGGTATGGATCCGGCATTTTGTTGGCTGACGGTTCGCTAGACCGCAAGCGCCTGGGCGACATTGTGTTTAGTAGCCCAGCAGAGCGGTTATGGCTAGAGCAGCAGATTCACCCGTACGTGCGCGATCGCCTGGAACATGCGCTACACCTGCCCCCTTTGAACAACCCAGCTCTGCACCCAATTTTGGTGGTGGTGATTCCACTGTTGTTTGAGGCCCGCATGACCGATTTGGTGACTGAGACGTGGGTTGTGCAGTGCCCTGAAGCGCAACAACTCGACCGCATTATGCAACGAGATGGGTTGACGCGAGAGCAAGCGCAAATGCGGCTCAGCAGCCAGATGTCAATTCAAAAAAAGGCGGCACGGGCAGACGTTGTTTTAGATAACGCGGCTGACTTGATTGACCTTTATCAGCAGATTGACCGAGCCATTGCACAGCAACCCGCTCAGGTGCAAGGCTGATAATCTCTGAGCCAAAAAATATTGTGCTCAAATCAGTGACTCTCCGGTATTCATGAGGGTCTGCCAGATAGCTGCCATGTTGGAATGATGGAGATGCGGCATAATAACGGTGCTGTAAGTTTATCTATGACCAATGAGCCAGTCCCGTTGGCGATCGCTGCTGCCCAGTTTGTTTACTCTGGTGCTTCTGTTTTGGCTTGGTTTTTCTATCACTGTTTTATCTGCGCAGCGTCCCCAAGGTCTATTTCTGACGTATCCGCCAAACAACCATCAAACGGGCAGCGATCGCATTTTTTTGATTGGCTCCGCACCACCAACGGGAGCCGTAACCGTTAACGGACAGGCGATCAAGCGTAACGCAGCGGGCAATTTTGCGCCCAGCTTTCCGCTACAACTGGGTGAAAACCGCTTTACGCTGCAATATGGGCAACAGCAAATCAATCTTTTAGTGACACGGCTGGATCCGAGATCGCAGACTCCGACCGATTTAGCCTTTGGTCAGGATTCTTTAATACCACCTGCGGATGTGGCGCATCTGCCGAATGAGTGGGTGTGTTTTGCCGCGATCGCCCCGTCCAAAGCAGACGTGACAGTTCAGTTAGCGAATCAACGGATTAATCTTGCGCCAGAAGTAGCCGCAACCGAGCTACCGCCCAACTCCGCTGTATTAACGGCTCAAGAGCAACCCGCTACGGCTGCTAGTGGCTATTACCGAGGCTGTACCCGCTTCATGCAACCAGGTGATTTAGGGCAGCCGGAGTACCGCTTGACCTTCAATAACAAAACCCTGCGCCAAACCGCACCCGGACGCGTCAAGATTTTGGCTCCAGAAGACTTAACGGTTGCTGAAGTGACGGCTGATGTGGCGATCGCTCGAACGGGGCCTTCCACCGACTATTCACGGCTGACACCACTGCCCAAAGGCGTCAAAGCGGCGATCACAGGCTATGAAGGCGATTGGATTCGTTTAGATTATGGTGCCTGGATCCGTAAATCGGAGGCGATGATACGAGCGGCAACGGTGCCCCCCACCACCACCATTCGGAGTGCGCGATCGCGCCGCACTGGTAACTGGACTGAAATCGTCTTTCCCTTACAGGTGCCTGTGCCTATCTCGATTCAGCAAGCGAGCGATCGCCTGATGCTGACCCTGCACAACACAACCGCTCAGACCGACACGATTCGCATGGATGATGATCCGCTAATTCAGCGGCTCGATTGGCAGCAAACCCAGGCGGGACAAGTACAGTACACCTTTCAGATGAAGTCTAAGCAACAATGGGGCTATCGAGTCCGCTATGAGGGGAGCAGCCTTGTGTTAAGGATTCGCCAACCACCTCAAGCCGTGAAAGACGCGAAGATTTTGCTTGACGCGGGGCATGGGGGGCCTGAAGATCTGGGTGCGCGTGGGCCAACAGGCTATCCCGAAAAGGATGTGACGTTGATCGTGTCAAAGCTGGTACGCGACGAACTGGTGCAAAAGGGGATCACAGTTGTGATGACTCGCGAGACTGACACGGATGTTGGTTTGGGCGATCGCGTTGCCCTGATCGAAAAAGAGCAACCAACCCTGGCTTTGAGCTTGCACTACAACGCTTTACCCGATAGTGGTGACGCTGAGAACACGCAAGGAGTCTCAGCATTTTGGTATCACCCACAGGCACAAGATTTTGCCGTCTTTCTGCACAACCATCTCGTTCGCACCCTCAATCGTTCTTCCTACGGAGTGTATTGGAACAACCTGGCGCTTACCCGTCCTACTGCGGCACCCAGCGTTTTGTTAGAGATGGGATTTATGATTCACCCGGATGAGTTTGAGTGGATTGTGAATCCGGCGGAGCAAAAACGTCTGGCACGAGAAATTGCCGAGGCGATCGCCCTGTGGCTGGAGGCCAGGATCTAGGGCTGGGTAAAGATTTGGTGGCTCTTTGAGGGAGTTGGGAGTCGGGAGTCGGGAGTTGGAAGTCGGGGGTTGGGAGTTGGGTAGGTAGGTAGATCTGCACTGATGCCGACTAATTCGCTTGCTTAGAGAGTTAGGTATCAGTACTTTCTGCCCTACGGATCATTTGTGCAACATCCTGATTAGCATTTAGGCTCATGACTTGCATTTCTGGATGTTGTCTTTTGAAAACCCGAAAAACTTCATCTGAAAATGCTTGTCCTATTGAATCTACTCCAGCAAAATCAAAGACCACTACTCTAAATTTATCAACACCAGCTAGTAATCTTTTTGCTTGGGAGCGCGAGACTAATTTTTCATCCCCATATTGAGCTAGACGAACAGGTACTACGGTTTTTGTGAAAGCATAGTCATCACCTGAAGAAAAACTATCAAATACTTGTTTAGAAGTCCTCGAAGTATTATTTTTCAGCTTCATGAAAACAGTTGTTCCAGATTGAAAACCATCTCTCTCTACGATCCAATCTTCTGCCTTATTAAACTCATGTGAAAAATAGATACTTCCAGAAAGTATCGCAAATTCATCAAACATACGCGACGTAAAAAATATTCCTTGACCAGTATGACGGTCTGGATCAGTCGTCAACTTACCCTTTGCTAATTCAGCAATTCTCATTTTGAAACATTTGTACTGAAGTCAGAGCCTCTAAAGGCTTGTGCGCTCAATTTTATGAACGGCAGAATGGGTATTCCAGCCATTGATAGCTGTTCAAAATGAATATTTTTGTGA
>Ga0209172_10000888_pt1 | contig 73776 bp, 69 predicted proteins | sample LarsenN4metaG_FD_184113 | JGI IMG/M metagenome (GOLD analysis project Ga0209172, IMG submission 184113) | Hot spring sediment bacterial and archeal communities from British Columbia, Canada, to study Microbial Dark Matter (Phase II) - Larsen... ... | reverse complement strand
GACAACTGCGCCATGGAGGTTGAGCTGATCACCCCCATTGCCATGGAGGAGAAGCAGCGCTTTGCCATCCGCGAGGGCGGCCGCACGGTGGGCGCCGGCGTCGTCACCAAGGTGGTGGAGTAGGTTTGCACGAAAGGGGGATCGGAGGCAGGTTCTGCCCCCGACCCGCTCACAGGCTTGTCAAGAAAAAAATGTGACAAGGCCCGGGCGATCGGCTATCTAGGCGGTCCCATGTGGCCGGTGCCGGGCGACTAGGGGTGTAGCTCAATTGGCAGAGCGTCGGTCTCCAAAACCGAAGGCTGGGGGTTCGAGACCCTCCACCCCTGCCAGCGGTTATCTGGGGTAAGCCGATCGAACGCGGGCGCGGCGTAGCGAAAACCGGTAGGCGAAGGCAGTTGTGGCGGGGCGCGGACGTATGCCCAAAGATGCCGAGGTCATGGCGTTGTACAATCCACTGCAGTTCTTCCAGGAAGTGCGTCAGGAAGTCTCCAAGGTCACTTGGCCGTCGCGGAAAGAGGTTTGGGTGACCACGGTGGCGGTGCTGATCATGGTCTCACTCGCCGCGCTGTTCTTCCTGCTCGTCGATCAGGCGCTGGGCTGGCTGGTGAGCTCGGTTCTGGGCTTTGGTCGCTAAACATTGTTCAGAACGGCGTTTACCGATCGTCAAGGACACCAGGGTCACACACGTATGGCGAAGCGGTGGTACATCGTGCACGCCTATACCAACTTCGAACAGAAGGTGGCCGAGGCCATTCGCGAGCGGGCCAGGCAGAGCGGTCTTGAGCACCTATTCGAACAAATTGTGGTGCCGACCGAGGAAGTGGTCGAGGTGCGCCGCGGCCGCAAGGTTCATTCGGAGCGCAAATTTTTGCCCGGTTACGTCCTGGTCAAGATGGAGATGACCGACGCGGCGTTTCTCCTTATCAAGAACACCCCGAAGGTCACCGGCTTTCTTGGCGCCGACAACAAGGCAACGCCGATCCCGGACGAGGAGGCCATGCGCATCCTCCACCAGGTCCAGGAAGGGGTGGAGCGCCCGAAGCCGACCATCACCTTTGAGATCGGCGAGCAGGTACGCGTGGCGGACGGCCCCTTCGCCTCCTTCCAGGGCCACGTCGAGGAAGTCGACGAGGAGCGCGCCAGGCTCAAGGTGGCGGTGTCGATCTTCGGCCGGCCGACGCCGGTCGAACTTGAGTTCAGCCAGGTCGAGAAGGTGACGTGAGGGGGAAGGACCGGGAGCAAGAGGCAAAGGCTAGGCAAGAGCTGCCGTGCGGGAGGGCTGGCGCCAGCCCGTGAACCGCGACCCGGAAGGGGCATGGCCCTTCCGTTTTGAGAGTAAGGAGACTATATGGCGAAAAAGATTGAGGGTTACATCAACCTGCAGGTGCCGGCCGGCAAGGCCAATCCGTCTCCCCCGATCGGGCCCGCGCTCGGCCAGCGCGGCGTCAACATCAATGAATTCTGCAAGGCGTTCAACGCGAAGACAAAGGATATGGAGCCGGAAACGCCAATTCCGGTCAGGATCACTGTGTACAGTGATCGTTCCTTCACCTTCGAGATGCGCACCCCGCCTGCCACCTACTTCCTGAAGAAGGCGGCAGGTCTCAAGACATCCGGAAAGCCCGGCTCCGGTTCCAAGGAGCCCGGACGAACGAGTGCCGGAAGCGTCACCATGGCGCAGGTGCGCGAGATCGCCAGGATGAAGATGAAAGACCTCAACACCGAAGACCTGGAAGCGGCGGCGAGAACGATCGCTGGGTCGGCGCGTTCCATGGGACTTGAAGTGGTGGAGTGACGCGGTGGGCAAGATTGGCAAGCGCATGCGGGCCGCGCGCGAGGGTATCGATCGCGCCAAGGCCTATTCGCTCGATGAGGCGGTGAAGCTCGTCAAGTCGCGGGCCAAGGCCAAGTTCGACGAGACGGTGGACATCGCCATCAACTTGGGTGTGGACCCCAAGCACGCCGATCAGATGGTACGCGGGGTATGCAACCTTCCGAACGGCTCGGGACGCACGCTGAGGGTTGCCGTGTTTGCGAGAGGCGCCAAGGCGGAGGAGGCGAAGGCGGCAGGGGCGGACGTAGTGGGTGCGGAGGATCTGGTCGAGCAGGTCCAGAAGGGGACCATCAATTTCGACCGCTGCATCGCCACCCCCGACATGATGGCTCTGGTCGGCCGCCTGGGCAAGGTGCTGGGCCCTCGCGGCCTCATGCCCAACCCGCGCGTGGGCACCGTGACCATGGACGTGGCCAGCGCCGTGAAGGGGGCCAAGGGCGGTGCGGTCGAGTTTCGCATCGAGAAGGCAGGCATCGTGCACGCTGGAGTGGGCAAGGCGAGTTTTCCCGAAAGCAAACTGGTCGAAAACATCCGTGCCTTCGTCGACGCGGTGAACAAGGCGAGGCCGTCCGGGGCCAAGGGAACGTTCATCAAGAAGGTGGCGATCAAGTCCACGCAGGGGCCGGGAGTAAAGGTCGACCAAGGCTCGATCCTGGGCGGGCAGCAGATGGCGTAAGGGCGAACGAGCAGGACACAACAGCAAGGACGTCGAGCAGCGAATGCCAGGCGCTTGCCTGGTAGGGGTCGGTGACGCGAAAGGGCGCCGCCGGCCGCACCTGTCCGAGACTGCGGGTGCCACCCGGGAGCAGCTTCCGGGCCGGCTCAATCCTCAAGGTGGGAGGGCCCGCATGAGACGGGAGACGATCCGGCAGGGGCCTGATGGCGCTGCTGCCGGCTTGGAACTCTTGGGGCTCGCACCCGAGCCGGCGTACGTGCCGTCCGGGACAGGACAGGAATAACGCCGCCCGGAAGCAAATGCAGTCGGCGCGGCAGGGTGCAACCCCGCGGGTCGCATGTGACGTGCGCCCGCATTGAGGAGAGAGAGCCAGTGGATAGGGCAGCAAAACGCGAGCTCGTGAGTGCGCTCAACAGCGCATTCAAGGACTCCGGCGCAATCGTGGTTGCGCACTACGCCGGCTTGACCGTGGCCCAGATGACCGACTACCGCCGCCGCATCAAGGAGGCGGGCGGCCAGGTCAAGGTGGCCAAGAACAGGCTGGCGAAGCTCGCGCTCAAGGACACCGATGCGGCAGGCGTCGCCGACTTGTTCAAGGGGCCGACGTGTGTTGCTTTCTCGAAGGACCCTGTGGCGGCGGCTAAAGTCGCGGTCAAGTACGCGAAGGAGAATAACAAGCTTGTCATCCTCGGCGGCGCGATGGGCAACACCGTTCTCAACCCGGACGCGGTGCGCGCCCTCGCCGAGCTGCCGTCGCTCGATGAGCTGAGAGCGAAGATCATCGGCCTGCTGACCGCGCCGGCGGCCAAGATCGCCCGCACCATTAAGGAGCCGGGCGCCAAACTGGCCCGCGTCATTCAGGCGAAGGCAAAGGCTGCGAGCGCCTGAGCGCGCATCGCCGCGACGATTAAGGAACCGAACGCTGAAATGAAAGGACCCGTGTGATGACCGATCTCAGCAAGATTGTGGAGGACCTCTCCAAGCTCACCGTGCTCGAGGCGGCCGAGCTCGCCAAGATGCTCGAGGAGAAGTGGGGCGTCTCGGCTGCCGCGCCGGTGGCGGTTGCCGCCATGCCGGCTGCTGCCGGCGGTGCGGCGGCCCCGGCTGCCGAGGAGCAGACCGAGTTCACCGTCATTCTGAAGTCGGGCGGCGAAAAGAAGATCAACGTCATCAAGGAGGTCAGGGCCATCACCGGGCTCGGGCTCAAGGAGGCCAAGGACCTGGTTGAGGCCGGCAACAAGCCGGTGAAGGAGGGCGTTCCCAAGGACGAGGCCGAGAAGATCAAGAAGCAGCTCGAGGGCGCGGGCGCGGTTGTCGAGATCAAGTGATCGCAAGCCTGGGACGGAGCCGGCTCCGACCGGCTTCGGCGGCACGGGGTCGGGCCTTGTGCGCGATCCCGCTTCCCGGCGCTTTCTCGTGGGGAATCTTGCTGCCAACGGCTGCCGGGCCGTTGGCCGATGTGTGTTGCATGAAGTGCCTGGTGCGCATCCCGCACCCGCCAACGACACGAGGAGCCGACATGGCTGAGACGTTCAACGGTCGCAGGCGCATCCGCAAGCAGTTCGGATCGATCGCCGAAGTGGCGGAGATGCCGAACCTGATCGAGGTGCAGAAGAGCTCCTACGACGATTTCCTGATGGTTCAGGAACCCGAAGGCGGCCGCCCCGACGTCGGTCTGCAGGCTGTGTTCAAATCGGTGTTCCCGATCGAGGACTTCCCCGGCCGCGCCCGGCTCGAGTTCGTGCGCTACGACTTTGAGCCGCCCAAGTACGACGTCGAGGAGTGCATGCAGCGCGACATGACCTATGCTGCGCCGCTGAAGGTGAAGCTCCGCCTCATCGTGTTCGACGTCAACGAGGAGACCGGATCGAAGTCGATCAAGGACGTCAAGGAGCAGGACGTCTACATGGGCGATATGCCGCTGATGACGGCCAACGGCACCTTCGTCATCAACGGCACCGAGCGGGTGATCGTATCGCAGATGCACCGCTCGCCGGGCGTGTTCTTCGACCACGACCGTGGCCGCACCCATGCCTCCGGCAAGCTCTTGTTCGCCGCCCGCATTATCCCTTACCGCGGCTCTTGGCTCGATTTCGAGTTTGACGCCAAGGATATCGTCTATGTGCGCATCGACCGGCGCCGCAAGCTCCCCGTCACCACGCTGCTCTATGCACTCGGCCTCGACGACGAACAGATCCTGGGCACCTTCTACAAGTCGATTCTGATTCGCGAGAGCAAGCGCGGCTGGCGCATGCCGTTCGTGGCCGAGAAGATGCGCGGCACCACTCCGCTCGCCGATCTGATCGACGCCAAGACCGGCGAGGTGGTGGTGAAGGCCGGCGAGAAGATCGCCGCGCGCAAGGCGCGCGAGCTGGCCGAAGACGGCCTGAAGGAAGTCTTGGTCTCCGCCGAGGACCTGGCAGGGCGCTACATCGCCGAGGACATCGTCGATCTCTCCACCGGCCGCATTTATGCGGAAGCTGGTGACGAGCTCGACGAGAAGCTGTTGGTTGAGATCAAGGAGCAGAAGGTCAAGGAGTTCCACATCCTCGACATCGACCACGTCACCGTCGGTGCCTTCATCCGCAACACCCTGAGGCTAGACAAGAACGCCAATCAGGAAGAGGCGCTGATGGACATCTACCGCATCATGCGCCCGGGCGAGCCGCCGACCATCGAGGCGGCATCGAACCTGTTCCACAGCCTGTTCTTCGACCCGGAGCGCTACGACCTTTCCGCCGTCGGCCGGGTCAAGATGAACATGCGGCTCGATCTCGATGCCCCCGATACCGTCCGCGTGCTGCGCAAGGAAGACATCATCGCCGTGGTGCAGACTCTGGTCAATCTGCGTGACGGCAAGGGTGAGATCGACGACATCGATCATTTGGGCAATCGCCGCGTGCGCTCGGTCGGCGAGCTGATGGAGAACCAGTACCGGTTGGGCCTGCTGCGCATGGAGCGTGCCATCAAGGAGCGCATGAGCTCCGTCGACATCGACAAGGTGATGCCGCAGGAACTGATCAACGCCAAGCCGGCGGCGGCGGCCGTGCGCGAATTTTTCGGTTCCTCGCAGCTCTCCCAGTTCATGGATCAGACCAATCCGCTGTCGGAGATCACTCATAAGCGGCGGCTTTCGGCGTTGGGTCCTGGTGGCCTCACGCGTGAGCGCGCAGGCTTCGAGGTGCGCGACGTGCACCCAACGCACTACGGCCGCATCTGTCCGATCGAGACGCCGGAAGGACCCAACATCGGCCTCATCAACTCGCTCGCCACCTTCGCCCGGGTGAACAAGTACGGTTTCATCGAGAGCCCCTACCGCAAGGTGGTGAACGGCAAGGTGACCGACGAGGTGGTCTATCTCTCCGCCATGGAGGAGATGCGCCATCACATCGCGCAGGCCAACGCCGCCGTCGACGCCAAAGGCCGGTTGACGGGCGATCTCATCACCTGCCGCTTCCAAGGCGACGTGGTGCTGGTCTCGCCCGACAAGGTCGACTACATCGACGTCTCGCCCAAGCAGCTCGTTTCGGTCGCGGCCGCGCTCATCCCGTTCCTCGAGAACGACGATGCCAACCGCGCACTGATGGGCTCCAACATGCAGCGCCAGGCGGTGCCCCTCATCAAAGCGGAAGCGCCGCTTGTCGGCACCGGCATGGAGGAGGTGGTGGCCCGCGATTCGGGTGCCGCAATCGTTGCCCGGCGCACCGGCATCGTCGATCAGGTCGACGCCACCCGTATCGTCATCCGCGCCACCGAGGAGCAGGATCCTTCCAAGCCTGGTGTCGACATCTACCGGCTCCGCAAGTTCCAGCGCTCGAACCAGAACACGTGCATCAACCAGCGCCCGCTGGTGAACGTTGGCGATCGGGTCGAGGCCGGCGAGATCATCGCCGACGGGCCGTCGACGGATTTGGGCGACCTTGCGCTCGGCAAGAACGTGCTCGTCGCGTTCATGCCGTGGATGGGCTACAACTTCGAGGATTCCATCCTGCTGTCGGAGCGCGTCGTCTCCGAAGACGTGTTCACCTCGATCCACATCGAGGAGTTCGAGGTGATGGCCCGCGACACCAAGCTCGGGCCGGAGGAGATCACCCGCGACATCCCCAATGTGTCGGAAGAGGCGCTCAAGAACCTTGACGAGGCAGGCATCGTCTACATCGGGGCCGAGGTCAATCCCGGCGATATCCTGGTCGGCAAGATCACGCCCAAGGGCGAGAGCCCGATGACGCCGGAGGAGAAGCTCTTGCGCGCCATCTTTGGCGAGAAGGCCTCCGACGTGCGCGACACTTCGCTGCGCCTGCCGCCCGGCGTCACCGGCACTGTGGTCGAGGTTCGCGTGTTCAACCGCCATGGCGTCGAGAAGGACGAGCGCGCCATGGCGATCGAGCGCGAGGAGATCGAACGGCTTGCTAAGGACCGGGATGACGAGCTGCAGATCCTCGACCGCAACGTCTACGCGCGGCTCAAGGAGGCGCTCCTCGGCGAGGAGGTTGCCAAGGGACCTAAGGGCGCCCGCAAGGGAACCGAAATCAGCGAGGAGATCCTCGCGGACATCCCCCGTAGCCAGTGGTGGGAGATTGGCCTCAAGGACGACAAAGCGCAGGCCGAGGTCGAGGCCATTCAGAGGCAGTACGAGGAGGCCAAGAAGAACCTGGAGCGCCGTTTTGTCGACAAGGTCGACAAGCTGCAGCGCGGCGACGAGCTGCCGCCTGGCGTCATGAAGATGGTCAAGGTGTTCGTCGCCGTTAAGCGCAAGATTCAGCCGGGCGACAAGATGGCCGGCCGCCACGGCAACAAGGGCGTCGTGTCGATGATCGTGCCGGTCGAGGATATGCCCTTCCTGGAGGACGGCACCCCGGTTGACGTGGTGCTCAATCCGCTCGGCGTACCCTCGCGCATGAACGTCGGCCAGATCCTGGAGACGCACCTCGGCTGGTCCTGCCGGGGCTTGGGCCGCATCATTGACGAGGCGCTCGCCGCCTATCGCGAGAGCGGACAGCTGAAGCCTCTGCGGGAGACGGTGCAGAGGATCTACGGGGCGAGCAACGGCGCCGGCAAGCTCAAGGATGGCGAGCTCGTGCTGCTCGCCGAGCAGCTCAAGAGCGGCGTGCCGATCGCCACGCCTGTCTTCGATGGTGCGCGCGAAGCAGACATCGTCGAGATGCTGAAGATGGCCGGGTTTGACACCAGCGGCCAGGTGCAGCTCTATGACGGCCGCACCGGCGAGCCGTTCGACCGCAAGGTAACGGTCGGCTACAAGTACCTGATGAAGCTCCACCACCTGGTCGACGACAAGATCCACGCGCGCTCGATCGGCCCCTACAGCCTCGTCACCCAGCAGCCGCTGGGCGGCAAGGCGCAGTTCGGTGGCCAGCGCTTCGGCGAGATGGAGGTGTGGGCGCTCGAGGCCTATGGCGCCGCCTACACGCTGCAGGAGATGCTGACCGTCAAGTCCGACGACGTGGCGGGCCGCACTAAGGTCTACGAGGCCATTGTGCGCGGCGATGACGCCTTCGAGGCCGGCATCCCCGAGAGCTTCAACGTGCTGGTGAAGGAGATGCGGGCCCTTGGCCTCAACGTCGACCTCATCAATTCGGAAGGACCGCCAGCGGAGGAGCCGCCGCCGGAGAGCGACAAGCGTCCCCGGCTGCCGCCAGCCGCCGCTGAGTGACACAACAAGCAATCGGGCGAGATCCAGCGGGTCTCATCCGGCATGAAGCATGAAGCCGCAGGACAAGTGGGGTCTGGGTGCCCCGTCTTCCCTGTCGCCGAGGGGCCGGTCCCCTTTCGAGGCCGGCCCCCAACGCGGAGAACAGCAGATGAACGAGATCGCGAGCATCTTCAAGCAGCAGTACCAGCCGCTGCCGACCTTCGACCAGATCAGGATTTCGATCGCCAGTCCCGACGATATCCTGTCCTGGTCGTTCGGCGAGATCAAGAAGCCCGAGACCATCAACTACCGCACCTTTAAGCCGGAGCGTGACGGCCTCTTCTGTGCGCGCATTTTCGGTCCGATCAAGGACTACGAATGCCTGTGCGGCAAGTACAAGCGCATGAAGTATAAGGGGCTCATCTGCGAGAAGTGCGGCGTCGAGGTCACCCTTGCCAAGGTGCGGCGCGAGCGCATGGGCCACATCGAGCTCGCCGCCCCCGTCGCCCACATCTGGTTCCTGAAGTCGCTGCCCTCCCGCATCGGGCTGCTGCTCGACATGTCGCTCAAGGACCTGGAGCGGGTGCTCTACTTTGAGAACTACATCGTTATCGAGCCAGGCGTCACCACCTTCCGGGAAAAGCAGCTGCTCACCGAGGAGCAGTACAATCAGGCTCTCGACGAATACGGGCCCGACAGCTTCACCGCTGGCATCGGGGCCGAAGCCATTCGCGAGCTACTGGCGGCCATGGATCTGCCCAAGATCCGCGACGAGCTCCGCCACGAGATCGCTCACTCGACCTCCGAGTTGAAGCCCAAGAAGCTCGCCAAGCGGCTGAAGGTGATCGAGGCCTTCATCGCCAGCGGCAACCGCCCCGAGTGGATGATCCTCACCGTCGTGCCGGTGATTCCGCCCGAGCTGCGCCCGCTCGTGCCGCTGGACGGCGGCCGTTTCGCCACCTCCGACCTCAATGATCTCTATCGCCGTGTCATCAACCGCAATAACCGCCTGAAGCGGCTGATGGAGCTGAGGGCCCCTGACATCATCATCCGCAACGAGAAGCGGATGCTTCAGGAAGCGGTCGATGCGCTCTTCGACAACGGCCGGCGCGGCCGCGTCATCACCGGCGCCAACAAGCGGCCCCTGAAGTCGCTTGCCGACATGCTGAAGGGCAAGCAAGGCCGCTTCCGCCAGAACCTGCTCGGCAAGCGTGTCGACTACTCGGGTCGCTCGGTGATCGTGGTCGGTCCCGAGCTTCGGCTGCACCAGTGCGGCCTGCCAAAGAAGATGGCGCTCGAGCTGTTCAAGCCGTTCATCTACGCTAAGCTGCAGGCCCAGGGGCAGGCGGCGACCGTCAAGCAGGCCAAGAAGCTTGTCGAGAAGGAAAAGCCAGAAGTCTGGGACGTGCTGGATGAGGTCATCCGCGAACACCCTGTCCTGCTCAATCGCGCGCCGACCTTGCACCGGCTCGGCATCCAAGCCTTCGAACCGATCCTGATCGAGGGCAAGGCGATCCAGCTCCATCCGCTGGTGTGTGCCGCCTTCAACGCCGACTTCGACGGCGACCAGATGGCCGTGCACGTGCCGCTGTCGCTGGAAGCCCAGCTCGAGGCGCGGGTGCTGATGATGTCGACCAACAACATCCTGCACCCGGCCAACGGCTCGCCCATCATTGTCCCCTCCCAGGACATCGTGCTCGGTCTTTATTATCTTTCGATCGAGCGCGACGGGGAGCCGGGGCAAGGCATGCTTCTGGGTTCGGTCGCCGAAGCGCAGCACGCGCTGGAAGCGGGCGCGGTTACGCTGCACGCCAAGGTCAAGGGCCGCTACACCACCGTTGGCCACGACGGCAACACGGTCTCCGAGGTGTACGACACCACCCCGGGCCGCATGATCCTGGGCGAGATCCTGCCCAAGCGGCCGGGGGTCAAGTTCGACCTCGTCAATCAGCTGCTCACTAAGAAGGCGATCTCGAGCATGATCGATGCGGTCTACCGCAACTGCGGGCAGAAGGAGACCGTGATCTTCTGCGACCGGATCATGACGCTCGGCTTTCACCAGGCCTTCAAGGCCGGCATTTCCTTCGGCAAGGACGACATGGTGGTGCCCGCCACCAAGTCGAAGATCGTCGAGCGGACCATCGCCGAGGTGCGCGACTTCGAGCAGCAGTACAATGACGGCCTCATCACGCAGCTCGAGAAGTACAACAAGGTCGTCGACGCCTGGTCGAAGTGCACCGAACAGGTCGCCAAGGAAATGATGGAGCGCATCTCGGCTGTGCAGAAGGACGAGAAGTCCGGCCGGGAGAAGCCGATCAACTCCATCTATATGATGAGCCACTCAGGCGCTCGCGGCTCGCCGGCCCAAATGAAGCAGCTGGCTGGCATGCGCGGCCTCATGACCAAGCCGTCGGGCGAGATCATCGAGACGCCGATCATCTCCAACTTCAAGGAGGGGCTCTCGGTGCTCGAGTATTTCAACTCGACCCACGGCGCCCGCAAGGGCCTCGCCGACACTGCCCTAAAGACGGCCAACTCGGGATACCTGACCCGCCGTCTGGTCGACGTGGCGCAGGACTGCATCGTCACCGAGGAGGATTGCGGCACCGACGCCGGCATCAACGTGCAGGCGGTGGTTGACGCCGGCCAGGTCATGGTGTCGCTGGGCTCGCGCGTGCTTGGACGCACGGCGGCCGAGGACATCAAGGACCCCGCCACCGGCAAGCCGCTGATCCGCGCCGGCGAGCTGATCGAGGAGCGCCAGGCCGAGGCGCTCGAGAGGGCCCAGGTGCAGGAGGTGCGCATCCGCTCGGTGCTGACCTGCGAGACGGTCGGAGGCGTGTGCGCCAAGTGCTATGGACGCGACCTGGCCCGCGGCACGCCGGTCAACATCGGCGAGGCGGTGGGCGTCATCGCCGCCCAATCGATCGGCGAGCCGGGCACCCAGCTCACCATGCGCACCTTCCACATCGGCGGAGTGGCCCAGACGGTCGACCAGTCGTTCATCGAGTCGAACTTCAACGGCACCATCAAGATCAAGAACCGCAATGTGGTGAAGGACAGCCAGGGACGGCTGATCTCGATCAGCCGCGCCATGTCGGTGGCGGTGCTCGATCAGAGCGGCAAAGAGCTGGCCTCCCACAAGGTACCCTATGGCGCGCGGCTGCTTGTCGATGAAGGCGACACGGTCAAGCGCGGGGCGCGGCTCGCCCAGTGGGATCCCTACACACGTCCGATCCTGACCGACGTCGCCGGCAAGGTCGATTTCGAGGATCTTGTCGAAGGCGCCTCCATGCGCGAGCAGACCGACGAGGTGAAGGGCACCACCAACCGCGTCGTCATTGATTGGCGGGCCTCCCCGCGCGGGGCCGAGCTGAAGCCCGCTATCGTCGTCAAGGACGGCCGCGGCCGGCCGATCAAGCTGGCACGCGGCGGCGATGCCCGCTATCTGCTCCCGGTCGACGCCATCCTGTCGGTTGAGCCGGGCGCGGAGGTCAGGGCGGGCGACGTGCTGGCCCGCATCCCGACCGCCTCCGCCAAGGCGGGCGACATCACCGGCGGTCTACCGCGGGTGGCTGAGCTGTTCGAGGCGCGTCGGCCGAAGGACCACGCCATCATCGCCGAGGTGTCGGGCATCGTCGAGTTCGGCAAGGACTACAAAAACAAGCAGCGAGTAACCATCAGGCCGGACGATGAGTCGCTCGAACCTGTCGAGTACCTCATTCCGCGCGGCAAGAACCTTGCCGTTCAGCACGGAGACCGCATCGAGCGCGGTGAGTACGTCTACGACGGACATCCCGCCCCCCACGATATCCTGGCGATCAAGGGCGTCGAGGAGCTGGCCGGCTACCTGATTAACGAGATCCAGGACGTCTACCGCCTGCAGGGCGTGACCATCAACGACAAGCACATCGAGGTGATCGTTCGCCAGATGTTGCAGAAGGTTGAGGTGACCGATCCGGGCGAAACCGACCTGATCAAGGGCGAGCAGATCGACAAGGTCGAATTCGATCAGAAGAACCTGGCGGCGGAGAAGGCGGGCAAGCGCCCCGCCAGCGCGCAGCCGGTGCTGCTCGGCATCACCAAGGCCAGTCTGCAGACCCGCTCCTTCATCTCCGCTGCCTCCTTCCAGGAGACCACCCGCGTGCTGACCGAGGCCGCCGTCAACGGCAAGATCGACACCCTTGAAGGTCTCAAGGAGAACGTGATCGTCGGTCGACTGATCCCGGCGGGTACTGGCGGTATGCTGCGCCGGCTGCGGAAGATCGCGGCGAAGCGCGACGAGCTGATCGCCAAGGAGAAGGGCCGCATCGCCGCGGAGAAGGCACTCGCCGCGCCGCCGGAGGGCATGACCCCGCCCCCCGTCCGACGGCGCCGCCGCCCGGCCGAGGAAGCCGCCGAGTAGGCATTCACGAGCCAACCGACACTGGCCGCCCCGCCGATGGTGGGGCGGCCTTGCTTTTTACTGGGCGCATAAAAATGCATTCATATGCACACAATACGAAAATTGACCGTCTATTGATCCCATGTAGTATGGGAGCAAGCTTTCATCTGCTTGTCGGGTCGATCCATGCAGGACTTCGGTCGTGCCTTCATCGAGGCCTTCACTCTGGTGGCCGCGCTCGACCCGGACCTGATCGAGATCGTGGCCTTGTCGCTGCAAGTCAACCTCGGCGCCGTCGCCATAGCGGCTCTGCTCGGGCTTCCCTTGGGCGCCGTGCTCGGCGCATGGGAGTTTAGGGGACGCAGCGCGCTGGTCGTGCTTGTCAACACCATGATGGGCCTTCCGCCCGTCGTGGTCGGCCTCCTGGTCTACCTGCTGCTGTCGAATGCTGGGCCGCTCGGGGTACTGGCGCTGCTTTACTCGCCGGGCGCCATGATCATGGCGCAGACCATCCTGATCACACCCATTGTGGCGGCTCTGACCCGCCAGACCGTCGCCGACCTCAAGCTCGAGTACGACGAGCAGTTGCGCGTACTCGGTGTCGGCCCTTGGGGAATGGTTGGAACGCTGCTCTGGGACGGCCGCTATAGTCTGCTTACCGCGCTCCTCGCCGGCTTCGGCCGGGCCGTTGCCGAGGTTGGCGCCATCATCATTGTCGGCGGCAACATCAATCACGTCACCCGCACCATGACCACCGCCATCGCGCTTGAGACCTCCAAGGGCGACCTCGGCTTGGCGCTGGGGCTTGGCATCATCCTGCTGACGCTGGCGGTGGGCGTGAACGCGGCGGTCATAGCGCTGCGCGCCACGGCCGTCCGCGCTGCCTACGCATGAAGGGGGAAGGATGGAGCGCGCCCTGCCAGCCGCTGACGCCCATGGCGCGGGCACCATCCTGCCTATCGCAGGGCGCGGACTGGTACTTGAGCGCGGCGGCCGCCGCATCATCGACGAGGTGGACGTCGTGCTCGGCTCGAAACATCGTACGCTGGTGATCTTGGGCCCCAACGGCGCCGGCAAGAGCGTGCTGCTGCGCCTGCTTGTTGGGCTCGTTCTGCCCGACGCCGGCAAGGTGAGCTGGGCGGGGGCGCCGCCCTGTCGAGCAAACGCGCATCGCATCGGATTCGTGTTTCAGAGGCCGGTGCTGCTCCGTCGCTCGGTGCTCGCCAATGTGCTCTATGCGCTCAAGATCGCGGGCTGCGAAGCACCCAAACGCATGTACTTTGCCGAGAACGCGCTGGCTGCGGCAGGGCTCGGCCATCTCGCCCGCAACCCGGCCCGTGTGCTGTCCGGTGGCGAACAGCAGCGCCTGTCAATCGCCCGCGCGTTCGCCACCCGGCCGGAGGTGCTGATCCTGGACGAGCCCACCGCCAACCTCGATCCCGCCTCCACGGCAGCCATCGAGAGCCTGATCCGCGACGTGCGGGCGGCGGGCACCGGCGTCGTCCTCGTCACCCATGACTTGGGCCAGGCGCGCCGCATCGCGGAGGAGGTGATGTTCATGCACCGCGGGCGGATCGTGGAGCAGGGCCCTGCCCAAGCCTTCTTTGCCAATCCCCGCACTGCCGAGGCGAGATCGTTCCTCGCCGGCGAGCTCGTGTTGTGAGATTGCCGACGGGGAGGAATGTCATGATGAAGCGAACCCTCCGAGCCGCCGCGGTCACTCTCGGGCTTGCGCTGACCCAGACGGGTGCCGAGGCCCAGGACAAGTACATCATCGTCCAGTCGACGACGTCGACGGAGAACTCGGGGCTGTTCAAGCACTTGCTGCCGCTGTTCACCAAGAAGACCGGCATCGAGGTGCGCGTGGTCGCGGTGGGGACCGGCCAGGCCATCAAGAACGCCCAGAACGGCGATGGCGACGTGCTCCTGGTCCACGCCAAGGCCGATGAGGAGAAGTTCGTGGCCGCCGGCTGGGGCGTGAGGCGCTATGACCTCATGTACAACGATTTCGTCTTGATTGGTCCAGCCGGGGACCCGGCGAGGATTGCCGGCATGAAGGACACCGTTGCGGTCTTTAAGAAAATAGCCGCCGCCAAGGCGCCTTTCGTCTCGCGCGGCGACGACAGCGGCACGCATAAGGCCGAACTCGCGCTGTGGAAGCAGGCGAGCGTCGACTTCAAGGCCGCCTCCGGAACCTGGTATCGAGAGGCCGGTCAGGGTATGGGCGCCACCATCAACATGGCGGTCGGCATGGGCGGCTATGTGCTCACCGATCGCGCCACTTGGTCAGCGTTCAAGAACCGGGGCGACCACAGGATCGCGGTCGAAGGCGACCCCAAACTGTTCAACCAGTACGGGGTCATCCTAGTGAACCCTGCCAAGCATCCCAAGGTGAAGGCCAAGGAGGGCCAGGCGTTCATCGACTGGTTGCTTTCGGGCGAGGGGCAGAACGCCATCAAGGCGTTCGAGATCAACGGCGAGCAGCAGTTCTTCCCGAACGCGGGCCAGGGCTGATTGGTGCCGCTCAGGGTCAGGGCGCGTTGTAGTGGACGCGCCCGAGACCCCCGACATCGTAGCCACCGAGTTCGGCCGCCTTGGCGATGAAGCGCTCGGTACGGGTGAAGGCCATGAGCTTTTGAAGCGGCGGATCGAAATAGGCCGCACGCCAGACGAGTAGGTCGTAACGCTCCTCCGCAAGGGGCACGAACCCCAACCGATACTGCATTGCGACCGCGGCGATGCCGAATCCGGCCTCGGCCCGGCCTTCCGCGACAGCGAGCGCGACATCGGACTGGGTGAGGGCCGGCGGCAGGCTACGGTCGAGTGTGGCAATCTCGAGACCGGCCGCCTCGAGCAGGCGCTCGAGCAGCACGAACGTTCCCGACCGGGCCTGCCGGAGGGCGACGCGCCGGCCGGCGAGATCGCCCGCCGACTTGAGCGAGGCCGGATTGCCGGCGGGCACGATCAGGCCCTGCTGGCGCCGCGCCCACTCGATCAGCACGACCGGCTGGCCCGGCAGGCGTCTGCGCACGTGTTCGCGATTCCACGTGCCTTCTCCTTCCGGCACGTGCAGGCCCGCCATCACGCCCTCCGCCCGCGCGAACCGTTCGAGCCCGTCGAGGCTGCCGCCGAAGCCGACCGCGATGCCGGTATCAGCCTCGCGCAGCGCCCAATCAAGCAGCAGGTCATGGCTGCCAAGGCAGATGGGCGGCCGCCGGACGAGGCTCTCCAGACCGCCCCCGAACTCGGCATGGCGCATGAGCCATGCCTCGATGAGCGGTCGCGGGAAGAGCAGTTTGCCGGTGACGCGCACGAACGGAATCTCGCCCGAGGCAACCAGGTCGTAGACCTTGCGTTCCTTGAGGCGGATGAGATCAGCAACCTCGCGGGTTGTGAGATAGTCGCGCAGGCGTTGGCTCATGGAGCCTGACTAGCCGAGGCCACCGCTTCTGACCAGCTCGCAGGAAGGTCGACAACGATGCGTTTCCGCCGGCCGCCCACCGCGAACAGACGGATCGGGGACTTTACAAACGGCCGCCTTGGCCCTTTGCTTGGGGAATGCCGCACCGCTTCGCAGCCCGGGTCGCACCGCTCCGCATCTCGCTGATGTTGATAGGCGCTGTGCTTTCGGGACTGCCGGCAGAGGCCGCCGACGTGCTGCGCGGTCACGGCGGCCCCGTCCGCGCCATCGGGGTCCTGAACGGGGGCCGGCAGCTTGTGACCGGCGCCTTCGACCACGCCATCATCGTGTGGGATCTGCGTCGCGGCGTCGCCGAGCGGGTGCTGAGATTCCACGAAGGTTCCGTCAACGCCGTGCTGATCCTGAACGAGAGCTGCTTCGCCACGGGCAGCGAGGACGGTCGCATAGCGATGTGGTGCGGCGATGCCCCGGCGCCGCAGAAGGTGCTGAACGGACACCAGGGACCGGTCACCTCGCTGGCGCTCTCGCCCGACGGTGAACGGCTCGTCTCCGGCTCGTTCGATGCCACAGTGCGAATCTGGAACATCGACAGCGGCTCGCTCGAGCGCACCCTTGAGGAGCACAAGGGCCCGGTCACTTCGGTCCGCGTCACGCCGGACGGGAGCGCCGTCCTCTCGGGCGGCTTCGACGGCCTGTTGCGCTCAACGCCCCTCCTCGGCGGGCGGGCGCCGCGTGCGGCCACGTTTGCTGCGCCTGTGAACGCGCTTGTCGCCGCCGAGGACGGGGAGATCGTCGCCGCATCCTCGGACGGCAGTGTGCGCTTCCTGACGCCCGCACTCGAGCTCGTGCAGACGGTCGAGGTGGAGCCCTCGCCGATCGCGGCGCTCGCGCTTGCACCCGACGGCAGCCGTGTGGCCGCCTCCGGCCTCAAGGGCGGCGTTGCCGTCATCGACCGGGCCACACACAAGATCACGGCGCGGCTCGTCGGTCCGGGATTGCCGGTGTGGTCGCTCGCCTTCGATACCGACAGCCGCACGCTCTTCACCGGCGGCGCCGACCGCGTGGTAAGGCACTGGGACGCGATCAAGGGCGAGCCGATCGGCTCGGTCGTGCCCGAGCCCGCCGATCGTGTGGTCGGCGATCCCAACGAACGCGGTGCCGTACTGTTCCGGGCCTGCCAAGCATGCCACACGCTGACGGCGGACGGCGGCAACCGCGCAGGGCCGACGCTGCACGGCGTCTTCGGCCGCCGCATTGCCAGCGTCAAGGGCTATGCCTATTCTGCGGGTCTGAAGCAGCTCGATATCATCTGGAACGCCGAGACCATTGCCAAGCTGTTCGAGGTGGGGCCCGCCGCCTACACGCCGGGCACCAAGATGCCCGAGCAGACCATCACCGACCCGGCCGATCGCAAAGCGCTGGTCGACTGGCTCGAACGGGTGACGCGGCCGCGCTGAGCCCTGAGCAGTACCGGCATCCTGGCTCAGTTCGGCTCGAATTCCAGCGAGACCTTGACCTTGCCAGTGATGCCGAGCACCTGCACGGAGACCCGCTCCGGGCCTTCCCTGCGTATTCTGAAGTCGGCCCGGCCGTCGTCGAGGCGCAGGTTTCGGATCGTCACGTCGCCAACGAAGGTCGGTACCCTGGGGTTGCGCAGCACGATCCTGCTGGCGCGCGGCTCGAACGTGAGGCCGAGCAGGGCCTCCAGCATCATGAACGGGGCCCCAGCCGCCCACGCCTGCGGCGAACAGGCAACCGGGTAGAGCGTCGGGCCGCGTCCGGCGCGCCGGCGGAAGCCGCAGAAGAGCTCGGGCAGCCGGCGCTGATCCATGTACGTTGCCGCCTCGATGAGGCGCTGGAAGATCGGCTCGATGCCATCGACCAGCCCATAGCGGGCGAATCCGGCGGTGATCAGAGCATTGTCGTGCGGCCACACTGAGCCGTTGTGATAGGACATCGGATTGTAGCGAGCCTCGCCCTCGGCGACGGTGCGGATGCCCCAGCCCGATTGAAACCTTGGATTCAGCAGGAGGCGCGCAACCCGCTTGGCGCGGTCCGCGCGCACGATGCCCGAGAACAGCGCGTGCCCGGGGTTGCTCGTCCGCACACGGCACTTCGCTTTGTTGCCGTCCAGTGCCAGGGCATAGGTTCCAAGGTCCTCGCACCAAAACGCTTCCTCGAAGCGGACCTGCAGGGCCTGGGCCTCCCGCGCAAGTTGAGCCGCGCGCTTTTCCATGCCGAGGCGCCGGGCGGCGGCAGCCATCAGCTGCTTGGCGGCAAACACGTAGCCCTGCACCTCGACGAGGGCGATGGGCCCTTCCGCGATCCGTCCGTCGGCGTGGAACACCGCATCAGCGGAGTCCTTCCAACCCTGGTTGAGCAGCCCGCGCTCGCTGACGCGCCGGTATTCAACGAGCCCGTCGCCGTCGATGTCGCCCGAACGATCGATCCACTCCAGGGCCCGTTCGATGTTCGGCCATAGCTCCCCAATCAGCGCGTCATCGCCGGTGCGTTCCGCATAAAGGCCGGCGAGCATAAGGAACAGCGGCGTCGAATCGACGCTGCCGTAGTAGAGGCCGAACGGGATTTCATTAAGCGCGGCCATTTCGCCGCCGCGCATCTCGTGCAGGATCTTTCCGGGCTGCGCGTCGCGCTGTGGGTCGAAGGCGGAGGCCTGATAGCGGGCCAGCCGCCTCAGCACGCCGATGGCGATGCGCGGGTCGAACCACAGCATCTGCAAAGCGGCGATGACGCCGTCGCGTCCGAACGTCGTCGAATACCAGGGGATACCAGCATAGGGATAGGGGCCTTCCGGCGTCGCCGTCATCAGCATGTAGAGATCGGCGAGCGAGCGGCGCAGGACCTCGTTGAGAATGTCGTTGGAGGTCTCAACCGTGGCGATGTCCGCGGTGACAGTCTTGATCTCACGCCGCGCACCGACGAGGCCGCTGAAGAAGGTCGCCACCGGCCTTTGTGCGCCGCGGACCGATACCGACACGAAGATGGTGCACGCTGCGCCTGGCGCGAGCGCAAGCGCAAAGGCAGCCCGCTCATAGCCGAGTTCTGTCGGCGCGGGCTCGAAACTCACGGTCGTCTCGCGCAACGTGCCGTCAAGGCCCTCGTAGAGAAGCGCCACGCCGTTCGTGCCGAGCAGCTTCTTGCGCAGGCTGCCGCGCCGCTCGCGGTGCATGCCGCGCACCTCGAACACGTCGGCGAAGTCGCTGTCGAAGGCGAGCGAAAGTGTGGTGCGAACCTCGCTGCTGCCGTGATTCATCACCGTGAGTCGTTCCCGCAGAATGCCGTCCCGTGCGAAAATGGTGCGGCCGACGTGTATGGTGTTCTTCAGTAGGACGATGCGCTCGCCAGCGAAGATGTCGGGATTGGTGAGGTCGACGTAGAGGCTGATGTTGTCGTCCTCGACATTGGAGCCGAGCAGGAGGGGTTGCACCCCGTCGAGCAAAAGCTCCAGATGCGAGAGCACGCGGGTGTCGCTGTGGAACAGGCCGTCTGTCCCGCCGGGGCTTGCGCCGATGTCGCCGTGACTGTCGAGCACGGCGAACATATCGTTGTGCTTGAGCGTGCGGCGCGGCCGCGAGGAGGGCCCCCGCGCCGGTATATAAAAGGCGACCTCGGCGGCCGCCTCGAACTCGGACGGCGCCTTTGTTCGCTCTGTGCTTGCAAACGGCATCTGGCGAGCCTCGTCTTCTCGATCGGAGGCGATCGGTTGCCGGCTCGAAGCGTTGAGAAGCGAGCCTCCCTAATTCACCGCTTCGGGTGCGCAGCCCAGCGCCAAGGGTTCTTCCTCGGCCTCATAGGTCCCTGCCTTGGCGGCAAGGCGCTTATAGATCGCCAGATACTCCCGCGCCATGCGCTCGGCAGAAAAGCGCTGTTCAAACCTTCGCCGCACCACCGCCCGATCGAGCGCCAGCAACCGGTCCATGGACTTGACGGCCTCCTCGAAGCCGTCCGCGATGATCCCGGTTACGCCGTCGTCCACCACTTCCGGAACCGATCCCTTCCGGAAGGCGAGGACTGGGGTGCCGCACGCCATCGCCTCGATCATGGCGATCCCGAATGGCTCCGGCCAGTCGATTGGAAAGAGAAGGGCGGCCGCCTGTCCAAGGAACTCAGTCTTGGTCCGCTCGTTGATCTCGCCGATGAACTCCACCTGCGGCAGCTTCAGGAGCGGCACGATCCGCTCGCGGAAATAGGCTTCGTCCACCCGATCGACCTTTGCCGCGATCCTGATCGGCCGGCCGACCGCCTGCGCCAGTTCGATGGCTCGATCGAGCCCCTTCTCTGGGGAGGCGCGACCGAGGAACGCCAGGTAACGGCCGTGCGGTTCCAAGGTCGGCCGGTGGCGCTCGAGCGGCAAGCCATGCAGCACCGTGCCCGCGAAATTGACATTGGCGATGGGCGCCCGCTGCGCCTCGGAAATCGACACCAGCGGCATGTCGGGAAAGGCGCGGTAGAGATGCTGCAGATCGGGAAGGTCCTGCCGGCCGTGGAGCGTGGTGACCGTGGCGATCCCCGAATGGTGGAACAGCGGGAAGTGCAGGCAGTCGATGTGGAAGTGGAGGACGTCGAAGTCATGCGCCATCCGCCGCACCAGATCGAGCATGATCATGTAATGCGGGAGCGGGTCCCTCACCGTCGGATGCAGGCGAAGCCCCTGCGAGCAGCAGGCCACCAGCTTGGCCGAGGTCACCGAATCGCCGCTGGCGAACAAAGTCACGTCGTGGCCGAGACGGACGAGTTCCTCAGTGAGATAGGACACGACGCGTTCTGTGCCGCCGTAGAGGGGCGGCGGCACGCTTTCGATCAGTGGGGCGATTTGCGCGATTCTCATTTGGAGGATCCGGATCAGAGAGGGCGTTTGGCTCAACTCTGCTGCCCGACCGGCGTTCCATTTGGTTTGCGCCCATCAACTCATCAAGTGGCCCTTCTCGACCCGGTGCAGCCATTGGTCCTAGCCGCCTGCCTTGTCAGTGAGGCGCGTTCGCCGTAGTGGATACGGGCGCCCGCGCGCACCTGGCCTTGCAACCCTTTGAGCGCCCAATGGCCGTCCGCCGCTTTCATCCCGACCAGCCAGCGAGCTTCGCCTTTACGCCGGAAAACCTTGCATGGGCGGAAGCGACCATCGCCAGGTACCCGCCGGGCAGGCAGGCTTCCGCGGTCATCCCGCTCCTGTGGCGCGCTCAAGAGCAGCACGGCGGCTGGCTGCCCGAGCCCGCCGTGCGCGTGGTGGCACGTATGCTCGGCATGGCCGAGATCCGGGTCTATGAGGTGGCCACCTTCTACACTATGTTCCAGCTCGCCCCCGTCGGCAGCAAGGCCCACGTGATGGTGTGCGGCACAACTCCTTGCATGCTGCGCGGAGCGGAGCAGATCGTCGCCGTCTGCCGTCGGCGTATCCATCCCGAACCCCACCGTCTGTCCCCCGACGGTGCCTTCTCCTGGGAGGAGGTCGAGTGCCTTGGCTGCTGCGCCAACGCTCCGGTGGTGCAGGTCGGCAAGGACACCTACGAGGACCTCGATCCCTCATCCTTCGAGAAGGTGCTCGATGGGCTTGCCGACGGCTGCCCGCCCCTGCCAGGCTCCCAGATCGGCCGCCGTGCCTCCTGCCCGGTAGGTGGGCCGACGACGCTCAAGTTGGTGGCTAGGTCTTGAGGCAGTTTGAGGAAGGAGCCGGCATGGACATGGCCGCACCCGCACCGCAGAAGTCCGACGGCAATCCCTACTTCAAGCCGGTGATGAGCGGCCTGGCCGTGGGCTCGGGCTCTTTTCTCCTGCTGCGCTACGTGTTCAGGGCCGCGATCGACCCGAGCCTGATCGTGGCGGCGTTCATCGGCGTGGCGGTCGCCGTCTTTCTGGTGCAGAGGCCCAAGTAATGATGCTGGAAAGCACCCCTGATGCTCGCTGACAAGGATCGCATCTTCACCAATCTTTACGGCTTCGACGATTGGCGGCTGGCCGGCGCGCGCGCGCGGGGGGCCTGGGACAACACCAAGGCCCTGATTGCAATGGGCCACGACGCCATCATCGAAGAAGTGAAGAAATCGGGACTGCGCGGTCGCGGGGGAGCCGGTTTCCCGACCGGCCTCAAGTGGTCGTTCATGCCGAAAAACGATCCGCGTCCTTCTTATCTCGTCGTCAATGCGGACGAATCGGAGCCCGGTTCGTGCAAAGACCGCGAGATCATGCGGCACGATCCCCACCTCCTGATCGAGGGCTGCCTCGTTGCCTCCTTCGCCATGCGCGCGCACACCTGCTACATCTACATTCGCGGCGAGTTCATGCGCGAGCGCGAGCGGCTCGAGGCTGCCATCGCCGAGGCCTATGCCGAGAGACTGATCGGCACGGGCAACATCCACGGCTGGGACTTCGACATCTACGTTCACCCCGGGGCCGGCGCCTACATCTGCGGTGAGGAGACGGCCCTGCTCGAAAGCCTCGAGGGCAAGAAGGGCCTGCCACGCCTGAAACCGCCGTTTCCCGCCAACTCCGGGCTTTACGGCGCCCCGACCACGGTCAACAATGTGGAGTCGATCGCCGTAGTGCCGACCCTCCTGCGCCGCGGCGCGGCCTGGTTCGCCAGCCTCGGGCGGCCCAACAACACCGGCACCAAGCTGTTCCAGATCTCAGGCCACGTGAATGCGCCGTGCGTGGTCGAGGAGGAGATGAGCATCCCCCTGCGCCAGCTCATCGAGGAGCACGCCGGCGGCGTCCGCGGCGGCTGGGACAATCTGCTCGCCGTGATTCCGGGCGGCTCGTCGATGCCGCTGATCCCCGCCGAGCAGTGCCAGGACCTCAATATGGATTTCGACAGCCTGGCGAAGCTCAAGTCGGGGCTCGGCACCGCAGCCGTGATCGTGATGGACAAATCGACCGACATCATCAAGGCCATCACGCGCATCGCCTATTTCTACAAGCATGAGAGCTGCGGTCAGTGCACGCCGTGCCGGGAAGGCACGGGCTGGATGTGGCGCGTGCTTGAACGCATGGGCCGCGGCGAGGCGGAGAAGAGCGAGATCGACCTGCTCTGGGACGTAACCCGGCAGGTGGAGGGCCACACTATTTGCGCTTTGGGCGATGCGGCAGCCTGGCCGATCCAGGGCCTTATCCGCCATTATCGGCACGTCATCGAGGCGCGTATCGATGCCCGCCGGAAGGCGCCGCGCGCAGCCGCGGAGTAGCACGAACAGGGCGACGGTAGATGCCGAAGCAACTCATCATCGACGGCAGCCTCCACGAGGTCGACGAGAGTCTCACTCTGCTGCAGGCCTGCGAGCAGGTCGGCATCGAAATTCCGCGCTTCTGCTACCACGAGCGGCTGTCCATTGCCGGCAACTGCCGCATGTGCCTGATCGAGGTTGCCGGCATGCCGAAGCCCGTCGCCTCCTGCGCCATGGGCGTCGGCGACCTGCCCCCCAACCGCGACGGCTCGCCCAAGGAGATCCGCACCAACACGCCGATGGTAAAGAAGGCGCGGGAAGGGGTGATGGAGTTCCTGCTCATCAACCATCCGCTCGACTGTCCGATCTGCGACCAGGGCGGGGAGTGCGATCTGCAGGACCAAGCCATGGCCTATGGCATGGGCGGCTCGCGCTACGTCGAGAACAAGCGCGCCGTCGAGGAGAAGTACATCGGCCCGCTGATCAAGACCTTCATGAACCGCTGCATCCACTGCACACGCTGCGTGCGCTTCATGACCGAAGTCGCGGGCGTCGAGGAGCTCGGTGCCATCGGCCGCGGCGAGGACATGGAGATTACCACCTACCTCGAGCGCGGCATGATGTCGGAGCTCTCCGCCAATGTGAACGACCTCTGCCCGGTCGGCGCGCTCACCCACCGGCCGTGGGCCTTCAACTACCGCTCCTGGGAGCTCAAGCCCACCGAATCCATCGACGTCATGGACGCGCTGGGCTCTGCCATCCGCGTCGATACCCGCGGGCGCGAGGTGATGCGGATCCTGCCCCGGGTGAATGAAGCGGTGAACGAGGAGTGGATCTCCGACAAGACCCGCTGCGTGCCGGACGGCCTTTTAACCCAGCGCCTTGACCAGCCCTACATGCGCAAGAATGGCCGGCTCGTACCCGTATCATGGGACGAGGCTCTGGGCGTCGTCGCCGCGCTGCTCGGTGGCAGTGACCCCTCTCGTATCGGGGCAATCGCCGGAGACCTGGCCGGCGCCGAGGAAATGTTCGCACTCAAGGACCTTATGCAACGGCTCGGCGTTGCAAGCCTCGACTGCCGGCAGGACGGCGCCAGACTCGATCCAGCGTTCGGTCGCGCGAGCTACCTCTTCAACTCGACCATCGAGGGCATCGAGCAGGCCGATGTCATTCTGCTCGTCGCCACCAACCCGCGCCGTGAGGCCGCCGTCCTCAACGGCCGCATCCGCAAGCGCTGGGGCCGGGGCGGGTTGACCATAGCCCTCATCGGCGAGCCGGCCGATCTCACCTATCCCTTCGAGCACTTGGGGAGCGGACCCGACACTTTGGGTGATATCGCCGACGGCCGCCACCCCTTTGCCAAGACTCTCGCCGCCGCCAAGCGACCGATGGTGATCGTCGGCCAGGCCGCAGCCTGCCGTGCCGATGGCCTCGCCGTGCTTGCGGCAGCCGCGCGCGTAGCCGAGGCGGCGACCGTTGACAAGCCCGACTGGAACGCCTTCAACGTGCTGCACACCGCCGCCGCTCGCGTCGCCGGCCTCGACCTGGGCTTCGTGCCGGGCAAGGGCGGGCGTGATGTTGGCGACCAGGTCTCGGCCGCCGCCCGCGGCGAGATGGATGTGCTCTACCTGCTCGGCGCCGACGAGATCGACATGAGCCGGCTGGGCGCCACCTTCGTCGTCTATCAGGGCAGCCACGGCGATGCCGGGGCGCATCGGGCCAACGTCATCCTGCCGGGTGCCGCTTACACTGAGAAAAGCGCCACCTATGTCAACACCGAGGGCCGCGTGCAGATGACGGCGCGGGCCGCTTTCCCGCCTGGCGCCGCCAAGGAGGACTGGACCATCCTGCGCGCGCTTTCGGGCAAGCTTGGGCATGCCCTTCCCTACGACACCGCCTCTGCCCTGCGGGCCGCCATGTACCAAGCCCATCCCCACTTGGCGCGCCTCGGCGCTGCCCCAAATGCCCCACGCGGGGGTGTCGCCCGACTCGCGGCACACAAAGGCGCCTTCGAGGACAACCCCTTCGGCACGGCGGTTGCCGACTTCTACCTTACCAACCCGATCGCACGAGCCTCCAGCGTGATGGCTGAGCTGAGCGCCTTGCAGAAGAGCATGAGCGGCCATCGCGCCGCTGCGGAGTAAGCGAAGGGAACCATGGCCGAGGGTGCGCTGCAGATCTGGTGGGACTATGGCTGGCCGCTCGCCATTCTGGTGGGTCAGAGCCTGCTGCTGCTCGTCACCCTGCTCATCATTATCGCCTTTCTCCTGTTGATGGACAGGAAGGTGTGGGCGGCGGTCCAGATCCGCCGCGGTCCCAACGTGGTCGGTGCCCTCGGCCTGCTGCAGTCGTTTGCCGATCTCATCAAGTTTCTGCTCAAGGAGCCGGTGATCCCGGCCGGCGCCGATAAGGCGGTGTTCATATTGGCGCCGCTCGCCATGGCGACGTGCGCGCTCGCCGCTTGGGCGGTCATCCCGGTCAACGAGAATGCCCTCGGCCGCTGGGTCATTTCCGACCTCAACGTCGGCATCCTCTACATCCTCGCCATCTCCTCGCTCGGTGTCTACGGCATCGTCATGGGCGGCTGGGCGTCGAACTCCAAGTACCCCCTGATGGGCGCGCTGCGCTCGGCCGCGCAGATGGTGTCCTACGAGGTTTCGATCGGCTTCGTCATCATCACCGTGCTCTTGTGCGTGGGCTCCCTCAACATGACGGACATCGTCAACGCCCAGAAGGGCCCGCTGGGCTTCCTCAACTGGTTCTGGCTGCCGCTGTTCCCCATGTTCATCGTGTTCTTCATCTCAGCGCTGGCAGAGACCAACCGGCCCCCCTTCGACTTGGTGGAAGCGGAATCGGAGCTGGTGGCCGGCTTCATGGTCGAATACTCCTCTACCCCCTATCTCCTGTTCATGCTCGGCGAGTACGTGGCGATCACCACCATGTGCGCGCTGACGACGATCCTGTTTCTTGGCGGCTGGCTTCCGCCCCTCGATTTGCCGCCTTTCAACTGGGTGCCCGGCGTCCTCTGGTTTCTGGGCAAGGCGGTGCTGGTGTTCTTCATGTTCGCCATGGTGAAGGCCATGGTGCCCCGCTACCGCTACGATCAACTGATGCGGCTCGGCTGGAAGGTGTTTCTGCCTTTGTCGCTGTTCATGGTGGTGGCGGTGGCAGGCGTGCTGCACTACGCCAACCTGGCGCAGTAGTAGGGCGGAGCCGGCCCGAAATGGACAGCTTGGCTGCTATCACCAACGACCCGGGAGCGCTGGCGACCGTGCTCTCGATCGGCTTCGGGATCGCGCTCGGCGCGTTCGGCTACGTTTGGAACGGTATCCAGGAGAAGAAGCGCTACACGTTCGACGTGCTGATGCGATACACGGAGAACACCGACGTGCTGATGGCGCTGCATCGGGCCTGGACCCATGTCGCCCGGCACAAGAGCTACGACCAGAGTCGAATTGACGCCGACACCGAGCGCAGCCTCGAGATTCTGCTGGCCTACTTCCAGTCGATCGCCGTGGCCGTCAAATATCACATGCTGAACCATGAGATCGTGCTGGTTGCGCGCTACGGCTCGATGAGGTCGCTGTGGGACTTCTATCGTCCCTATATTGAGGCTAAGCGCCTCCAGCTGGGCCGGCCGCTGCTGTATGCCGATCTTGAGGACTTCCTGCGGCGGAATGCCGCCAGGTACGAAAGGTACGCGAAGCGGCAGCATGCCCGGCTTCTTCGCTCCGGCCCGCTGCCGCCTCACCCAGCGCAGGGATGAGGAAGATATGCCGCGGCCTTTGGCGAGGGGTGAGGCATGAGCGTTGCGATGCTATACGGGCTTGTCGGGCTCAGTGTGGGCCTAGCCACCTACGCCTTCCTGATGTGGATCGCACAGAAGATCGAACGCGAGCGGTCCCCGTCCGAATCGGCCTTGAACGCACAGCAGCTGCGTGTGCTGGCCCATGCCAATCTGGTGCTGATCCCGGTGCTGATGTACTTGTTCGGGGCAGCGGAGTAGCGAACGGAAAGCCAAGAGAATGACTGTCGCCCGGGCCGTCAAGTCGCTGTTCCTGGCCGAGTTCGTATCGGCCTTCTTCCTGGCCATGCGCTACTTCTTCAGCGCGAAGAAGACGCTCAACTATCCCTTCGAGAAGGGCCCGCTCTCCCCGCGCTTTCGCGGCGAGCATGCGCTGCGCCGCTATCCCAACGGCGAGGAGCGCTGCATCGCCTGCAAGCTGTGCGAAGCCATCTGTCCGGCGCAGGCCATCACCATCGAGGCGGGGCCCCGCCGCAACGACGGTACGCGGCGCACCACGCGCTATGACATCGACATGGTGAAGTGCATCTACTGCGGGCTGTGCCAGGAGGCATGCCCGGTCGATGCCATCGTCGAGGGGCCGAACTTCGAGTTCGCCACCGAGACCCGTGAAGAGCTCTACTACGACAAGGAGCGCCTGCTGGCCAACGGCGACCGGTGGGAGCGCGAGATTGCGGCGAACATGGCCCTCGATGCGAGATACCGCTGAGAGATGGCGAGCTATTCTCGGTGCCCTGACGGACGAAGAGCTCGAGCGCTACCACGAGATCGTCGGGGATCAGCTCGATCACGAGCGGGAGCACATATGGCTGCAGATAACCCTTGCCGGTCTAGCCTTGCTCGCGGCCATCTGGCTGATGAGCGGTCTTCTGCGCGGCGTATACTGGCTATGGGCCATTTTGATGCTTGGTTTGACGGCCGCGTTGGGCTATTGGCCCTACCGCAGGGCCCGCTCGCGCCGGCTCTGGCTCGCCCATCGCGCAGCGGTCGAGGCGGAGCAGGCGCGGCGACGCTCGAAGGCGGACTGATGCGGGGCGCCGCGCGGGCCCAGGCGGGCATGCTGCACAAGGAGCAGGGCGGGTTGAGGCTATGGGGCTGACCGGGGCCTTCTTCTATCTGTTCGCCGTTCTCACCGTGCTGGCCGGCGCCATGGTGATTCTAGCCCGCAATCCGGTGCACGCCGTGCTGTTCCTGATCCTCGCCTTCTTCAATGCCGCGGGTCTGTTCGTGCTGCTTGGCGCTGAGTTCCTCGCCATGCTGCTCGTCATCGTTTATGTCGGGGCGGTGGCGGTGCTGTTCCTGTTCGTGGTGATGATGCTGGACGTGGATTTTGCTGAACTGAGAGCCGGCTTCATCAAGAACGCGCCGCTCGGCTTGCTCGTCGCCGGCATCGTGTTGGCCGAGCTCGTCATGGTGCTGGGCTTCGGCGTCATCAAGCCGGGCCTTTCCGGCACCAAGGGCGCTCCTGTCCCGCCGGCCGGTGCCGGACTTACCAACACCGAGGTGCTGGGACGCATCATCTACACCGACTACGCCTATTTCTTTCAGGCTGCGGGCTTGATCCTGCTCGTGGCCATGGTCGGCGCCATCGTGCTGACGCTGCGCCACAAGGCCGGTGTCAAGCGCCAATCGATCGCCGCCCAGGTGGCGCGCGGGCCCGGCACCGCCATCGAGGTGGTCAAGGTCAGGCCGGGCGAGGCAATCGTGCCCACACGCGAGATGCGGGGTTGAGATGGCGATCGGGCTCGGCCATTACCTGACTGTTGCCGCGTGCCTATTCACGCTCGGCATTTTGGGCATCTTCCTCAACCGCAAGAACGTGATCGTCATCCTGATGTCGGTCGAGCTGATGCTGCTTGCCGTCAACATCAACCTGGTAGCTTTCTCGTACTTTCTCGGCGACCTCGTCGGCCAGGTGTTCGCGTTGTTCGTGCTCACCGTCGCCGCGGCGGAGGCCGCCATCGGGCTGGCCATCGTCGTCGTCTACTTCCGCAACCGCGGCTCCATCGCGGTCGAGGACGTCAACCTGATGAAGGGCTGAGGCAGGTAGGAAATCGACAGTCAGCGGCAGGGGCTGGGATTGGGCAGCGCGGTATCGACTTTGAGCGATGGACGAAGGGGTGAACGGCAGCTGCAGGCACGCAGCCGCGGCGCAGGAGGAGGGTGCAGGTTGATGATTCGTCTCCTGCCGACGCTCGACAGTCTGTTGCCCGCCGCCTCTGACGAGCCCGCGGGAGCGCGATAGATGATCTACGCGTCCATCGTGCTGCTGCCGTTGGCCGGCGGCATCATTGCCGGTGTACTCGGCCGCGCGCTCGGTTCGCGGCCGACCGAGATCATCACCACCAGCCTGCTGTTTGCCGCCGCGGTGCTTTCCTGCCTCGCCTTCTGGCAGATCGGCATCTCGGGGCAGACGGCCAAGGTGACGCTGCTGCGGTGGGTGACTTCGGGCGAGCTCGAGGTCTCCTGGGGCTTGAGGGTCGACACGCTGACCGCCGTGATGATGGTGGTCGTCACCGTCGTCTCCGCCCTCGTGCACCTCTATTCGATGGGCTACACGGCGGTCGAGGAGGGCCGCGAGCGCTTCTTCTGTTACCTGTCGCTGTTCACCTTCGCCATGCTGGCCCTGGTGACGAGCGACAACCTCCTCCAGCTCTATTTTGGCTGGGAGGGCGTCGGCCTTATGTCCTACCTGCTGATCGGGTTCTGGTATCACAAACCGGAAGCCAACACGGCGGCGATCAAGGCCTTCATCGTCAACCGCGTCGGCGACTTCGGGTTTGCCTTGGGCATCTTCGGTGTGTTCGCTGCCACCCAGAGCATTCAGTTCGACGCCGTGTTCGCCGCCGCACCGGCGCTGGCCGGCAAGACCATGCAATTCCTGGGCTACGACGTCGACATCCTCACCTGCGTCTGTCTGCTCCTCTTCATGGGTGCCATGGGCAAGTCGGCCCAGTTCCTGCTGCACACCTGGCTGCCCGACGCCATGGAGGGCCCGACGCCGGTCTCTGCGCTCATCCACGCCGCGACCATGGTAACGGCCGGCGTGTTCATGGTGGCGCGGCTCTCGCCGCTTTTCGAGCTGACCCCTGACGCGCTGGCCTTCGTCACCCTGGTCGGCGCTGTGACGGCTTTCTTCGCGGCCAGCGTCGGCCTCGTGCAGAACGACATCAAGCGAGTCGTCGCCTATTCGACCTGCTCGCAGCTCGGCTACATGTTCGTCGCCTGCGGAGTCGGCGCCTACGCTGCCGGCATTTTCCACCTGTTCACCCACGCCTTCTTCAAGGCCCTGCTGTTCCTGGGTGCCGGATCGGTGATCCAGGCCATGCACCATGAGCAGGACATGCGCCGCATGGGCGGGCTCGCATCCAAAATCCCCTACACTTGGGCCATGATGCTGATCGGCACGCTGTCGCTCACCGGCGTCGGCATCCCGCATCTCGCCGGCTTCGCTGGCTTCCACTCAAAGGACGCCATCATTGAGGCCTCCTACGCTGCCCACACGCCCGGCCACTTCGCCTTCTGGCTCCTCGTCGTCGCCGCGATGATGACCTCGTTCTATTCCTGGCGGCTGATGTTCATGACCTTTCACGGGACAACCCGCGCCGATCACGAGACCTTCGAGCACGCGCACGAAGGGCCCCATGCCATGCGCGCACCGCTCCTCGTGCTGGCCGCAGGCGCCGTCGCAGCCGGGCTCGTGTTCTATGACCTTTTCATCGGCGAAGGGCGGGTCGCATTCTGGGGAAAATCGCTGTTCACGGCGTCTGGCAACCACATCTACGAGGAGATGCACCATGTGCCCGAGTGGGTGCTCCTCGCGCCAACCATTGCCATGCTGCTCGGGTTCGGCATCGCTTGGGCCTATTACATCCGGCTGCCGGCATTACCCGAGGCGACGGCGCGGGCCTTCCGGCCGCTCTATCTCTTCCTGCTCAACAAGTGGTACTTCGACGAGCTCTACGACTTCCTCTTCGTGCGCCCGGCCATGGTTATCGGCCGTGCCCTCTGGAAGACCGGAGACGGCCGCATCATCGACGGGCTGGGCCCTGACGGCGTCGCCCAGCGCGTGCAGGACGTCACCGGCCGGGTCGTGCGCCTGCAGAGCGGCTATGTTTACCACTATGCCTTCGCCATGGTGATCGGGCTTGCCATCATCGTCACCTACCTGATGTTCGCCGGCGGGAGCGTCCGATGAGCATCGCCGGCGCCCCGATCCTCTCCATCGTCATCTTCCTGCCTCTCTTGGGCGCGGTTCTCGTCGCCTTCTTAAACCGCGAGGCCGTCGGCAACGCGCGCTGGATTGCCCTCTACACGACGGTGCTCACCTTCCTGGTGTCGCTTGCGCTATGGTGGCACTTCGACACCCAGAGCTCCGCCTTTCAGTTCGTTGAGGACCACGCCTGGCTCGGGCCGTTCCGCTACAAGATGGGCGTCGACGGCATCTCGGTGCTGTTCGTGTTGCTCACCACCTTCCTGATGCCGCTGTGCATCGTGGCGAGCTGGCAAGTCATCGAGACTCGCGTCAAGGAGTACATGATCTCCTTCCTGGTGCTCGAGACGCTGATGATCGGCGTCTTCTGCGCGCTCGACCTGGTGCTGTTCTACCTGTTTTTCGAGGGTGGCCTGATCCCGATGTTTCTCATCATCGGGGTGTGGGGTGGCCCGCGCCGCGTCTACGCGAGCTTCAAGTTCTTCCTCTATACGCTGTTGGGGTCGGTGCTGATGCTGCTCGCCATGATGGCGATGTACTGGCACGCCGGCACCACCGACATTCCGACCCTGATGACGACGAACTTCCCCCGCGACATGCAGTGGTGGCTGTGGCTCGCCTTCTTCGCTTCCTTCGCGGTCAAGCTGCCCATGTGGCCGGTGCACACTTGGCTGCCCGACGCGCACGTCGAGGCGCCAACCGCGGGCTCCGTGATCCTCGCCGCTATCCTGCTGAAGATGGGCGGCTACGGCTTCCTGCGCTTCTCGCTGCCCATGTTCCCGCTGGCGAGCCAGGAGCTGGCGCCGTTCGTGTTCGTGCTCTCTGTCGTCGCGATCATCTACACCTCGTTGGTGGCGCTGGCGCAGGAGGACTTGAAGAAGCTCATCGCCTATTCGTCCGTGGCGCACATGGGCTTCGTCACCATGGGCATCTTCACCTTCACTGCTCAGGGCGTGGACGGGGCCATCTTCCAGATGCTCTCCCACGGTATCGTGTCCGCCGCCCTGTTCCTGTGCGTCGGCGTCGTCTACGACCGCATGCATACCCGTGAGATCGCAGCCTACGGGGGGCTGGCCGATCGCATGCCCCTCTATGCGTTCGCCTTCATGGTGTTCACGCTTGCCAACGTCGGGCTTCCCGGCACGAGCGGGTTTATCGGCGAGTTCTTGACCTTGCTCGCTGCCTTCCGCGTCAACACCTGGGTGGCGCTGTTCGCGGCGACCGGCATGATTCTGTCGGCTGCCTACGCCCTCTATCTCTACCGCCGCATCATCTTCGGCATGCTCGAAAAACCGAGTCTCGCCTCGATCCGCGACTTAAGTGCGCGCGAGGTGCTCGTACTTGGCCCGCTGGTGGTGCTCACCATCCTGTTCGGCTTCTACCCGGCCCCGATCCTCGACGTCACCGCGACGTCGGTGAAGCAGCTCGTGCAGAACTACGAGGCGGCCATCCGGACAACGACGGCTCTGGTTAGGTGATGATGCGTAAGCTTCAGGGACGGCCATGACACTGATCGGTTCGCATGCCGCGCTGTGGCCCGAGATCGTGGTCTGCTTGGGTGCCATGGCGCTCTTGACGTACGGCGTATTTCGCCCGGAGTCGGATCGAGAGGCGGAAACGGTAGGCTGGCTCGCCGTCCTCGTGCTGGTCCTCGCCGCCGCGCTCGTGCTCCAGCAGCCGGAGGAGCCCCAGCGGCTGTTCGGCGACGCCTTCCTCGCCGACAGTTTCGGCCGCTTCATGAAGCTTCTGGTGCTGGCTGGCTCCGCCCTGGCACTGATCCTCGCCTTCGATGAGTTCAAGGCCGACCGCATTATGAAATTCGAGTACCCGGTACTCGTCCTGCTCGCCACCGCGGGCATGATGATGATGGTATCGGCAGGCGACCTCATCGCCCTTTATTTGGGTCTCGAGCTGCAGAGTCTGGCGCTCTATGTGGTTGCCGCCTTCCGCCGCGATGACGTGCGCTCGAGCGAGGCCGGCCTCAAGTATTTCGTGCTCGGCGCGCTGTCGTCCGGCATGCTGCTCTACGGCGCCTCGCTGCTCTATGGCTTTACCGGCCAGGTGAGCTTCGAGGCCATCGCCTCTGTCGCCCGTGCCGCCACTGTTGCCGATAACGTAGGCATCACCATCGGCCTTGTCTTTTTGCTGGTCGGCATTGCCTTCAAGGTCTCGGCTGTACCGTTCCACATGTGGACCCCGGACGTTTACGAGGGCGCGCCCACGCCGGTTACGGCGTTCTTCTCCGCCGCGCCCAAGATTGCTGCCATGGCACTCCTCGTGCGCGTGGTGCTTTCCGCCTTTCCCGGGATCGTCGAACAGTGGCAGCAGATCGTTGTGTTCCTCGCCATCGCCTCCATGCTGCTCGGCGCTTTCGCGGCCATCGGCCAGAGCAACATCAAGCGGCTTATGGCCTACTCCTCCATCGCCAACATCGGCTTTGCGCTGGTCGGGCTCATCGCCAACAGCCCGGAAGGCACGCAGGGCGTGCTGATCTACATGGCGATCTACCTCGCTATGACGCTCGGGGCCTTCGCCTGCATCCAGTCCATGCGCCGCGAGATCGGCTCCGTGGAGGCCATCGACGAGCTGTCGGGCCTTGCCGTGACGCACCCGTCGATGGCCTTCGTCCTCGCCCTCATGATGTTCTCGCTGGCGGGCATTCCGCCCCTGGCGGGCTTTTGGGCCAAGTATTTCGTCTTTCTTCCCGCCATCAAGGCCGGGTTCTACACGGTGGCCGTGATCGGCGTGCTGGCGAGTGTCGTGGCCGCCTACTATTATCTGCGCATCGTCAAGATCATGTACTTCGATGCGCCCAAGGAGAAATTCCTGCCCGTGCGGGTCAAGGCGGGCTTCGTCATGGCCCTCACTGCGGCCTTCGTGCTGCTCTACGTCCTGTTCCCGTCTCCGCTGTTCGAGGCGGCCTCGGTGGCGGCCGGGACCTTCCGCTACTGACGGGAGCTGATGCGCAAGACTGTTCGATCGGCGCAGGGCTCGAACCGCCTGCTGCATCTGGCCGTGGTCGATTCGACCAACGCCGAGGCCATCCGCCGCGCTGCCGCTGGCGCCGACTCCGGCTTGTGGATCGTTGCCGACGAGCAGACTGAGGGCCGCGGCCGCTCGGGCCGGAGCTGGCACTCCGCCCCCGGCAATCTCTACGCGAGCCTCCTCCTGCACCTGCGCTGTCCGCCACGAACTGCCCAGCAACTGTCGCTGGTGGCCGGAGTGGCGAGCATCGACGCGCTGACCGGGCTCACCGGTTGCCCAATCCAAGAGGGTGGCCGCCTGCGGCTCAAGTGGCCGAATGACATCCTGCTCGACGGCGCCAAGCTCGGCGGCATCCTGATCGAGAGCACCACCCTCGCCATGCGCCGGATCGGCGTGGTCGGCATCGGCATAAATGTGGCGAGCGCGCCCCGAGCGCTCGGCCGGTCCGCCACCTGTCTCAGTGCCCTCGGTGAAGCTCCCTCCCGCAACACACTGCTCGGCGCGCTGGCGGTTGCCATCGAGGACTGGCTCGAAGTGTGGCGCGAGGGAGCCGGCTTCTCCGCCGTTCGCCGGGCTTGGCTGGAACGGGCCGGGCCTGCCGGCGAGGCCATATCCATCAACACCGGAACCGGGCCGATTTCGGGCACGTTTCTTGGCCTTGACGAGACGGGTGCGCTGCTGCTGCGTGATGACGCCGGGGAGGAGCAGAGGTTCACGTTCGGCGATGTCAGCCTGATCGGCGAGGAGCGCTGAAACGCATGACCGATCCTCAGGCGCGAGCCGGCAAGGGGGCGAGGCAGGACGAGCTCGTTTTCGTTGGGCTTGGCGGCCTCGGCGAGATCGGCATGAACGTCTATCTCTACGGGCTGGGCCCCCCCGATGGCCGCCGCTGGTTGATGGTCGATCTCGGCATCACCTTTCCGGGCGAAACGGAGCCGGGTGTCGATGTCGTCCTGCCGGACCTCAGGTTCATCGAGGAAGAGCGCGCCGCCCTTGCCGGCATCGTGCTGACCCACGCTCACGAGGACCACCTCGGAGCGGTTATCGATCTGTGGCCGCGCCTCAAGGCCCCAATCTGGGCGACGCCGTTCACCGCCGCCATGCTCGCTGCCAAGCTCGCCGAAAATGGCCGGCGCCTGAAGCTTCCCGTCAACGTCGTCGATCTGGGCGGCCGCTTCCGGGTCGGGCCCTTCGATCTCGAATTCGTCACCCTTGCCCATTCGATCCCGGAGCCGTCCGGCCTTGTCATCCGCACGCCGCTGGGCGCCGTCTTCCACTCCGGCGACTGGAAGCTCGACCGCACCCCGCTCGTCGGCGACCCGAGCGACGATGCGAAACTGCGGGCGCTGGGCGAGGAGGGCATCACCGCGCTCGTCTGCGACTCGACCAATGCCTTCCGCGAGGGCCGCTCGCCTTCCGAGGTGGAGGTCGCCGCCTCTATCGCCACCATCATCAAGGGCGCCGAGCGGCGCGTTGCGGTGACCACCTTCGCCTCGAACGTGGCGCGCATCCGCGCCGTGGCCGACGCCGCGCGCGCCGCCGGCCGCCATCTCGTCGTCGTTGGCCGTGCCATGCATCGCGTCATCGAGGTGGCGAAGGCGACCGGCTACCTGCCGGCCGACTTCCGCTATCTCGACCAGGAGCAGTTCAGCTACCTCGAGCCGCAGGAGGTGGTGGCCCTGTGCACGGGCAGCCAGGGCGAGCCGCGCGCCGCGCTTGCCCGCATCGCCGAGGACGACCATCCCGACGTGTCGCTCGGAGACGGCGACCTTGCCATTTTCTCCTCACGCCCCATCCCCGGCAACGAGAAGGCGATCGCGCGCGTACAGAACAATCTCGCCCGGCTCGGCTGTCGCGTCATCACCGATGCCGACGGGCTCGTGCACGTCACCGGCCACCCGCGGCGCGAGGAGCTGCGCCAGATCTACGCTTGGCTTCGCCCCAAGGTCGCCGTTCCCATGCACGGAGAAACGCGCCACCTGCGCGCCCACGGCGACTTGGCGAGGGCGGCCGGTGTGCCCGAGGTCCGCACGCCCGCCGACGGGGAGATGCTCCGCTTGGCGCCCGATCCCGTAGCGGTCATCGATAATGTGCCGGTCGGCCGCCAGTATCGCGACGGGGCACTCATTGTGCCGGCCGATCCGGGCCCGGTGCGGGAGCGGCGCAAGCTCGCCTTCGTCGGCGTCATCGCCGTCGGTTTTGCCCTCGACGTCCACGGCAATCTTCTCGGTGAACCGGAGGCGGCCCTCGACGGCGTGCCCACCGAGACAATGGACGGCCGTTCGATGTATGACTTGGTGCTCGACGCTCTCGACGGCACGCTGAAGAGCATCCCGCCGAGCCGGCGCCGCGACATCGAGCGCGTGCGGGAGGCGGTCCGCCGCGCTGTCCGTGCGGCTGTGGACCAGGCCTGGGGCAAGCGACCGATCGTCAAGGTGCTGATCACGACGGTGCGGGGCAGGTCGTGAGGCGGTCGCAAGCCCCGCCGACGGTGAAAGGATTTGGCATGATCGGACGCCTGAACCACGTCGCCGTTGCGGTCAGAGACCTGAAGGCGGCCGCCAGCCTCTATCAAGTCACGCTCGGCGCCCACGTCTCCGATCCCCTACCGCAGCCCGAGCACGGCGTGACCGTGGTCTTCATCACCCTTCCCAACACCAAGATCGAGCTGCTCGAGCCGCTCGGCCCCCGCTCACCCATTGCCAAGTTCCTGGAGCGCAATCCCGACGGCGGCATCCACCATGTCTGTTATGAGGTCGAAGACATCGGCGCCGCCCGCGACCGGCTGGCGCGCTCGGGCGCTCGCGTGCTGGGCGACGGTGAGCCGAAGATCGGCGCCCACGGCAAGCCGGTGCTGTTCCTTCACCCGAAGGACTTCTGCGGCACGCTAATCGAGCTCGAGCAGGCTTGAGGAAGGACGGTGGGCGATGAGCTTCACCCTCGGCTTGGCCCTCTATTTCATCATCTGGTGGACGACGCTCTTTGCCGTGCTGCCGATCGGCGTGCGTACGCAGGCTGAGGAGGGCTCGGTCGTGCCAGGCACACCGGAGAGCGCCCCTGCCAAGCCGCGACTGGTCAGGATCGCGGTACTCAATACCCTCCTCTCCACGGTCATTTTTGCACTGGTCTGGTTGGCGCTCGCTCAGGGGCTCGTGCCAATTGGCGAACCTCCCGCGCAAGTCCCCTGAAATGCCAAGAGCAAGGCCAAACCGGCCTTGCTCCCGAATGCTCATGCACGATCCTCTATGGTGGCGGATGGCCACTTGCTGTGGCTACGACACGCGCCCGTCACCCCTCTTGAAAGTCGTTGGCCGCCCCGTGAGGCCGGGCAGCTCGTCGCCTTGCTCCCTAGACCTGGGCGATGCGTCGCCAGTACCGGCGGCAACCCCAAGGCCCATGATGATAGGTCAAGCGCGGCCTACTGTCACGCGGGACGAAACGGGAATCTCGCCTGCCTGCGCCGCACGCCGGGTGCCGCCTTTTTCGCGGAGGACCTGCCCAATGCCTGGTGTGTCCGAAGCGCCACTTGGGCGCCGCCAAACACCGCGGAGCGAGCCGCGATCCGTCCGTTTGCACCGCGACGAGCGGGTCTGCTGCTATCGTAGCGACGCTCGGGGCGAGTTGGGAGTGGCAACGTGGTGCACCGCGTGCGCTTTGTTCTGTGTGCGCTGATCGGACTCTGCACCCTCGCTTTACCGGCGAAGGCGGCCGACCTGCGGATAACGCTTGAAGAGCTGACCCGACTCGTTCAGACCATCGCCGGCAACGCCAAGCTCTACCTCAACAATGCGCCCGGTCCCTTCGGCGGCCTGTTCACGACCGGTTCTTACATCGCCATCACGCCCACACAGCAGTATTCGCTCGAGCTCGGCGACGCCGCCCGTTTCAACTTCCAGGGCTCCGTCTATCAATACTACGTCAACGACGTAAGCTCGGCCGCGCTCAAGGTGACCCCCGTCGAAGGCGCGCTGCGCCTGACTGTCGTGTTCGAGGCCGAGGGGTTCGAGTTCGTTGCAGGCTGTGTTGCCGGCACCTGTTCCTGGCTCGATGCGCTCCCCGACATCGAGTGGATCAACCCCGCCGCGCATGTCGATTTCGTGCCGGAGCAGTTCAACGGCAGCATTTCGCTGCGCGTAAAGAGCGTGCGTATCTCCGGCACGCCGCGCGCGGTGTGCAAGGCGACGGGCGATCTCGTCACCCGCAGTGCATGCAATCTGATCGCGCGGCCCTACGCCAACCGGACGCTGAACGACCAGAAAGCCAGGCTGCCCGAGAAGCTGAAATCCCTCGTCAACCAGGAAGAGGTCAAGCAGCGCTTTGCCGACGGCCTGAAGCGGTATCTGGCACTGGGCCAAGCGGGCGAGGTCGCCATCGGCAGCATTTCCGTGCAGCCCACCAGCATGACGGTGAGCTTCCGCTTCAAGACGGGCACCAACAACTGAGTGGGGCGATAGCCTGGGGCTCGAGCTTGGGCCGCTGTGCACAGAGGCGTTGTGGCGCCCCGGCCGCGGCGGGTTGTCAGCCCCGCCTGGAAAGGCTAAGAGCCGCGAAGTTGTGGGCTTTGCGCCGTCTGGCTCGGCGCGTCCGCACACCGGTTGCGTCTTTCCACTCCGAGAGAATTCCGGGATCCCGATGCGCTTGTCCCGTTACTTCCTGCCCGTGCTGCGTGAGACGCCCAAGGAAGCCGAGATCGTCTCCCACCAGTTGATGTTGCGCGCCGGAATGATCCGCCAGGCGAGCGCCGGCATTTACTCCTGGTTGCCGCTCGGCTTGCGCGTGCTCAAGAAGATCGAGAACATCGTGCGCGAGGAGCAGAACCGTTCCGGCGCCATCGAGCTGCTGATGCCGACCATCCAATCGGCCGAGCTGTGGCGCCAGAGCGGCCGCTACGACGCCTACGGGCCGGAGATGCTGCGCTTTCCCGACCGCCACGAGCGCGAGATGCTCTATGGGCCGACTGCCGAGGAGGTGATCACCGCCATCTTCCGCGATGCGGTCAAGAGCTATAAGGACCTCCCCAAGAACCTCTACAATATCCAGTGGAAGTTCCGCGACGAGACCCGCCCGCGCTTCGGCGTCATGCGCGGCCGCGAGTTCCTGATGAAGGACGCCTACTCCTTCGACCTGACGCCTGAAGCGGCGCGGCATGCCTACAACCGCATGTTCGTCGCCTACCTGCGCACCTTCGCCCGCATGGGTCTGAAATCGATCCCGATGGCGGCCGAGACCGGGCCGATCGGCGGGGACCTGTCCCACGAGTTCATCGTGCTGGCTCAGACCGGCGAGAGCAAAGTGTTCTGCCATCAGGATCTGCTCGACCGCGAGATCCCAGGTCCCGATACCGACTTCGACAAGGACCTCTCCCCGATCGTCAGAAGCTGGACCTCGCTGTATGCGGCGACCGACGACAAGCACGATCCTGCCCGCTTCGAAAAAGAGGTGCCAAAGGACAAGCAAGTCTCCGCCCGCGGCATCGAGGTTGGCCACATTTTCTTCTTCGGCACCAAGTATTCCGAGCCCATGGGCGCGCGCGTGCAGGGACCCGACGGCAACATGGTGACGCTGCAGATGGGCTCGTACGGTGTGGGGGTATCGCGGCTGGCGGGCGGCATCATCGAAGCCTGCCATGACGATGCGGGCATCGTGTGGCCGGTGCCAGTGGCGCCGTTCGAGGTGGGACTTGTCAACCTGAAACCCGGCGATGCGGCGGCCGACCGTGTGTGCGAGGAGCTCTACGGCAGGCTCGGCCGGGCCGGGGTCGAGGTGCTCTACGACGACACCGAGGAGCGCGCGGGTGCCAAGTTCGCGACCATGGACCTGATCGGCCTGCCGCTGCAGCTCATCGTCGGCCCCAAGGGCGTGCGTGCTGGCGAGTTCGAGCTGAAGTTGAGGAGGAACGGCGCGCGCGAGACGCTGTCGCCGGAGGCGGTGGTGAACCGTATCGTTGCGCTGATCGGGGGCGAGCGCGTGCTGGCCTAGCCCGGCGGGGTGGTGGGGGCGACATGGCGAGAAGCATATTCGACCAGCCCCGCCTTTTGCGGGCGCGATGCCCATGAGGTGGGGTGCTAACGCCGATACGCTGCCGTTCGCGCCGTTCGAATGGCTGCTCGCGCTGCGCTACCTCAGAGCGCGGCGCAAGGAGGGCTTCATCTCGGTCATTGCCGGCTTCTCCTTCGTTGGCATCATGCTGGGGGTTGCCACCCTCATCATCGTCATGGCGGTGATGAACGGCTTTCGCATCCAGCTCTTCGACAAGATCATGGGGCTCAATGGCCACGTGGTCGCCTACAAGGACAATGGGCTCGGCCCTTTCGGCGACTACGAGGAGCTGGCAGCCAAACTCGCCGCCGTGCCCGGCGTGCGTAAAGTCATTCCCCTGATTGAGGGGCAGGTGATGGTGTCTTCGCCGGTGCAGGCCCTGGGCGGCATGGTCCGCGGCATCTCCGAGAGCGGCCTGAGGGCCCTGCCGCTCGTTGCCGACAACGTCATCGCCGGCACTCTTGAGGGCTTCGACAACCAGGACGGAATCGCCATGGGCAGCCGCCTGGCGACCGCGCTCGGCCTGGCGCTCGGCGATTACGTGGCCCTTGTCTCCCCACGCGGGACCTCCACCCCGTTTGGCACCGCCCCGCGCACCAAGCACTACCGCATTAGGGCGATTTTCGAGCTCGGCATGTCCGAGTACGACCGCACCATCCTGTTCATGCCGCTCGAGGAGGCCAAGCGCTATTTTTCCAAGGGACAGCAGGTCGACGTCCTCGAAATTTTGGTCGACGATCCGGAGCGGGTCGATTGGAGCATTGCCGCCATGCGCGAGGCGGTGGGACCCGGCCACATCTTCGCGAGCTGGCGCCAGCGCAACCAGACCTTCTTCACCGTGCTCGAGGTGGAGCGCACGGTGATGTTCATCATCCTGTCGCTCATCGTCCTGGTGGCCGCTCTCAACATCATCTCCGGCCTGATGATGCTGGTGAAGGATAAGGGGCGCGACATCGCCATCCTGCGCACCATGGGCGCCACCAAGGGCGCGGTCATGCGCGTATTCCTCATCACGGGCGCCTCGATCGGCGTCGTCGGCACCGTCGCGGGCTTCGTCATCGGCGTGGTGTTCTGCTGGAACATCGAGACCATCCGCGTCTTCGTGCAGTGGATCACCGGAACCACCATCATGGACCCCACCATCTACTACTTGGCGCGGCTGCCGGCCGACATTGACCCGGGAGAGACGCTGTTCATTTTGGTTTGGGCCTTCACACTTTCGGTGCTGGCAACGCTTTATCCGTCGTGGCGGGCCTCCAGGCTCGACCCCGTCGAAGCGCTAAGATACGAGTGAGGCGAGGCCGATGGATGCTGTGGTCGGCCCGGTGTTGGCGCTTGAGGAGGTGGCGCGCACGTTCCGCCAGGGCGGGCGCGACATCCACGTGCTCTCCGGCGCGTCGGCCGAACTGCGTGCGGGCCAGGCCGTCGGCCTCGTCGGCCCGTCCGGCGCCGGCAAGTCGACGCTGCTGCACATAGCGGGCCTGCTCGAAACACCGGACCGCGGGCGCGTCGTCGTCGCCGGCCGCGACTGCTCGCGCATGAACGACGATGAGCGCACGCGCATGCGGCGCGCTGAGATGGGCTTCGTCTACCAGTTCCACCAGCTCTTACCCGAGTTTTCCGCGCTCGAGAACGTCGCCATTCCCCAGCTCATCCGGGGACGCAGCAAGAGAGAGGCAAAAGAGCGGGCTCGCGAGCTGCTGATCGCCATGGGGCTCGGCGAGCGCCTCGACCATCGCCCGGCCGAGCTGTCGGGCGGTGAGCAACAGCGCACGGCCATCGCCCGCGCGCTTGCCAATGCGCCACGCCTCATTCTCGCCGATGAGCCGACCGGCAACCTCGATCCGAAAACCTCCGAGCACGTGTTCGACGAGCTGCTTGGCCTCATCAAGCGCACGGGCGTGGCCGCGCTTGTGGCCACCCACAATTTCGAGCTGGCACGGCGTATGCACCGCGTGCTGCGGTTGGAGAACGGCCGCCTCGTCGAGATCGCGCCGGCAGCGGTCAGGTAGCAGGGGAGTGGGCCGCATGCCCGGGCCGGTTTACACGCCGATCGTCCGCGACCTTCCCGCCACCGTTCCTTTTGTCGGACCAGAGACGCAGGAGCGGGCCCGTGGGCGGAGCTTCCGCGCCCGCATCGGCGCCAATGAGAGTGTGTTCGGGCCGTCGCCGCAGGCGGTGGCCGCCATGCGGCAGGCCGCGGCGGAAGCCTGGATGTACTGTGATCCCGAGAACCACGACCTCAAGGCAGCGCTCGCCCGCCACCACGGTGTGAAGCCGCAGAACATCGTCGTGGGCGAGGGCATCGACGGACTGTTGGGCTACATCGTGCGCATGACGGTCGAGCCCGGGTCCGCCGTCGTCACCTCGCTCGGCGCCTACCCGACCTTCAACTTCCACGTTGCCGGTTACGGCGGCCGCCTCCTCACCGTGCCCTACGTGAATGACAGCGAAGACCCAGAGGCGCTGCTTGCCGCGGCAAAACGCGAGCACGCACGCCTCGTCTACATCGCCAACCCGGACAACCCGATGGGCTCCTGGGTCTCGGCCGCCGAGCTTCAGCGCCTGATCGAGGGCCTGCCGGACGGCACTCTCCTGCTGCTCGACGAGGCCTATTCCGACACGGCGCCGGACGACGCAATCCCGTCGATCGACGCGGACGACCCCCGCGTCCTGCGCCTGCGCACCTTCTCCAAGGCCTATGGCCTCGCTGGCGCCCGCATCGGCTACTGCCTTGGCGAGGCCGGGGTGATCCGCAGCTTCGACAAGATCCGCAACCACTTTGGCGTCAACCGCATCGCCCAAGCCGGCGCGCTGGTCGCACTCGCCGACCAAGCCTACCTGCGCCAGGCGGTTGCCAACATCGCCGCCGCGCGCACCGAGATCGCGCGGATTGCGGCCGGCTGCGGGCTTCAGGCACTGCCCTCGGCCACCAACTTCGTCGCCATCGACTGCGGCCGCGACGGCACCTTCGCCCGCCGCGTGCTGCAGGAGCTGATCGCGCGCGACGTGTTCGTGCGCATGCCGGCCGTCGCTCCGCTTGACCGTTGCATCCGGGTCAGCGCCGGCACCTCCGAGGACTTGGCCGTCTTCGCCGAGGCGCTTCCTGAGGCCCTCGCTGCGGCCATCGCCGTGATGGAGTAGAAACGCAAGTTGCTACGGCGGCCCTGCCACCTCAAGTTCGCGCTGCCTTCGCCTCTTCAGGGGATGACGGCGACGGGGCTGCCGATCGCAAGGCCGAACGCGCGGTCGGCGCGCCCCTGATTGACGGCGATCTCAGCCAGTCCGTTCGAATTCTCATACCAGAAGCCCGCACCCACCGGCAGGTCCCCGAAGGTCCGCGCCCGCTCCAAGACCCGTGCACTCACGCCGAGCCGCGCCTGCGGCGCCAGCGTTGCGGCTCTTATCCCGGTCATGGCGTTGCCGTAGTGATCGATGTAGACGATCTCGGCGAGGTCGTCTGGCCAGTCCCTGCGGCGGTCTTCCTCATCGATACGGGCTCGGCCGGGCGGCGGCTCCCCGCATGCCAGGCGGGCGGCAACCGGGGCGAACAGGTCGCGGCCGTGAAAGGTGGCGGAGAGGCGCTCGGGTCTCCACACAATGTCCCAGCGCGCCAGCTGGCGCGCACGCCGCTGCACCAGCTCGAACAGGCCGTTGCCGGGGCCCACGTACCAGCGCCCGTCCGCCTCCACCATGATCGGCGCCCGCGCCCCGCCCACGCCAGGGTCAACCACCGCAAGAAACACGGCTCCCGGTGCAAACCATGCGGCACAGGCGGCGAGCAGGTAGGCCGACGCCCTCGGATTGGTGGCGGGCGCGTCGGCGAAGAGGTCGATCACCGGAATACCCGGCGCCATGCGGCTGAGTACCGCCTTCACCTGACCCGTGTAGGGGCCGGTGGGCCCGAAATCGGTGAACAACACGATCATGCGATGAGCTTGCCTCAGGGCGCCCACGCTCGGCAACGGTGGGAGGGGACCGCGTGTTCCGCAGGGCCCTGCCGTCCCATTTACCGGATGCCGTTGAGCGCGGCCCAAGCGGCATGGGGTTCAGCCGCCCTTGGCCAGTCCGCAAGGCAGAGCCCGGTCGGAGTTTCCTCCGCCGGGCTCGATCCGATCCACGGGTCTGGAGCTGTTGGGTTTGCGGCCCGGCCAATCCGCATGTTCGAGCACAGCTCGCTCCCCTTGGGGATCGCGTTGGTCCAGGGTCCGCCGGTCGCTCTACCCGATCCGATCAGGTGTATCGTCCTCCGGCTTGCGGCCTCGTTAGAGCCCACCGCTTCGTGGCGCCTGTCGTCCGCCCGGGAAGGCCGGCCAACGCCGGTCGCTTCCGATTACGCGAGACCACTCTGCGTCACTCACCTACCCTCGAACGGCGCCGCTCCTAAAGGAGTGCAGGAGGGCAAGATAGAGCCGTGGGTCCTGAAGCAGGTCGCCGAAGTCCGTGCAACATTCGGCTTTTCGGAGTTGTTGCCGCGTTACCTGCCTTAAGGCGATGCTCTCGACAGGATCTGCGGCCTAAGCTGGCCCGGCGGGGACATTTTCTTAGACCTCCTTTCGAGGAATGCGCAAAGTCTGCGCCCGGCCGCCAGCCGTTGTCAATCGCAATCGGTCTTCGTTCCCTCCGCCTCAGCACGCCCCTCATCAGCCCCCATTAACGGAATGTTTGCCATGCCCGGCGACACTGACGAGGAGGAACCATGTCCGGTGCCGGGCAGGCGACTGCGAATGGATATGAGCCCATGCGCAACCTCGGCAAAAACATCGCCATACTGATCGTGCTGCTGCACGCATCGGCGGTTGCTGCTGTCGCCGGTGGCGGCGAAACCGCTCCGCCTACTGACTTCTTCGCCGGCCTGCCGGCTCTTGTGCAGTCGCCGCAGTTCCTGGTCGGCATGTTCGCCGGCGCGGCCGTCACCCACCTGCTCCACCTGCTGTTGCACGCCGGACGGCGGATGCTGGTGCATACCGTCTTTCTCGGCCAGCGCACCCTGCACTACGGCGTTGCCGCCGCCCTACTGGGTAGCTTGATCCTGCTCATCTGAGCGGCCCGCTCAGCCCGCGACCAGGCCGCGCTTGTGCAACAATCCTTCCACCGAGGGCATCCGGCCGCGGAACGCCAGGTAGGCCTCCTCCTCCTTGCGCGAACCACCGCCGCTGTACACGAAACGCTTCAACCGCTCCGCCGTCTTCGCATCGAAGATGTCGCCCGTTTCCTCGAACGCGGCGAAGGCGTCGGCATCGAGAACCTCCGACCACAGGTAGCTGTAGTAGCCGGCCGCGTAACCACCGGCGAACACGTGACTGAAATGGGGCGTGCGGTGGCGCATGGCGATTTCGGCCGGCATGCCGATGCGGGCCAGCGTTTCCGCCTCGATCGCCATCGGGTCATCGCCATCGCCAACGAGGCGGGAATGAAGTTCAAGGTCGACGATGGCCGAGGCCAGGAACTCGACGGTGGCGAATCCCTGGTTGAAGGTGCGCGCCCTGCGCAGCTTCTCGATCATGGCCTGGGGCATGGGCGCACCGGTTGCGTGGTGTCGGGCGAACTGGCCGAGCACCTCGGGTCGGTCGATCCAGTGCTCGTAGAGCTGGGAGGGCAGCTCGACGAAGTCACGGACGACGGCCGTGCCGGACAGCGAGGGATAGGTCACGTCGGAGAGCAGCCCGTGCAGCGCGTGTCCGAACTCGTGGAACAGCGTGTGGGCATCGTCCATTGAAAGCAGCGTGGGCCCGCCGTCCCCGGCCTTGGCGAAGTTCATCACGTTGGTCACGATGGGACGGACGTCGCTCGATAATCTGTGCTGGCTTCGATAGCTGCTCATCCACGCGCCCGAGCGTTTGGAGGGGCGGGCGAAGTAGTCGCCGAGGAACAGCCCCACGTGGCGTCCGTCGCGGTCGCGGACCTCGAACACGCGTACGTCGGGATGATAGACGGGTGCATTCTCGATCTGTCGGAAGGTGAGTCCGAACAGGCGTCCGGCCGTGGCGAACGCCGCCGCAATCACCTGCTCGAGCGGCAGGTAGGGCTTGATGGCGGCCGTATCGACGGCGAACTCCTTCTGGCGTACCTTCTCCGCATAGTAGCGCCAGTCCCACGGCTCGATGGTGATGTTGGCGCCCTCTTCCGCCGCCACCGTCTGCAGCTTGTCGAGCTCGGCCTGCGCTTTGGCCCTGGCCGGCCCCCATATGGCATCGATCAGCTCCCGCACCGCCGCCGGGCATTTGGCCATGCTGTCGTCGAGCCTATAGGCTGCGAACGTGTCGTAGCCGAGCAGCTTTGCCTGCTCCTGCCGGAGCACCAGCATCTCCTTGGCGAGGGCCCGGTTGTCGGTCGCTCCACCGTTCTCGCCGCGGCGGATCCACGCCTTGTAGGCCTGCTCGCGCAGGTCGCGGCGGGGCGAGAAGGTGAGAAACGGTTCAATCAGCGAGCGCGACAGGGTGATGACGTGGCGCGCGCGCTCCCCGCGCTCCTCTGCCGCCTTGGCCGCCGCATCGATGACAAAGCTTGGGAGGCCGACGAGGTCGGCTTCGCCGTCGAGCGCCAACCGGTAGGCCTGCTCGTCGGCAAGCACGTTCTGGCTGAAGCGGGTGGCCAGCGCGGCGAGCCGCTCTCTGATCTTGCCCATGCGTCTCTTGCCATCGGCAGAAAGCCTGGCGCCGGCGCGTACGAAGCGCAGATGGGTGCGCTCGAGAACGCGCAGCTCCTCCCCTGTGAGCCCGAGGCGATCTCGCCGCACGTACAGTGCCTCGATGCGGGCGAACAGCGCCGCGTTGCTGGTGATCGCGTTCCAGTGCGCGGCAAGCCGCGGCGCCATCTCCCGCTCGATCGCTTGCAGCCGGTCGTTGGTGTGAGCGCTGACCAGGTTCCAGAACAGGCTCGACACGCGCTCGAGCAGTCGGCCGCTCAATTCGAGCGCGACGATCGTGTTCCTGAACGTGGGCTTGGCCGAATTTGCCGCGATCCTGGCAATCTCCGCGTTGTGCTTGGCAAGTGCCGCCTCAAAGGCCGGTTCGAAATGCTCTGCCGCGATGGCCTCGAACGGCGGCAGCTCGAACGGCGTCTTCCAAGCGGACAGCAAGGGATTGCGTCTGGCGGCGCGCGGCATGGCGTCAGGACCCGGAACTGGTGGGAATGCTGGTTGGCTCCGCATATAGGCTCAACCCGGTCTGCCAGGGAAGCCAGTGCCGGGACTGCTCAACGTGCTCCAGCGACGGATCCCGTCACGATGCGGTAGAGCCGGGCGAACCCTTCGTCCCGTTCAAGCCGCAGCTCATCGACCTGCGACAGGTCAGCGCCACTCCCGACGTCGGCATTGAGCAGCAGCACAAACTGGTAGCGCTGTCGCCAGTGCCGGAAATGATCCGGCACTTCCTCTGAGGCGGTGAGGACCCGGCTGCGCCACAGCCCGTCTTCCGGGTAGCTGATCTCGTCCCAGGGCGGCAGCAGGCGGATCGGCTGTTTGCCGGCAGCCCAGAACAGGTTGGGTACGAATGCCCGCCGCCACATGATGGCGAGCACTGGATAGCTCCAGTAGGTGGGGTGCCCGTTGTGGAAGAGCCGCCCGAGAGGGTGGGCCGCTACTCCCGCCGCTTCATCCACGTTGTCGAGCGGCAGGATGGCGGCGCCCGCCGGCACCGGCTCGACCGCCCGCGCCAGCGCCGCCACGTCCTGCTGGCGCTGGAGCCAGACCGCCGCGATCCAGCCCGTACGCAGCACGACGACGAAGGTGAGCAGCACGGCGAGCGCCGTTCTGGGCCCCGGCCGGAGCACGGCATTGGGCCGCAGGCCGGCCATGAGCGCCAACACCGCCATCAGCGGAAAGCGGTTGTCGATCCACCAGGTTCCCGCCACGGCCGCCGGCGCAAGGATCGCGATGAGCGTCATGGCCGCGGCCAGCAGCAACAGGCCCGCGTGCGTTTCGCAGCGTCCAGCAAGAGCGACGGCTGCGAGCGGCGCGATAGCGGCGAGCGTGAAGGCGATATCGACGGGCAGGTGATACGTGGCAATCGGCGACAGCAGCACGTAGGTCTTGCTGGCGAGCGAGAAGTCCCAGAAAGGCGCCTTGCCGACGGCGTCGGTGTGGGCACCGGGAAGCGCGGGCGCCAGTGCGATGACGAGGCAGGCGGGGAGCGCCGCCGGAAGGGCTGCTGCCAGTGCACCGCCTGCGCGGGCGGCGAGCCCCTTGAGGCTGGCGAGCCGGCCGAGACTGCGTCCGATCGAGAGCGCGCCAACCAGCGCGCAGTAATAGAGGAGGCCGAAGGCGTGGACGATGATGAGGAGGAGCCCGATCGCCGCCCTCGCGCTCACTTGCAGCGCCATGCTCGACTTGCCGAGCCGCGGCTCGAGCGCCGCCCCCATAAGCGCCAGGCCGATGCCGATGTGGAAGTTGAGGAAAGCGGCGATCAGCGTCGCATTCCAGGCGAAGAACAGGATGGCGATGTGCGACCAGTGCACCCCTCCGAACACCGCGCGGTTGAGGAGCACCGCGCCGAGCGGGGGCAGGGCGGTTGCAAGTGCCAGCATGCCGGTGCCGACGGCGGTGGCAGGAACGATCCGGCCGAGGACCGCGCCGAGATAGTCTATGCCGACGTTGGTGAAGGCCTGCTCCCAGGCCGGGGCGTACATCTGCGACAGCGGTGGACTGTCCGCACCGCCCGCGATGAGCCACAGCCGGACGAGATGATTGGCGTAGTCGAAGAGTGGCGGGACGGGAACGAGCAGGGCCGGAATGACGAGCGCCGTCAGCGCCGCGACGGTCAGCGTGAGGATGAGCCAGTCTGATCGCTTGCCAGTCATGGTCCCCCTGACAGCTGTCGAGTGCAGCGGCCGATACAACGCGAAGCGCCGGTCAGTACTGCAAGCGCGGCACCCGGCAAGATGATAAGTAATTGGGAGTGCGGCACCGCCAAGGCCGGAGCGACCAACGGCATGATCGAACTGTCCAATCTGAAGCCCGGTCTCAAGGGCTCCGCCGACCTCGTGGTCGGGGTCGAGCATACGGCGCCCCGCGTCGGCAGCGGTCGGGTGCCGGTCCTCGCCACGCCGGTGATGATCAACGTGATCGAGGCCGCCGCGCTTGCTGCCGTCGAGCACCTTCTGCCGGAGGGCCATCAGAGCCTCGGCATCCATCTCAACGTCCGTCATTTTGCGGCGACCCCGGTCGGCATGCGGGTGAGCGCCACCGCCGAGCTCACCGGAATTGAGGGCCGCACCCTCTCGTTCCGGGTTGAGGCCCGCGACGACAGGGAGCCGATCGGCGAGGGCACCCATCAGCGCGTGGTGGTCAACGTCGCCCGTTTCGACCAGCGCGTGCAGAGGAAGCTCGCCCCCGCTTGAGGCTCAGCGCGGCTCGCAGATGCCGATCGCCACGCACCAGCGGTGCCAGCGGCTCTCCGGGCGCTGGCGCTGCCAGCCGCCGCGCCGGCAATCAAAGACGCGCGCCGGCGGCTCGTTCTGCGCCCTAATCATGCGCGGCGCCTCCATGATGCCGGCGATCTCGAGCAGCAGCTTCTGCTTAATGGCGGCGGCGAAGTCGGCTTCCGTGCGGATTGGCACGACGAAGGAGCCCGCGCCGCCGATCACGCAGTGGCTGTAATAAGTGTCGAGGCTTGGCAGCTCGGCGTCGTCCACGGCATGCCCATTGCTGTCGAGGATCGGCAGACCGTTGATGACGATGCCGTCGGCGACGATGCCGTCGCGGACGAGATCGACCGGCGGCCCGGCGTTGTTGATGCCGTCACCGGAGATGTCGATCACCCGCCGCGCGGCGCGGAAGGGACTCTCCTTGAGCTGGCGCGCGGAGAAGGCGAGGGCGGCCGAGATCGAGGTGGTATGGCCCCGGCTGACCGGCTGGGCGGCGAGCTGGCGGGCGACCAGGTCGGCCGCCGCCGGCCCATCGATCAGCGTCCACGGCAGGACCACGCGCTGGGTATCCGCCCCGGACCATTCGAGGTAGGTCACTGCGATGCGCCCGCGCGGCCCTTGCCCGATCACTCTGCGCACGTCCGCGTCAAGGAAGGCCGCAACATAGCCGTCGCGCTGGAGCAGCTGCTCCCTTTGGTCCATGGAATGGGACACATCGACGGCGAGCACCAGCTCGAGGTCGACGTCGATCTGTCCTTGCGCCGCGTCTGCGCTCGCGACGATTACAAGTGCGGCCAGCGCTTGAGCCTGGACCTGTCGCCTCATGGGGCCTGTTTTGCCACAGGGCACGCCCCCGAGGCAAAGGTCGCACCGCGGAGCTCCCCGGCGCCCCGAAGCGGGCGGGGCCGCAGGCGGCCCCGCCCGGCTCGGCCCAGATCGGGCCGGCCGCTGCGCTGTGATCAGGCGAGGTCGAAGCGGTCGAGGTTCATCACCTTGTTCCACGCCGCCACGAAATCGCGCACGAACTTCTCCTTGGCGTCGGCGCAGGCATAGACCTCGGCCAGCGCCCGCAGCTGGGAGTTCGAGCCGAACACGAGATCGACGCGGGTGCCGGTCCATTTCACCGCATTGGTCTTGCGGTCGCGCCCCTCATAGACGTTGTCGCCGACCGCCTGCCAATAGCTGCTCATGTCGAGCAGATTGACGAAGAAGTCGTTGGTCAGCACCCCCGGCCGATCAGTGAAGACACCGTGCCTCGCCTGGCCGTAATTGGCGCCAAGGACGCGCAGGCCGCCGACCAGCACGGTCATCTCGGGCGCCGTCAGCGTGAGCAGTTGCGCCCGGTCCACCAGCAGTTCCTCCGGCGACAGGCGCTGCTTGCCCCGCAGATAATTGCGGAAGCCGTCGGCCGTCGGCTCGAGCGGCGCAAACGACTCCACGTCGGTCTGCTCCTGCGCGGCATCCATGCGACCGGGCGTGAACGGCACCTTGACGTTGAAACCGGCGTCTTTAGCGGCCTTCTCGATCGCCGCCGTACCGCCAAGCACGATCAGGTCGGCGAGCGAGATCCTCTTGCCGCCCGCCGCCGATCCGTTGAACTCCTGCTGGATAGCTTCGAGCTTCGAGAGCACCTTCGCAAGCTGCGCCGGCTGGTTCACCTCCCAGTCCTTTTGCGGCGCGAGCCGAATGCGCGCGCCGTTGGCACCGCCGCGCTTGTCGGAGCCGCGAAAAGTCGAGGCGGAGGCCCAGGCCGTTCTGACCAGCTCCGACACCGACAGCCCGCGGGCGAGGATCTTGGCCTTCAGCGCGGCGATGTCCTGCTCTTCCACCAACGGATGATCGACGGGCGGGATCGGGTCCTGCCAGATCAGAACCTCCTTCGGTACAAGCGGGCCGAGGTAGCGCACCCGTGGCCCCATGTCGCGGTGGGTGAGTTTGAACCACGCCCGGGCGAAGGCGTCGGCAAACTGATTCGGATGCTCGTAGAAGCGCCGCGAAATCTTCTCGTAGATCGGGTCAAAGCGCAGTGAGAGGTCTGTGGTCAGCATGGTCGGCACGTGCCGCTTGGAGCGATCGTGCGCGTCGGGGATCGTCGGCTCGGCGCCCTTCGCCCGCCACTGGTAGGCCCCGGCCGGGCTCCTGACGAGTTCCCACTCGTATTTGAACAGGTTTTCGAAGAAGTGGTTGCTCCACTTCGTCGGTGTTTGCGACCAGGTAACCTCCGGCCCGCCGGTGATGGTGTCGGGACCTTTGCCGGTGCCGTAGCGGCTGATCCAGCCAAAACCTTGCGCTTCGATTGGCGCCGACTCGGGTTCGGGCCCGACCAGCGACGGATCGCCAGCGCCGTGCGCCTTGCCGAAGGTATGACCGCCGGCGATGAGCGCGACCGTCTCCTCGTCGTTCATCGCCATGCGGCGGAACGTCTCGCGGATGTCGCGCGCCGCGGCGACCGGGTCCGGCTTGCCGTTCGGTCCTTCCGGATTGACGTAGATGAGGCCCATCTGCACCGCCGCCAGCGGGTCCTGCAGCTCGCGATCGCCGCTGTAGCGCTCATCCGCCAGCCACTTGCCTTCCGGACCCCAGTAGATGTCCTCGGACGGCTCCCACACGTCGGCGCGGCCGCCGCCGAAGCCGAACGTCTTGAGACCCATCGACTCGAGCGCCACGTTGCCTGCAAGGATCATCAGGTCGGCCCAGGAAATCTTGCTGCCGTACTTCTGCTTGATGGGCCAGAGCAGGCGGCGCGCCTTGTCGAGATTGGCGTTGTCCGGCCAGCTGTTGACCGGTGCAAAGCGCTGCAGACCTTGGCCTGCGCCGCCGCGGCCGTCGCCGATGCGGTAACTGCCCGCTGCATGCCAGGCCATGCGAATGAACAGTGGTCCGTAGTGGCCGAAATCAGCGGGCCACCAGTCCTGCGAGTCGGTCATCAAGGCGGTGAGGTCCTTGATCACCGCATCAAGGTCGAGGGTCTTGAATTCCTTGGCGTAGTCGAACTCCTTGCCCATCGGATTGGACAAATCCGAGTGCTGATGGAGCACCTGAAGATTGAGCTGGTGCGGCCACCAGTCCCGGTTCCTCTTGACGAAAGCGGCGTGTGTGACCGGGCATTTGCCCGCGGTCTCCTCGGTCTTTGCATCCATCTTTCCCCTCCGATCGCGTTCTGCCAGGTTTTCCTTGGACGCGCTGCCCACCCCCGTCAGCGCTTGCCGGCGGCGACAGCCGCCGACCGCCACGCCCGCGTCAAGGGCCCCGCATCCGCTTGGCTGCCTCTCGAATGGGCAACAACATGATTGCTTCCCGCGATAATGTCCAATCGGGTTGATTAAGATCAACGATAAGATATTCTTATCGCCATGATCACCTTCCGTCAGCTCAAGTATTTCGACGCGCTCGCCCATCACTTGCATTTCGGCCGGGCCGCCGAGCAGTGCGCCATCTCCCAGCCCGCGCTCTCCATGCAGATCCGGGAGTTGGAGACGGCGCTCGGGGTCGAGCTCATCGAGCGGCACGCTGGCAGGGTCGCGCTCACCGCCGTCGGCGCTGAGGTGGCCCGGCGTGCGGAGGGCATCCTTGCCGCCACCAAGGATCTTGTCGACGTCGCCCGCCACGCCCACCGCCTGCTTTCCGGGCCCTTGCGGCTCGGCGTCATTCCCTCGGTGGCACCTTACCTGCTGCCGCCGCTGCTGCCGCTCTTGCGCGAGAGGCACCCCGAACTGGAGCTCCACATTCGCGAGACGCAGACGAACGCTCTGGTGCGCGAGCTTGCCGTCGGCCAGCTCGACCTCCTTGTGCTCGCGCTGCCCGTCGAGCACGCGGAGATCGAGACCCAGCCTCTTTTGGAGGACCGCTTCCTGTTGGCGCTGCCGGCGACGCGCACCAACGAAGGCCGCGTCAGGGCGACGCCCGAACTGCTTGCCCGTGACCGGCTGCTATTGCTCGAGGAAGGCCACTGCCTGCGCGACCAGGCACTCTCTTATTGCGGCATACAGAACGTGCGCGGCATTGACACCTTCGGTGCCTCCACGCTCTCCACCATCGTGCAGATGGTCTCCAACGGCTACGGCATCACCCTGCTGCCCGAGCTCTGTGTTGAACTTGAGCGCCGGCACGGCGAGATCCGCCTGATGCGGTTCACTGAGCCCGAGCCGCACCGCACCCTGGGCCTCGCCTGGCGCCGTTCATCTCCCCGCAAGCGCGACTTCGTCGAGCTGGGCAAATTTGTGACCACCGTCGGCGAGGACCTGAAGCGCCGATCGAAAGCCGACTGAGGCGACGCCGGCAGCGACGTCGAACCCTTTCGGCTCTGCTTCCGGGGCAGTGCGGAGAGCACGCTTTCTGGTCCGGGGGCCGGCCCGACATGGGCAATCGCTCAATGGAGTGGCCAAATCTAAAGGGGCGGCCAGAACGGCCGCCCCTCCCCGTCCCCCGTCGTGCAATCTCTAGACCGAATAATACATGTCGAACTCGACCGGGTGCGGCGTCATCTCGAAGCGCTGCACCTCCTCCATCTTGAGTTCGATGTAGGCGTCGATCATGTCGTCGGTGAACACGTTGCCCATCTTGAGGAAGGCGCGGCCCTTGTCGAGGTTCTCCAGCGCCTCGCGCAAAGACCCGCACACGGTCGGGATCTTCTCGAGCTCCGCCGGCGGCAGGTCGTAGAGGTTCTTGTCGACCGGCTCGCCCGGGTGGATCTTGTTCATGATGCCGTCGAGCCCTGCCATCAGCATGGCCGAGAAGCCGAGGTAGGCATTGGCGGCGGGATCGGGGAAGCGCACCTCGACGCGCTTCGCCTTGGGGTTGGAGACGACCGGGATGCGGCAGGAGGCCGAGCGGTTGCGGGCCGAGTAGGCGCGCAGCACGGGGGCTTCGAAGCCGGGCACCAGCCGCTTGTAGGAGTTGGTGGTCGGGTTGGTGAAGGCGTTGATGGCCTTGGCGTGCTTGAGGATGCCGCCGATGTAATAGAGCGCGGTGTCCGACAGGTCGGCGTACTTGTTGCCGGCGAACACCGGCGTGTTGCCCTTCCAGATCGATTGGTGCACGTGCATGCCCGAGCCGTTATCGCCGTAGACCGGCTTCGGCATGAAAGTGACGGTCTTGCCGTAGGCCTGCGCCACGTTGTGGGCCACGTACTTGTAGATCTGCATGTGGTCGGCCATGCGCACGAGCGGGCCGAACTTGACCCCGAGCTCATGCTGGGCGGAGGCCACTTCGTGGTGGTGCTTTTCTACCGTCACCCCCATTTCCGCCATCACCGACAGCATCTCCGAGCGGATGTCCTGGGCGCTGTCGATGGGCGGCACGGGGAAGTAGCCGCCCTTGGTGCGGGGCCGGTGGCCGAGGTTGCCCATCTCGTACTCCGTACCCGTGTTGGAGGGCAGCTCCGAGCCGTCGATCCTGAAGCCGGTGTTGTAGGGATCGGTGGTGAAGCGCACGTCGTCGAAGATGAAGAACTCGGCCTCCGGACCGAACACCGCGACGTCGCCGACCCCGGTCTGCTTGAGGTAGGCCTGCGCCTTCTTGGCGATGGAGCGCGGATCGCGCTCATAGGGCTCGCCCGTCACCGGGTCGATGACATCGCACATGATGGCGAGCGTCGCCTGCGCGAAGAACGGGTCCATGTAGGCCGTCTCGGGGTCGGGCATGAGGTTCATGTCCGAGACCTCGATGCCCTTCCAGCCGGCAATGGAGGAGCCGTCGAAAGCGAAGCCGTCGGCGAAGGTCTCCTCGTCGATGTGCTTGGCCTCTGCCGTCACATGCTGCATCTTGCCCCGCGTGTCCGTGAACCTCAAATCTACGAACTTCACGTCCTTGTCTTTGATCATCTTGAGGACGTCGGCTGGCTTGGTCATCGTTGGCTACTCCCCGTTGTGAGGTGCTGTGCTTGCGGTTTGGTTCGGGAGGTCATGCCGCGGCTCGGCGTGTCGCCCTGCGAGCGGCGCGATCGGCGGGCTCGAATGGTTCAAATGGCGTCGTTCCCGGTCTCGCCGGTGCGGATGCGGATCGCTTCGTTGATGGTCGAAATGAAGATCTTTCCATCGCCGATCCGGCCCGTTTTGGCCGCTTTCTGGATTGCCTCGACGGCCTTGTCCAGCATTTCGTCGGCGAGCACCACCTCGATCTTTACCTTGGGCAGGAAGTCCACCACATACTCGGCTCCCCGGTAGAGCTCGGTGTGTCCCTTCTGCCGGCCGAAGCCTTTGGCCTCGATGACCGTGATGCCCTGCAGTCCGACCTCCTGCAGCGCCTCCTTCACCTCATCGAGCTTGAAAGGCTTGATGATGGCCTCGATCTTTTTCATGCGTGCCTTGAGCCTCCAACGCCGAATCGCGCACCTTTTGGGGTGCGCCCCTCGCCGGTACTAGCACGCTGCGTGCCAGCCCGCCTGCCGGGAACAAAGGCACAGCATGTCAAAGACTTAGGCAGCTCCCGGGTGAGGGGCCGCCTATCACGGGCAAGCCCAAGAATTAGGCACATGGCCTATTCATTGGGCAAGACCGCAGGGGATTACTTTCGTCGCGTGCAACCATTGCCGCTTGCCATGGCGACGATGACCGCTAACTGTGGCGACGGCTGCTGGGGCGAACCGTGACCGGCTTGGAGCTGCTTACCGTCGACGAGATGCGCCGGGCCGACGAGGCGGCGGTAGCGGCCGGCACCGTCGGTCTCACGCTCATGGAGAATGCCGGCCGCGCCGCGGCCGATAGGGCGGCGCAGATTGCCCCTACCGGCGGCCGCATCCTGGTGTTGTGCGGCCCCGGCAACAACGGCGGCGACGGCTTCGTGGCGGCTCGGCATCTGCAGGCGCGGCGCTACGAGGTGGAGGTCGTCCTGCTCGGCGCACTGGATGCGCTGACGGGCGATGCCGCCATCATGGCCGGCCGGTGGAAGGGAGCGGTGGCAGCCCCTCAGCCGGCTTCCGTTGCGGGCAGGGATCTCATCATCGATGCCCTGTTCGGCGCCGGCCTGTCGCGCGGCATCGAAGGCCCAGCCAAAGCCGTCATCGAGGCCGCCAACAGCTCAGCCACCCCGATTCTCGCCGTCGACGTGCCGAGCGGCCTCGATGGCACCTCGGGCGAGGTGCGTGGTAACGTGGCCATCAGGGCGGCGCGAACCGTCACCTTCTTCCGACGCAAGATCGGGCACGTGCTCCTTCCCGGCCGCATCCTATGCGGCGAGGTTAGCGTCGCCGACATCGGGATTCCTGCCGCCGTCCTTGAGCACATCAAGCCGCGCACCTTCGCCAATGCACCGCCGCTCTGGCGCCCACTGTTCCCGTTCCCGCGCACCGACGCCCACAAGTACGACCGCGGACACGCTGTCGTGGTCTCGGGCGGCCCCGATGCCACCGGCGCCGCGCGGCTCGGCGCCCGCGGAGCGCTGCGCATCGGTGCCGGCCTCGTCACCGTCGCCAGCCCGCGCGAGGCGGTGAGTATCAACGCCGCCCACCTCACCGCCATCATGGTGCGCAGCTTCGATGCCGCGGCCGATCTCGCCGCGCTGCTCGCCGACCGGCGCCTCAATGCCGTGCTGATCGGCCCCGGCGCCGGCACCGGCGCCCGTACCGTCGGGCTGGTCGAAACCGTGCTCGCCTCAGGGGCATCCGCCATCCTTGATGCCGATGCGCTCACCGCATTCGCCGGCAACCCCCAGTCGCTGTTCGATGCCATCCGCGCCGATCCCGCCCGGCCGGTGGTGATGACGCCGCACGAGGGCGAGTTCCGCCGCTTGTTTGGCGAGATCGCGGGCTCCAAGCTCGCCCGCGCTCGCGAGGCGGCGACCAAGAGCGGTGCGACGCTCCTGCTGAAGGGGCCGGACACGGTTATCGCCGCTCCCGACGGACGTGCCGCCATCAACGAGAACGCGCCGCCTTGGCTCGCCACCGCTGGTTCGGGCGATGTGCTGGCAGGTTTCATCGCCGGGCTGCTCGCCCAGCACATGCCCGCCTTCGAGGCCGCCTGCGCCGCCGCCTGGGTGCACGGGGCATGCGCAACCCTGTTTGGGCCGGGCCTCATCGCCGAGGACCTACCCGAGTTGGTGCCGCACGTGCTCGCCGAACTGCGCGCCTGTAGCGACGGCCACCCGCCTCCTCACTGAGGAGGCTGGTCAAGCGGCGCGGCGCCGAGGAACAGCAGCGATCCGAGATCGGCGACGAGGATCGATAGCGTCGACAGCACAAGAAGCGCTTCTTCCTTGGCGTCGTGTGCGCCGTGGAGGTGGGCTTTGAGCAGCTCGACCGCGTGGCCGAGGTCGCCGACTGCCGTCTTCCACAACGCCGTGTCGAGCGCGAGCCCGAGCGCGCCGGCGAGCAGCAGCAGGGCGCCAAGCTTGCGCCTGCCGCTCACGGGCGCGATCCGCGGCTGACCGCGCCTGAGCCGAGCGTCGAACTCTTCGATCGCCGTCCACACGAGTGCAAGCAGGCAGACGTAGGTGACGATCCAGAACAACGGCCAAAACACCAGCTCGATGAGGTCGAGAGCGGTATCCATCGTGAGATAGGTGGCGATGTGCTGAAGCATGTGTTGATCCTTTGACTGAGAAGGGCTTTATCGGGGGTCGAGGCTGGCAACCCCCGCGTCGGGGAGTAGGCGGCCGGTCGAGGGCAGCAGGCGCGCCTTCGCCGAGTGAGGCCGGTCTGCGGACGGGTGCGGGGCGTCAGGCGACGGGCGGTGCCCTGGCCAGGCCGGAGCGCGCAAGCGGCAGCCCGAGCCGCGCTCGATTCGAGGCGGCAGCGCGCTCCGCCTCTGCAGACACATGGACCAACAGGCGGCCCGGCGCCACTGCACCTGCACCGCCGAGGGTTGCGCCGCCAGCCTCCGGCCCATGGTCGAAGCCCGCATCGGCGACTTCGCCCGAAAGCGGAGGCACAGCCGCGAAGCGGTCCCCACCGTGCCACTGGCTGGCAATCGCAGCGAGCAAGAGGCCGGCCACGAGCGCGATCGAGACCATGACGGCCGCCCGCAGCTTCGCCCCAGTGAACATCGTTGCCTCGGGAAGGTCTTTCTCTTGCGTCAAAGCGTTATAGACTCGCGGCCATCGTCCCATCAATCTGATGGGAGCGCGACCGGGCTGTGGTACAAGGCTTTGGTATCCGACTCACCCTTTCCACCCGGCCCCAGCCGGTGCGGGAAGGCATGCGCGGAGGACATGTGCGTCTTCGCTTCTGGGCAGTGGCGATGATAGCCCTCGCGGTTGCCGGCCCGGCCCGCGCCGCCGGCGAGGAGGGCATGCGGCTTGCCGAGGAGGCGGCGCGCGCGCAGCTGCGCGGCAGCCTCGAGCAGGCACTCGCCCTCTACGGGCAGGCGCTCGCCGACGTGACGCTCGCCAACGACCGCCGCGCCAGCATCCTCAGCGACCGCGGCGTCGTCTACGCACGCTTAAAGCAGCCCAAGCTCGCCCTCGACGACTACAACCGCGCCGTGCAGCTCTACCCGGAGAACGCCGCCGTCTACAACAATCGCGGCACCACGCTTCTCTCACTTGGGCTGGTCAAGGAGGCGATCAAGGACTTCGACCGCGCCATCGTGCTGGCCCCAGGTTACGCTGCCGCCTACCACAACCGAGCCGGTGCCCATCTGTTGCTCAAGCAGGGCGAGGAAGCACTGCGCGACTACACCAAGGCCATCGCCCTGGCGCCGCAAACGGCTGCCCCGTTGAGCGGCCGCGGCAGCGCGCTGCTCGCCCTCGATCGGCCTGAAGCCGCCATCCGCGACTTCACCCGCGCCCTCGCCAACGATGCCCGCTTCAGTCCGGGCTACCGCTTACGCGCCGTGGCCAAAATTGAGCTGGAGCGCTTCGCTGAAGCCATCGAGGACTTGAGCCGGGCAGTGGCCTTCGAACCGAACAGTGCCGAACTTTACATGCTGCGTGGCCACGCCTACCTGGCGGCACGCAACGTCGCTGCTGCAATCAAGGACTTCAGCAAGGCCATCGAGCTTGCGCCCGACTCCGCGCGCGCTCATGAGAGCCGCGGGCTCGCCTACGCCAAGATCGATGCCTATTACGAGGCCGAGACCGATCTCGCCCGGGCCCTCGAGCTTGATCCGCGTGCGGCGGCGGCCTACGCCTACCGCGGCTGGGTCTACGCCAAGACGGAGCAGCCGCAGCTCGCCCAACGCGAGCTGGACAAGGCGATGAAGCTTGAGCCCGAGCGCGCCGAGGTGCTGTGGGTCAAGGGAGCGCTGGAAGAGGCGCAGGGCCGGATCGACGAGGCGATCGAGACCTATCGCCGCGCGCTCGCGATCAAATGGAGCTTTCGCGAGCCTGCCGAGGCGCTGGAGCGGCTAGGCCTCGGCGCCGAGCTCGCCGAGCCCGTCGAGATGCGCGGCCTCGGCATCGACTCTTGGCGCGTCGTACGCCAGGGGCGGCGGCTTGTGGCCCGCAGCGACGAGTATCCCAAGATCAGGGTACCGCTGGAGATGGCGGGCAAAGGCCAGCCGCGGCTGCTCGAATGGGAGGTCAAAAAGCCGCCATTCAAGGACGTTGCGCTGCTGCGCTTCTCGGCCGGACGGGTGGCGACGCCCGACGGCGCAGCCGAGGAGGTGGAGCACGTCGCGGTCCTGGACCTTGCCGCCGGCACGGTCGCCGGCGTCATCCCGCACCGGCAGGGCAGCAAGTATGCGACCTGGACCTGGGACGACAGCGGTAAGGTGACGGTAGCCGCCGTCGACGGCGTGACCGACGAGCTCGTGCTGCGCACCAGGCGCGAAGTGGTGGCGACGGCCCCGCGCCGGCCCGAGTCGGTCTGGGGCTTCCCGCCCTGGGCGCCATGGAACCAGGACCAGTACGTCCCGCGCTCCGACTCCCGCCCTCGCGCCCGCAACCGGCCCAAGTCCATCTTCGAGCTGATCTTCGGGAAGTGATGCCTCAGCCGCCGGCGGCGTGGGCGAGCGCTAGGGAGCGCAACGGGCCGGCAGCGGTGTCCACCGGAGCGGTCGCATCGCACTGATAGCCGATATCGACGACGCCGAGGCCCACCACGCTGGCGCAAGTCAGCGCCCGCACCGCGTTTGGCTCGCCGGCCGCGGCCGCTCGTGATCGAGGCACGAGCCTGAGCTCGCTGCCCGTACTCACCGCAATCCAGCAGGTCCCGCCCGGGCTGGAGGGAGCAGCAGGCGGCAGCGCCAAGCCTGCGGCGCCGACAAGCGTCAGCGCGAGTCCCAAGGCCTGGATCTGCCGCATGCGGATGCCCTCAAAGCTTACCGAGCACATCCGAGCTAGCTGATTCGCCCCGGCGCCGGATCAACGAATTGACGAGGCCGAGGCCTGCGGCGATGGCCGAAAGGGGAGGCCTCCGTTACTTTACCTTCTGCAGGATCGCCTGCATGTCGCTGGGCGAAAACGCCCGCAACGTCTGCGTCTTGACATTGCCGAGCTTGGCCACGCTGAGCGCGAAGGCGGTCATCGCCTCGTCGTTAGGGGCCTCGAACACCGCCACCACGTCGTACTGGCCGAGCGTCCAGAAGGTCTGCTTCATCTCGAGGCCGGCCTTTTTGGCCATCTCCTTCACCGCGTCGGCGCGCTTGATGGTGTCCTGGATGGTGCGGATGCCCTGCTCCGTATAGCTGGCAAGCATGATGTAGTGAGCCATGTGAGCCTCCTTGGCGCGACGTGCCCCTCATCCGAGCTTGCAAGCCTACGCCCGATCCCGGCCGCTGGCGAGACCCAGCGCAGCAGGAGGGCTCAGCGCCGGCGCAGCGTGATACGGATGTTGCGCAGCGCCGTGCCTTGCGTCGAGACCGACACCGACTGGCGCGAGCCCGAGGTCGACACCAACATGGCGCCGGCGACGGTGCCGGAGAGGCGCAGCACGATGCTGTCGCCGCTGGCCCGGCCGACGGCGGTCCCTTCCGCCCCGAAGCTGTGCTCGCTCCACTCCCCCGTCACCCGGCCGCCGCGGTCGGTGAGCCGGCCGCTCAAGTGAAAGGTTCCGGAGGTGCTGGCGCAACGCAGGTCGAGATCGAGCCGGCTGCTGCTGGCGCTTGTATAGCGGGCGTTGCAGCGCAACCGCTCGCTCTGGCCGCCCTCGAACAGCGCGACTCCGCCGCCCGACCAGTTTCCGTTAAGCGTGGCGAACGGGCTTGCTGCGCCGGCCGGGTGGGCGATGGGGATCAGCGCGGCGAGGGCGAGCGCAGAGAGCTGTCGGATGAACGGCATAAGGGCTCCTGACTGTTGCGGAGGGAGCGCTGCACGCGATCTACATAGGAAGACCCTGGGACAAAGAAAGGTAGCTAACGAATCATTGACCAGGCAATTCCGTCGCTCGCTCGCAACCGGGGATTGCGCGCGTGCGCCGCTCAACGCACTGCGCCCCTTCGGCGCCTCGAGCGGCGGAAAGCCTGATCCGGCTCGGCCGGTTGGACAAGGCCTGCTGAAGTTGCCTCACGGTGCCGGTCCTCTTCGCTTTCGGAGACGCCGTTCGCGCTCAGTCCCTCGCTCGACGTGATGGACGGCAGCACCATCCCAACCCTCCCCCCGGGTCTACTTCGGTGTGGTCGATGTCCGCGACGTTGCCGACCTACATCTGCGTGCGATGGCCCCGACCCGCCGGTGACGAGGACCGTGCTCTTCGATCCCCTTCCGCGCGGTCAGCGCCGTCGGGGCACCCACGCATGGCGTACGCCAGATTGCGGCGCGGCAAGCCTTCGGGCAAGAGTATCGGCCTATACAACCTGTACACCATGCTTTTCATTGTGTAGAAAATCCCCCCTATCGAGGCCTGTCCGACCGTTTAGCCAAGACCCCGTTCGAGCGAGTACCCCGCGCATTGCCGGTGGCAGGAAGAGAACTGTCGCCGCTCCAAGGCGTAGCGCTCTCGGTCACGCTGCGACTGGGTGTGGACCAGCGAAGCGCCGTCCGCCGAAGCGCACAAGGCGTCATTGTCGGCAACGACACCGGACACAGGAAACGCAGGGACGGATACGAATGAATGCGATGCACGACGATGCCGTCGAAGACCACGCGCTGAAGGGCACCATGGAACACAACGACAATCGGCTCACCATTGCCACCGCGGATGACGTCAAGCGCCTCTACGGCATGGTGATCGAGCTCGAAAGCTACCGCCGGTGCCGCGAGGAGGTCTCGGGTGCGCTCAACGTGGAGATCCTGCTGCAAGGCGAACTCTATGACCCATCGGTGAAGATCAACGTTCGTCGCGCGCTCCTGATCGAGATCGAGTCCTGCATCAGTGACCTTGAGCGCCGCATCGCCGCCTACGGCATCGCCGCATGAGAAAGAGTTCGCGGCGTCACCGATCATTCTTAATCCGTCACACCGGCGGCTGGCGCGTGCCGAAAGAGCAAAGCCCCTCGGGGAAGGCGATCATCAGCAGGGCAAGCATCGACAGCGCCGCCGCGTCGCGGTAGCCGAGCGGCGCATAGCCCGACCACAGCGTCTCGAAGATGCCGAGAATGAAGCCGCCGGCGAGCGCACCCCCGACCGAGCCAAGCCCGCCGACCACGGCCACGAACAGCGTCTTGAGCCCGATCACGAAGCCGCCGTAGAAGCTCGCCACGCCGTAGGCTACCGCAATCATGGCGCCGGCAAAGCCCGCCAGCGCGCACGCCATGACGAGGGTGATGCTGAGCACGCGCCCCACATCGACCCCGCACAGCTCTGCCATGGTGAGGTCCTCGGCCGCCGCCCGCCACAATCTCCCGAACGGATGGCAGCCGATGAACGCGACGAGGCCGGCCGCGACCAGGGCCGACAGGGTGGCGACGACGAGGTTGAGGACGCTAACCTGGACCGGGAACACGGTGCCGCCGCCGAGGGCGAGCGGCGCGTGGCGGATCGGCGGCAGCCACAGCTCGCGGCTGGCGTAGGCGAGCCGCACCGCCTCCTCGAGGGCGATGGCAAGGCCGAGCGTCGCCACCAGCACGGCAAGCGACCCGGCGCTGAGCAGCGGCCGCGCCACCGTGCGGTCGATGATTCCCCCGATCAGCCCGGTGTGGACCACGCCCACCAGCACGCCCGCCGCAATGGCGACCACCGGCTCACCCGGCATCAGCAGCATCACCACGATCGCCGTGCTGATTGTCGTATAGCCGGCCACGATGGCGAGCGCGCCGAAGGCGAAATTGATGCGCCGCGTGAGCCCATGAATCAGAACGTAGGAGACCGCGAGCAGGCCATAGAGTACGCTGATGAACACCGCATTCAGTAGCAGTTGCAGGAAGTAGGCCATGCTGGGACTCGCGCGCCGCCGTCCCGACGCGGCGAAAGGAGCCGTTCCGAGGCCGCCGCGCGGCCGGTCGCTGCCGGCGACGCCGCTTATGATGGCGCTGGCGGTCGGCGTGATGATGGCGGCCTGCGACGATCAGGGCAAGCCGTACGTCGAGATCGAAGGCGGCGGCTTCATCTTCAACTACCGCATCGCCGAGGCGTTCTACGGCGTCTCGCTGCGGCCCATGCGGCGTCTTGAGCCGGGCACAGTGCTCGAGGTCGTCTTCGAGAATCCGGCCGGCGGTGAGCCCTACGTCGTCCGCGAGACCGTCAATGCGGCCCGCCTGAGCTACATGCTGCGCACGCCGGGCCTGCGCGGGGTAGAGAAGGACCGCCCATACCGGGTCGAGGTTCGGGTTCTGGCCCCCCGCGATGGGCGGCTGCTGGCCACATACCAGACCACGTTCAAATCCGACCTCGACCAGTCGGTGCTGCCCGAAAAGCCGCTCACCGTCGGGCCGGGCTATACGCCCAATCCTGAGCTGGAGGCCAAGTAGAGAATGCCGGGGGTGCATGCGTCGACGAAACAGATCTTGATGCGCTAGCTTCCGCCTCACCGTCGTCATGGGGGGAAAACGCATGCGCAGCATGGCAGCGCTGCTGCTGCTGGCGGTCGTGTGGGGACTTTCGATTCCGGCGACAAAGCTCGGCCTCCAGACGCTGCCTCCCCTGACACTGACGGCGCTGCGCTTCGCGCTAGCAGTGCCGCTTCTGTTGCCCTTCATGGTGGGCAGGGGCCAAATGGCGTGGCGGGAGCTACCGAGCGTTGCCGCGCTTGGTCTGTTGGGCGTGAGCTTTGGTCAGGTCGCCCAGGCTCTTGGCGTGGCCGGGACCTCGGCTTCCGTGGGCACGATCATCTCGGCCACCATTCCGATCTTTGTCGTCATCTTCGCCGCGATCCGCCTCAAGCAGCCTGTGTCGGGCATCCAGCAGGTGGGATTGCTGGCGGCCTTCGTGGGCATCGCACTCGTTGCCTTGGACGGGCAGACGAGCGCCCTCTTGCAGGCGAGTCCGAGCGGCGTGGCTTGGATGCTCCTGTCCGCGATCGCCATTGGATTCTATTACGTCTGGAGCGTCGAGCTTGCGGCAAAGTACGGCACAGGGCCCGTGGCGGCCTGGAGCACGCTCTTTGGCTTCCTCGCCATGCTGCCGTGGGCGGGCTGGGAGATGTGGCAGGTTCCGTTCCAGGTTTCGGCCGAAGGCATCGCAGCTGCCGTTTATCTCGGGGCCGTCGTCACGGTTGCGGGCTTGCTCCTGTGGCTGAACCTGCTCCGCACGGTGCCAGCGAGCACGGCCGCCAGCGTTCAGTACCTTCAGCCCGTGATCGGCATCACCGCTTCCGCCATGATCTTCGGAGACAGGCTGGGCGTGCTCTTTGCAGCAGGAACCATCCTCGTTCTCTGCGGACTGGCTCTCACGGTGAGGGTCCGAGGCGATCGCCACACGTGAGCGGCTCTCAAGTTCAGGATGAGCAACAGCCTTCGCTGATTGATCCGTATCCGCTTGAATGCGCGCTCGTGCAGTGGCCGTCGCGCCTCAAGGTGGGGCGTGCGCGGTTCACCGTTACGTGCGGCCACCGGCTTCCGATTGTCCAACCGCAAGCTTGGTCGGGGCGGGCGGCCGTGCCGAGGCAATGTGGGGCCGGCGCCGGTGCTCGCTCAGCGAATTCTGTCGTTGCCACGATCCATTTGGCGGCGCCAGAATTCTTCATAGTCGCACCGGTCGTTGAGATTGAGCTCCGACAAGTGCACGCCGTTGTTGAACCGGCACAACCCGTCAGGAGTCCTGCCGACGGCACTCCTGGTGGAGTAGGCGTCCGCCGAGTACACCTTGCTGGGGTTGCTCTTGTTGCGCTTCGAGGCGCCCTCCGCATCGGAGCCAATGCCCGTAAGGACCACGCTGCTCGACAAGATCAGTGCCCATAACCGCATGTCACGCCTCCGCCATCCGAGCCAAGTCTAGTCTGCGGCGCTCAGCCGTGCAGGAAACGCGGCCTCGCGCCATTCGATCCCAAGCGCGCCGATATGTCCACACTGTCGCCCGCATCCCGAGGCTCAACGATTGGAGCTGGATGCTACGCCTTGGATGAAACAACGACCCGGAGTTTGCGGGTCAATAGCCTAGGCCCGACGCGCCGAAGGTCAACCCGGGCCGGATGCTCCTATTGCCGGCCGCCCGGTCGTCTTCGGCCGCCCGCGGCGGCTTCAGCCGCCCGCCGTAGCCGCATTCGCCTCCTCGAACAGGCGAATGGCCCGGTCGATGTTGTAGCGCTCCTCGAGCAAAGTCTCCGGGTTCCATTCGCTCCTCTCGGCACGGAAGAAGTCTCCCCCGTACACGTGCAGGGCGCCGGTCAGGCGGCGGATGGGGTTGGTGACGGAATGAATGATGGTGTGGCCGAGCGGTTCGGCATCCCGCTCGCCGAGGGCCTTGGCCCCGACGGCTTCGAGCTTTCCCCCTTTGCTGCCCGGCACCCGTCGCCAGAAGATGTTGTCCTCACGGCCCGTGTAGACGCCAATGACGGCCCACATGCGATGATCGTGGGGCATGATGGTCATTGTCGGCGCCCAGATCACGTTGAGGATGGTCAATGACTCGGAGTGATAGAGCTTCTGGATTTCGGCTCGCCTGGGTTCGCCCAGGCCCTTGAGCACGGCCGCCGGGTCGGAAACCGCCCTCGCCACCACTTCGCGCACCAGCTTGTGCGAGGGGTCGGCCTCGCACGCGGAGCGGCAATCGCAGATGAACCGATCGAGGTCGAATGGCGTGGTCATTGCTCACTCCTGCGTCTCGTAAATGAACCAGCGGGAGAGGCGGCCGGGTCCGCATCTCCGCCTCGAGCAGCGCCGCTAGTCAGCCTTGATCATCAGCGGCTCACCCGTACGCGTGACCTGGATGACGAGCGCCTTGAGCGGGTCCGACGCGCTGGGGTTGCGCGCCTGCATCGGTGTTCCGATAGGCTCCCGGTAGAGATCCCCGGGCTTGAGCGAGCGGCGCTCCTTGCCCTGCTCGTCCATGCTGAGAGACCCTTCCAGCACGTACACGTAGACCGGGCCGTTATGGTAATGCCGGCCACCCGTCCAGCCGGGCGGAAACGTGTAGTGGTCGATCGTCACGTGCTGGCCTTCCACGCCGTGCAGAGGCTCATTGACCAGGGTCTTCCTGTCCGCTCCTGGCGACACGTAAACATCTCTCTTCTTGTCGGCGGCCTGCGAATCCCGGCCGGGAGGCATCAACAGTCCCGTTCCGACGATGAGGCCGAACGCGAGCGCCGCCCGAGCCGCGCTCCCAAACCGTGAAACTTCAGTCATCGCCATGACGCTCTCCCAGGGCTGGAGCTGCAATTGGCGGGATGATAGGCAGGCCCGTCTTGATACGTCCAATGCATTTAAAGTAGTTTCATCGATGCATTGGAGGCATAAGTGAAATTCCGACAGCTCCGCACGTTCGTTCTGATCGCCGAGGCCGGGGGGCTCGCCCGTGCGGCCGATCGGCTTCATTTGAGTCAGCCGGCGGCTTCGCGGCAGATTCAGGCGCTCGAGGCCGAGTTCGGGGTGCCGCTGTTCGACCGGATCGGGCGGCGCATTCAATTGACGTCGGAGGGGGAGGACCTTCTGCGCCGCTGCCGCCGGCTGCTCCAGGACGCCGATTCGATCGCCGAGAGGGCGCGGGCGCTGAAGGGCGGGCAAACCGGAATCTTGCGGGTCGGTGCGACGCCCCAGGTGATCGAGGGCACGCTGGCGCCGTTCCTGACCGGGCACCGGAAGCGCTACCCGGGCGTCGAGGTACATCTGGTGGAGGCCGGCGGCGTCAGCTTGGCGACACGGCTGGACCGCGGCGACGTGCATCTTGCGCTGATAGCGCTCGATCCACGCCACGCGCGCTTCGAGAACAGGCCACTCTATTGGGTTTGGGGTCTGGCGATCTTGCCTGAGCGGCACCGTCTGGCCCGTCAGCGCACCCTCGAACTTGCTCAGCTGGCGGATGAGCGGCTCATGCTGCTCGACCGCACGTTCATCTCCCGCGAATGGTTCGACAACGGCTGCGCCATCGCGCACATCCATCCGCACGTGCTCCTGGAGAGCGGCACGCCGCAGACGATTGTGGCGCTCGCCGCGACCGGTTACGGGATCGCGATCGTGCCCTCCACGGTGCGGTTCTCACGAGAGGGTGTCCGCGCCGTGCCGATCGTTCAAAGGGGAGAGCCGTTTGGCCGGTGGCTGACCGTCGCCTGGGATCCTGAGCGCTCCCTCGCACCGTACGCGAGCAAGTTCATCGACGAGCTCGTGATCCATTGCCGGGGCAATTACCCCGGCCGCGAGTTCGCTAAGCGAACGCCGATCCCGCGTCCGGTGCTGGCGGCGGGCGGCTGATTGTGCGCATGAGATCGCGCCGCGGCGGCGATCAGGGGCAACGCCGGTCCAACTGAGCTTTGCTTTCGCATGATGTGACGGGCCCTTGCTCGCCGTGCTCTTGCGCGGACCCGCTGCTACTGCCCCGGCCGCCCGGTCTTCTTCGGCCGCCCGCGCCGCTTGCCCTTGCGGATGGTGTCGTCCGGCACGTCGATGGTGCGTGTGGGCCTCGCCCGTCCCACCGGCAGCCCGCGCTCGGCGTGCGGGCCCATCTCCTCCAGCGTCGGCTTGTGCGGGCCCTTGATGTTCTCGCCGTATGCGCCCGGCTTGTGCGGCCGCGTCGTGGTCTGCGCATAGCTCGGCTGCACCGGCTGATACTCGCGCGAAATGCGCGAACCTTCCCTCTCGCCCCGCGGCAGGAGAGGGGGAGAGGGAGCCTTGCCGTACCTGCGCGTTCCGGCGAAGGCGCCGGCCCGCTCCTCGACCTCGGCCTGCCGGGCCAGGGGGTCGTCGGCGACGGCAAGCTCCGTTTCGCGCAGCCGCTTGATCTCGTCGCGCAGCCGCGCCGCGGTCTCGAACTCTAGGTCGGCCGCCGCCTCGCGCATGCGGCGCTCGAGATCGGCGATGACAGCGGCGAGGTTGTGCCCGATGAGCGGCGCCCCGCCCGCTTCCGCAAGTCCCGCATCCACCGTGACGTGATCGCGCTCGTAGACCGAGGCGAGCACGTCGGCGATGTTCTTCTTGATCGACTCCGGGGTAATGCCGTTGGCCTCGTTCCACGCCTTCTGCTTCTCGCGCCGGCGGTTGGTCTCCGCGATCGCCCGCTCCATGGAGCCGGTCACCGTGTCGGCATAAAGGATCACGCGGCCATCGACGTTGCGCGCCGCCCGCCCGATGGTCTGGATCAGGCTGGTCTCGCTGCGCAGGAACCCTTCCTTGTCCGCATCGAGGATGGCGACCAGCGCGCACTCGGGGATGTCGAGCCCCTCGCGCAACAGGTTGATGCCGATCAGCACATCGAACGCCCCGAGCCGGAGGTCGCGGATGATCTCGATCCGCTCCAGCGTCTCGATGTCCGAGTGCATGTAGCGCACGCGAATGCCCTGCTCGTGCATGTACTCGGTCAAGTCCTCGGCCATGCGCTTGGTGAGCGTGGTGACCAGCGTGCGATGGCCGGCCCGCGCAACCTGACGCACCTCGTCGACGAGATCGTCCACTTGGCTCTTGGCTGGCCGCACGATCACCTCCGGATCGGTCAAACCGGTCGGGCGGATCACCTGCTCGACGAAGGCGCCGCGCGTCTGCTCGAGTTCCCAGGCGCCCGGCGTCGCCGACACGTAGATGGTCTGCGGCCGCATGGCGTCCCACTCCTCGAAGCGCAGCGGCCGGTTGTCCATGCAGGAGGGCAGCCGGAAGCCGAATTCGGCCAGCGTCGCCTTGCGGCGGTAGTCGCCCCGGAACATGCCGCCGATCTGCGGCACGGTGACGTGGCTTTCGTCCACGAACACCAGCGCGTTGTCGGGCAGGTACTCAAACAGCGTCGGCGGCGGCTCGCCGGGCCTGCGCCCCGTGAGGTAGCGCGAGTAGTTCTCGATCCCGGCGCAGGACCCCGTCGCCTCCATCATCTCCATGTCGAAGACGGTGCGCTGCTCGAGCCGCTGCGCTTCGAGCAGCTTGCCCGCCGCATACAACTCGTCGAGCCGCTGCTTCAGCTCCTCCTTGATGGACTTCAGCGCCTGCTGCAGCGTCGGCTTGGGCGTCACGTAGTGCGAGTTGGCGTAGATCTTGACCAGCTTCAGCTCGTCGGTCTTGGCGCCGGTGAGCGGATCGAACTCGGTGATCGCCTCCACCTCGTCGCCGAACAGCGAGAAACGCCAGGCGCGGTCTTCGAGGTGGGCCGGGAACAGCTCGACCGTATCGCCGCGCACGCGGAAGGTGCCGCGGACGAAGTTCTGGTCGCTGCGCCGGTAATGCAGGGCGACGAGGTCGGCGAGCAGCTGCCGCTGCGGGATGCGCTCGCCCCTCTGCACGGTGAAGGTCATCGCCGTGTAGGTCTCGACCGAGCCGATGCCGTAGATGCACGACACGCTGGCGACGATGATGACGTCGTCGCGTTCGAGCAGGGCGCGCGTGGCGGCGTGGCGCATGCGGTCGATCTGCTCGTTCACCGACGATTCCTTCTCGATGTAGGTGTCGGTGCGCGGCACGTAGGCTTCCGGCTGATAGTAGTCGTAGTAGGAGACGAAGTACTCGACCGCGTTGTCGGGGAAGAAGCTCTTGAACTCGCCGTAGAGCTGGGCGGCGAGCGTCTTGTTGGGGGCGAGGATCAGCGCCGGGCGCTGGGTGGCGGCGATCACCTGCGCCATGGTGAAGGTCTTGCCCGAGCCGGTGACGCCGAGCAGCACCTGGTCGCGCTCGTGCGCCTTCACGCCCGCAACCAGCTCGGCGATGGCCTGCGGTTGGTCGCCTCGTGGCGAGAACTCCGAGACGAGTTTGAAGGCGATGCCTCCCTCGCTCTTCTCGGGTCGCGGCGGCCGATGCGGCATGAACGTCGGCTGCTTGCCGGACACCAGCGGGTGGTTGGCGAGCATCGGCTGGCGCGCGAGCAGGTCCTGCGCGCGCTGGCTGCGCTGCTCCGGGCGCGCCAGCAGCGCCTCGAGCGCGGCCACCATCGTTGTCCCCGGCGTCACCCCCGATCCGCGCCCCGGACCTCCGCGCGGCGGCACCGGCGCGCCCGTCCCGCGCAGCGCGGGGAGGGTGGGGCGGGCGTCGGCCGGGCCGGCATCCCCTCGCCCTCTGCTTGCGTCAGGTCCCCTATCCCCGTCCTCGCCGGGTCCCCTTTCCCCGTCCTTCACGGGGAGCGGGTCAGGGTGAGGGGCAGAAACCTGCTCGGACGTCTGGGTCCCAGGTTCGTGACGGGCCCACGCTTGGCTCAGGTCCTGGGCACCCCGTCGTGAAGGACGAGGGTGAGCAGGAGAAAACCGCGCCTGCGGCGCCTCGCCGAAGCCGGGCGTGCCGGCGGCGGTCTCAGGGGGAGGCGACGGCATCCTGCCGGACCGCCCGCGCGATGGCCGCGGCCGCGGCGTGGTGTCGGACTTCGGGGGGCGGGGCATGGGGCGAATATGGCCGGGGCAGAGGCCTGACTCAAGAACACTACAGGACACGCTTTCACTTCAATCTAGCCCAGGCGTCGGCCCAGCGCTGGCCGCCGACCGTCTCATTCTGGCCGCCGGAGGCGGGGTCAGGGGCCAGAGAATGACGCAGACAACCGTACTATCAAACTGCAAATAACGCAAAAAATATCAATAAACACAACTGCATAAAGACATAAAGTAGATAACGACGCTGCCAGAGGTGAAAAAACGAAACCAAAATTCCAGACAGAATTGTTCCGGTAAGAATCCTGCCACGCGCCGTCGCTCGAACCCGCTACGGCAAGACCTAACGCGAATCCCCGTAGTTCACCCCAAACCCTCGTGGAATTTCGCACCCGAAAGCCTAAGTATCGGCCCAGCGCTGGCCGCCGACCGTCTCATTGTGGCCGCCGGAGCAGGTCGCGGCAGCTCAGGGGTTGACGGTAACAGAAGTATTGACAGACGGCGAATAACTAACTAAAGACCAGTCGAGACTAGTGTAGGGCCGCGTTTTAGCGGCAGGACCGGAGTGGGGCCATTGCAGATCCAGGCCATCCCGGTCGCGTTAGCCGAAGTAATGCCGGCAAGGAGATCTTGATGCCGAAGGCGATTGTCACGACCAAGGGCGGCGCCACTGTCACTGTGGAGGGAACTCAGGGTGAAGTGGCCGAGCTGCTCAGGCTTTTGGACGGCGCGGAAAGGACCAAGGAGCCTTCGCGCGCCGCACGCTCACGCCCGAACCCAAAGCCAACACCGACCGGACTCATCTCAGACCTGATCGCCGGGGGGTTCTTCCGGGAACCGAAGGAGCTTGGGGCGGTAAAAACCGCCCTTGAGGAGCAGGGTCACTTCTATCCAGTGACAACCCTCTCCCCTTTGATGCTTCGATTGGTACGCAAGCGGGAGTTGCGACGCATCCGAGAAAGGAAGAGGTGGCTTTACGTTGGATAGGTAAGGACCCCCTATGACGAAGAAGACCGTGACTGACGTAGTGAGCGCAATTGTCGAAGAGCTAACACCGCTAAGCTCGGAAGAACGCCAGAGGGTGATCCAGGCGTCGATGACCCTTCTGGGTGAGCATTTCGCGAACGCCGGTAAGGGAGGCGGAGCCCAGACCCATACCAGCGGCGACGCGAATGACAACCACCTACCCCATCGTGCGCGAACCTGGATGCAACAGAATGGCCTGACGAATGACGACCTGCACCAAGTGTTCCACCTGTCCGGTGAAGGCGTCGAAGTGATTGCTGCCGGAATCCCGGGGAAGGGCAGGAGCGAGCAGGTCCGAAACGCATACCTGCTTTCTGGCGCTGCGCGCTTATTGGCGTCAGGAGAACCGACGTTCGACGACAAAGCGGCGAGAGCCCTGTGTGAATCTTTAGGCTGTTATGACAGCACAAATCACGCAAAGTACCTCAAGGAGAGGGGCAACGAGTTTACCGGTTCTAAAGACGGGGGTTGGACCCTGACGGCGCCCGGCCTCAAGCGGGCTGCGGCCTTGGTGAAAGAGCTAAGCACTCATGGTTGATCCAGCCAGAGCGCTGACTGGTCTCCCGCCAGGCTTACGGGGGGAACTCATCGACAGCTATCGCGAGATAACCAGGAACTTTGTCGAGCGGAGATGGGAGCCCTCGGAGTTGCGCGGTGGCAAGTTCTCGGAAGTAGCCTACTGCGTGGTCAATGGTGCGATAAGCGGCAACTTTCCGTCCAAGGCCACAAAGCCAGGCAACATGACTGATGCCTGCCGTGCACTTGAGGGCAGGCCCGCCAACGCTGCTCTGGTTGGCGACAAGAGTTTACGGGTGTTCATCCCCCGAGCGCTCATCTTCCTTTATGACGTTCGCAACCAACGGGGCGTCGGGCACGTCGGCGGGGACGTTGATCCGAACGGTATGGACGCTTCGGTCGTGGTAGCACTGGCCTCGTGGGTAATGGCGGAGCTTGTGCGCATTTTCCATGGTGTTTCGACCAAAGAAGCGCAGGACACTGTAGAGGCACTGGTGGAGCGGCAGACGCCTCTCATTTGGGAGGTCGAGGCCGGCGGGATCAAGCGCGTGCTCGCTGCTGGTTTGGGCGCCAAAGATCAGGTACTAGCGCTGCTGCATCAGAGCATTGGTTGGGTTGATGCCGGCAATCTGCAGAAGTGGGTCGAATACAAAAACCCCACAGACTTTCGAAACAAGGTCCTATGGGCATTACACAAGGCTCGGCTGATCGAGTTCGACGCGGTCGGTGATCGCGCCAAGATTTCGCCGCTGGGCTCAGTCGACGTTGAAGAACGCCTGCTCAAGAGTTCAGATTGACGGTCTCGCGCGCAGCGTAGCCTGAAGCGGGTCGCGACAGGTCTCCCTCTCCCCGCCTGCAGGGAGAGGGTTGGGGTCAGGGGCAGATGCCCGCGACCTCTCATCAAGGCGACCTTTCGAGAAACTCCAACAGGCTCTCGCAAGCGCCCGTGGCTGCTTCAAACGTGTGGGTCTCAATCCTTCACTCACCACGTCATCCCGACGCAGGTCGGGATCCAC